>ENA-OQBT01001118-OQBT01001118.1-human-gut-metagenome-genome-assembly--contig:-NODE-1118-length-11844-cov-4.272169_pt1 | contig 11844 bp, 13 predicted proteins | sample MGYA00242749_ERZ504557 | MGnify/ENA primary metagenome ERZ504557 (study PRJEB26092, sample SAMD00036243) | human gut metagenome | host: Homo sapiens | study: EMG produced TPA metagenomics assembly of... | reverse complement strand
GCAGACTGTTGGTAGAATCCGCACAAAGTTATACCCGTGGAAAGATCGGATATAAATCAAGAGTCTTAAGATCACGACAGGCGGGAAATTCACCGCAGGTAATCAATTATGCAGACAGGGCAAATGAGCGTCTGAGACGGCGCTATTATAAGATGGTTCTGAAAGATGGCAAGAAATATAATATTGCAAAAACAGCAATTGCAAGAGAGCTTGCTTGTTTCATATGGGGAATGATGACAGATAATATTTACTAATATAAATATAACACATCGATCACCATATCAAGACCAAGCCGCCAAAGGCGGTACTGTGTAGTCTTGACATACTGATCGATGTGCTATAAATGATAATCAAGATGATGTAAGCCGGTCTCTGCCGCATACATCATCCAGCCTGTAATTAAAGTTGCAACTGAAGGCATCCCGAAAGAGTTTCGAACATGTTTAGGTTTGAACTATCTACGAGGAAACTCTGTTGGCACAGTAATATCTGTGATCCACGTGAGGGAGACAGCTAGAGTTCGCGGCGGACCATTGACCTGTTGGTAACCAATCCACGTATATCAGAGTGGCCAATGCCGGGAACTGATACATCGGAACTCTTTCTGGATATCTTCAGAAACAATAAAATAAAAATTTGTTGTAATTTCTGTTAATTTACTATTGACAAAGGTCATTACATATCAGTTTCCAAAGGAACAGGCACGGATCAGCGATTTGTAAAAAACGCTCTCAAAAATGCGGAGTTGCCACCTGATTCTTTTAAATATTTGTTTTTCTTTTATTTCTGTCACATACACGTAAGCCTACCTACAAATCAAAATTTTCGAAATCTCTGATATCTCTGTTCCACCAGTTCTTCTGGTGTCATCTTATCATATTTCTCAATAAATCCAAGGATCATCTCTTTCATCTGCTCAGAAATCTCCAAAATATTATCAATACTAACCGGTTCAGGTTCTTCAATCACCTGTTCGATGACTCCTAACTCTTTCAAGTCCTCTGCCGTGATCTTCATAACCTTAGCCGCCTCAGAAGCTCTGTTTCCATCTTTCCAAAGAATCGCCGCAAATCCTTCTGGTGAAAGAATAGAATATGTAGAGTTCTCCAAACTCCACACTTCATTTCCAACAGCCATAGCCAAGGCTCCACCACTTCCTCCTTCTCCGATCATGATAGAAAGAATCGGTACTTTGATGTTTGACATCTCGAATAAGTTTCTTGCGATTGCCTCTCCGACTCCGCCTTCTTCTGCCTCTAATCCACAGAATGCTCCTGGTGTGTCTACAAAGAGAATGATCGGACGATGAAATTTCTCTGCCTGTTTCATCAGTCTTAGGGATTTTCTGTATCCTTCTGGTGATGGCATTCCAAAATTTCGTTTGATATTTTCTTTGGTTGAGCGTCCTTTTTGCTGTCCGATGACTGTCACTGGTCTTCCTCCAATAGAGGCTAATCCACCAACGATCGCTTTGTCATCTCCAAAATAACGGTCTCCGTGTAAGGACATATATCGTTCAAAAATCGTAGAAATATAATCAAGACTTGTTGGGCGTTCTGCAGATCTTGAGATCTGCACTCTCTCCCATGGTGTATAATTACTGCTCATATTCACAACTCCTTATGATCGTTACCAGCACTTTTCTTAATTTTTTGCGCTCTACGATCTTATCTACAAATCCATGTTCTAACAAAAATTCTGCTTTCTGAAATCCTTCTGGTAACTTCTGCCCGATCGTCTGTTCAATAACTCTCGGTCCCGCAAATCCGATCAATGCTCCTGGTTCTGCTAAGATAACATCTCCAAGCATTGCAAAACTTGCTGTAACACCTCCAGTTGTAGGATCTGTTAATACTGTGATATATAATAATCCTGCTTCATCATGGCGTTTCAATGCTGCGGATGTTTTTGCCATCTGCATCAGAGATACGATTCCTTCCTGCATTCTAGCTCCACCAGAGCATGTGAAAATGATGATCGGTAATCTCATCTGTGTTGCACGTTCAACTGCTCGTGTGATCTTCTCACCAACAACTTCTCCCATGCTTCCCATCATGAAATCTGCTCCCATGACTGCGATCACAACATCTTTTCCAAGAATCTTTCCTTTTCCTGTGATGACCGCTTCATCAAGATTCGTTACGGAGCGCTGGCGTTCCAATTTATTCTTATATCCTGGGAAGTTCAGTGGATCGCTTGTATCCATCTTTGCATCCCATTCTTCAAAAGTATCTTTATCTAATACCATGGCAATTCTTGTCTTTGGACGGATTCTAAAGTAATTGCCACAGACTGGACATACATAATCATTTTCGATCAAATCCTCATTGTATACAGGCTTTCCGCAACAGTTACACTTCTGGAATAATCCTTCTGGTGCCTGAAATTCAAGGAGCGTGTCCTTTGCTTTTCGTACACGCTCTGCCTGTTTGATCTCCTGAGGTGATAATGTCCTTTTCTTAAACATATCTTTTAATGACATGATACTCACCTTAACTTCTTTATTCAGTTTCATTTTCAGACTGATGTTTCTTCTGAAAACGTTCAATAAATCCTGTATCAACATTGCCTTCGATAAAATCTTCATCATTGATGATCTCATACTGATAGTCAATATTTGTCTTCACGCCTTCTAATACAAGTTCTCCCAATGCATTACGGAGTTTGCGAAGTGCCAACTTACGATTTTTATCATATACGATCAGTTTTGCGATCATAGAATCATAGTATGGTGGAATCTGATATCCTGCGAATAATGCAGAATCAATTCTCACTCCTTTTCCTCCTGGAAAATGTACATTTGTTACAGTTCCTGGACTTGGACGGAAGTCATGTTCTGTGTCTTCCGCATTGATTCTCACTTCGATTGCATGTCCATGAACATGTACATCTTCCTGTGTATAAGTCAGATGTTTTCCTGCGGCGATACGGATCTGTTCACGGATCAGATCGATTCCTGTAACCCATTCAGTCACTGGATGCTCTACCTGAATTCTTGTGTTCATCTCAATAAAATAGAAATCTCCATGTTTGTCACGTAAGAATTCAATCGTTCCTGCACTGTAGTATTCTGCTGCTTTTGCTGCTTTGACTGCGATCTCACCCATCTTCTTTCGCTGTTCGTCACTGATCGCAGGGGATGGTGATTCTTCGATCAGTTTCTGATGTCTTCTCTGAATAGAACAGTCTCTTTCTCCAAGATGAATCGTATTTCCGTATTTATCAGCAAGAATCTGGAATTCGATATGGCGTGGATCTTCGATATATTTTTCAATATACATTGTTCCGTCGCCAAATGCATTCTCTGCCTCTAACTTCGCTGTCTCAAAAGTATGTACGAAGTCTTCGGAATCATAGCAGACACGCATTCCCTTTCCGCCACCTCCTGCGGAGGCTTTGATCATAACTGGGTATCCCATGTCATCTGCGATCTTCTGCCCTGCTTCTGCCTCATAAACGGCATCTTTTGTACCAGGAACTACTGGAACTCCAGCATCCATCATTGTCTTTCTTGCTGCGGATTTGTTACCCATGCGGTCAATGATCTCTGCGGATGGTCCGATAAATGTGATATTGCATTTTTCACACATTCTTACAAATTTGCTATTCTCAGACAAAAATCCGAATCCCGGATGAATTGCATCCGCTCCGACTGCCATTGCAGCCCCAAGTACACGTTCCATGTCAAGATAACTGTCTTTGGCAGGTGCTGGTCCGATACAGATCGTCTGGTCTGCCAACTGGGCATGGAGTGCATCTTTATCTGCTTCAGAACAGATTGCTACGGACATGATATCCATCTCACGGCACGCACGATGATACGCACTGCGATCTCTCCTCTGTTTGCAATTAAAATCTTCTTAAACATTTAAGAAACCCTCTCTTATCCAATCATAAATGTAATCTCTGCAGATGCCACTTTCTTACCATCTACAGTTGCTGTTCCCTGTGCAACACCGACTGGTCCTTTGACTTTGATCATCTCAACTTCTAATGTCAGCACATCTCCTGGAACAACCTTTCCTCTGAATTTTGCTTTGTTGACTCCACCTAAGAATGCAATCTTTCCTTTGTACTCATCTGCAGAAAGTGCACATACAGCTCCAGTCTGTGCTAATGCTTCAATGATCAGTACCCCAGGCATCACTGGTTCCTGTGGAAAATGTCCTGCAAAAAATGGTTCATTATATGTCACACATTTTTTACCAACGATACGTTTTCCTTCTTCCATCTCCTCAATACGGTCCACTAATAAAAATGGACTTCTGTGAGGGATCGTATTCATAATATCTTTAATATCCATTACCATAATAAATATTCTGCCTTTCTTACTGGATGACCATTAATGGCTGTCCATATTCAACCATCTCACCATTCTCAACTAATACAGCTGCAACTGTTCCTTCATATTCACTTTCTACTTCATTCATCAGTTTCATCGCTTCCACGATTCCGATGACCTGCCCTTTTTTGACTTTGTCACCGACAGATACAAATGGCTCAGCTCCTTCTGATGGTGCTACATAAAATGTACCAACAAGTGGGGCTTTGATCTCATCTCCATAGAGAAGCTCTTCGGGCTGTTCTTCATTCTGTTCTGGCATGATCGCGGCACTCTGTACTGGTACTCCGGCAACAGATGCATCAACTGTTGCGATCTTTGCCTTTTTCTTAGCGATTCTGATTGAAAATTCTTCGTTATTATATTCAAATTCATCGACATTTGCAGAAGATACTGCAGCGATCAATTCTTTCATTTCTTTAACTTCCATGTCAGTCTCCTTCTAAATTAATCCTCAAATTTCTTCACAAGAAGTGTTGCGTTATGTCCTCCAAATCCAAGAGAATTGCTCATAACGTAATTTACCTTGCGATCTGTTACTGGTTCTAATGTATAATCAAGATCACATTCTTCATCTGGAACCTTTAATCCTACGGTTGGGTGAATATAATCTTCTTCAATTGATTTAACACATGTGATAAATTCAATCGCACCAGCTGCTCCAAGTCCATGACCGATCATAGATTTTGTAGAGCTGATCTTCACATCATATGCATGTTCTCCTAATGCTTTCTTGATTGCTTTTGTCTCAAATAAGTCATTTGCATGAGTACTTGTTCCATGTGCATTGATATAATCAACTTTATCTGGTGTGATTCCTGCTTCATCCATTGCAAATACCATAGCTCTTGCTGCACCTTCTCCATCTTCACATGGGGATGTGATATGGAATGCATCACTTGTTGCACCATATCCGACAACTTCTGCTAAAATATCTGCTCCTCTTGCCTGTGCATGTTCAAGGCTTTCTAAAACAACGATTCCTGATCCTTCTCCAATGACAAATCCATCTCTCTCTTTGTCAAATGGAATAGATGCTCTCTTCGGATCATCAGATCCACTTAAAGCTGTTAACGCTGCAAATCCACCAACTGCAACTTCTGATACTGCAGCTTCTGTTCCACCAGCTACCATCACATCAGCTTCTCCAACCTGAATGGATCTATATGCTTCACCAATAGACTGTGTTCCTGTCGCACATGCTGTAACAACGTTGATACTCTTTCCGCGAAGACCAAATGCAATAGAAACATTTCCTGCAGCCATGTTAGAGATCATCATTGGAACTGCTAATGGTTTCACTCTGTTCGGACCCTTTTTATCTAATGTTCTTGTTGTTGTTTCGATCATCTGAAGGCTTCCAACTCCACATCCAACAGATACACCAATTCTTGTTGTATCTTCTTTCTCAAGATCAAGTCCCGCATCTTCGATTGCTTCTTTTGTTGCAGCTACAGCATACTGTGAAAATAATTCCATACGTCTTGCTGCTTTTGGTGACATATAATCTTTGGCGTTGAAACCTTTGACTTCTGCAGCCAGATGAGCTTTGTATTCTGTTGCATCAAAATATGTAATCGGTGCAAATCCGATCTTCTGCTCTTTGATTCCATTCCAAAATTCTTCCACGCTGTTTCCGATCGGTGTGATCGCACCCATACCAGTTACAACGACACGTTTCATGCTCTTCATATAAAATCTCCTTTACATTCCCATTCCACCGTCAACACTGATCGTCTGACCTGTAATATATGCTGCCTTGTCAGATGCTAAGAAAGCAACTGTCTCTGCAATATCTTTTGTCTGTCCCATTCTCTTTAATGGAATGCTTCCTAATAAATTCTCTTTCACATCTTCTGACAGTACATCCGTCATCTCTGTCTCAATAAATCCTGGAGCGATCGCATTGACCGTGATTCCTCTGGAACCTAATTCTCTTGCCAGAGATTTTGTCATACCAATGATTCCTGCTTTTGATGCACAGTAATTGACCTGTCCTGCATTACCCATAACTCCAGATACAGAAGACATATTAATGATATGTCCGGATCTCTGTTTTAACATGATTCTTGAAACATGTTTCATGCAGTTAAATGCACCTTTTAAGTTTACTTCAATGACTTTATCAAATTCTTCTTCACTCATCTTCATGATCAGGTTATCTTTTGTGATTCCGGCGTTATTCACCAGAATATCAATAGACCCAAATTCTTTCTTTACAGAAGTGATCATCTCTTTCGCCACATCAAAATCGGATACATCTCCCTGATATGCTTTTGCTGTTCCCCCAGCTGCTATGATCTCTTCTACAACTGCCTCCGCTTTATCTTTGGAACCACAGTAATTTACGATCACAGTTGCTCCATATCCTGCAAGAGTCAGTGCCGTTTCTCTTCCGATCCCGCGGCTTGCACCTGTTACGATTGCAACTTTTCCACTTAACATGATTACATGATCTCCTTTAATTTCTCTAAATCTTCTACTTTCGCAATATTGATCGCTTTGACATTACGATCGATCTTGCGCATAAATCCACATAATGTTCTTCCTGGTCCGATCTCTACAAATGTATCTGCACCATCAGCGATCATCTTCTCAATAGATTGTTCCCAGCATACAGAAGAATAAACCTGTCTTCCAAGCAATTCCTTAACTTGATCTTTACTTGTGATAAGTTCTGCTGTTGTATTGGATACGTATGGAACTGTTGGATCATCCACTTCAACATCTGCTAATACATCAAGCAATTTCTCTCCAGCTGGTTTTAACATTGGAGAATGAAATGGTCCACTGACCTTCAGTGGCAGAACTCTCTTAGCTCCTGCTTCTTTCAACGCTTCTCCAGCTTCTGCAACTGCTTTTGATTCTCCTGAAATAACGATCTGTCCAGGACAGTTATAGTTTGCGATCGTAACGATTCCTTCAACGTCTGGTAAAACTGCTTCGATCGCTTCTTTCTTCATTCCAAGAACCGCTGACATCGCACCCTCTCCTGCTGGAACAGTATCCTGCATAAGAATTCCTCTCTGCCTTACGACTTTCACTGCATCTTCAAAGCTCATCACATCAGATGCTACAAGTGCACAGTATTCTCCAAGACTTAATCCCGCTGTCAGATCAGGCTTTAATCCCATTTCTTCGATCTTCTTTAAGATTGCAACACTTGCAGTTACCATCGCTGCCTGTGTATACTCTGTAATATTGATATCTTCATTCTCTTCAAAACAAAGTTTCTTTACATCAATATCCAGAACTTCATTCGCCTTGTCGAAAATCTCCTTGCTGCATGCAAAAGAATCATAAAAATCCTTTCCCATTCCAACATATTGCGCTCCCTGTCCCGGAAACATAAATACGATCTTACCCATTATCTTTACCTCGTTGATCTATAAAATAATCTATAATTAGTTTGATGTTCAAAATATTTTCTTCAAAAAATTGACTTATAACAGGAATGTTATAAGCCAATCTTACAATTTCTTTAGTCTTCTACACCTTTGTCTTTTAAGTAGTTGATAACATCACCAACTGTGTTTAATTCTGCAAGGTCATCAGATGGAATCTCAACATCATATTCTTCTTCTAATGCCATAACTAATTCAAATAAATCTAATGAATCAGCATCCAGATCTTCTTTAAAAGATGCTTCTAAAGTAACTTCATCTTCGCTTACACCTAACTGATCTGCAATGATCTCTTTCATCTTCTCTAACATAATGATTCTCCTTCACACTCTAATTAGTTTGATTCTCAAAGTATACATTCTTCAACTGTCTTCTGTCAAGTTTTCTTGTAAATTTACTTTTATATTATACGAAACTATACGTGATTATGCAAGCCTATCCTTGCCATTCTATGCATCTTTTATGAAACATTTTCATATTATTCTGTATACTATATACTCCATAAAACACTTCACAAAATTACCACATTTTTAACACAAACTGTTCAGACTTTTATCACAGTTTGATTTGTTTTTCTTCATATAATGATGAGAGTTATCGCAAAAAGGAGGACAATATTTTGATAGAAGTAAAACATCTTACCAAAAAATATGGCACACATCTCGCCGTAGATGATCTGTCATTTACCATTGAAAAAGGGCGAATCTATGGATTTTTGGGTCCAAATGGAGCCGGTAAATCTACAACTATGAATATTATGACTGGATATATCGGTGCGTCGAGTGGAGAGGTTATCATCAATGGTCACAATATTCTGGAAGAACCTGAGAAAGCAAAAAAATGTATCGGATATCTTCCAGAGATCCCACCTTTATATCTTGATATGACAGTATCTGAATATCTGTATTTTGCTGCTGAATTAAAAAAAATTCCGAAAGCTGACCGCAATGCACAGGTTATAAAAGTTATGGAACTGATCAAACTTGTTGATATGAAAGACCGATTGATCAAAAACCTTTCCAAAGGTTATCGCCAGAGAACAGGTCTTGCCGCTGCAATTCTTGATTTCCCTGATATTATCATCTTGGATGAACCGACCGTTGGTCTCGATCCAAAGCAGATTATCGAAATCCGTGAACTGATCCGTACACTTGCTAAGGACCATACGGTGATCTTAAGTTCTCATATTCTTGCTGAAGTCCAAGAAATCTGTGACGATATCCTAATCATTTCCAAAGGAAAATTGATCGCTGAGGGAAGCCCTGATGAATTAGAAGAATTAACACACGGAAAAGAAACCATTGAGCTTACGATCCTAGCGGATGAAACTTCCGTAAAACAGGTTCTTTCTGATTTTTCTGATATTGATGATGTCAACTGGCTTGATGTAAGTAAAGATAGCTGCCATATCCAGATCAATACAAACAAAGATTCACAGGAAATCTGTGCTGATCTTTCTCTTAAATTTGCACAGAAAAAAATGCCTGTGACACAGATGTTTGTAAACAAGGCTACTCTTGAAGATATTTTCCTGGAATTAACCGGAGATGTAATGGAGGTGACAAATAATGCTTGCTATCTATAAAAGGGAAGTCCGTTCCTATTTTAACTCTATGATTGGATGCGTATTTGCAGCATTCTTAACGATCATTGGAGGTGTATATTTTATGGTTTATAACCTTTATAGTGGTTATCCATTTTTTGCCTACTCTCTGGCGGGCGTTATTTTCATGTTATTGATTTCTGTGCCTGTTTTATCTATGAAATCTTTTGCAGAAGACCGAAAGAATAAAACTGACCAGTTATTATTAACTTCTCCTGTTTCACTTGTTGAGATCGTATTAGGAAAATATCTTGCAATGGTGACTGTATTTGCAATTCCATGTGTGATCTACTGTATTTTCCCACTGATCATCAAAATTCAAGGAACTGCCCATTTTCTTGTTGATTATTCATCCATTCTGGCCTTTTTCCTGCTTGGATGTGTATTTATTGCAATCGGAATGTTTTTATCATCTTTGACAGAAAGTCCTGTGATCGCAGCGATCACTACTTGTGCAGCATTGTTTTTCTTTTATCTGTTGGACAATCTGCTGCAGTATTTTCCTTCCAGTGCGATCAGTAACCTGGTCATCTGGATCATTATATTTGCTCTGATCGGTCTTCTGATCTACCATATCACAAAAAATCAGATGATCGCTGGCATTGTCACCGGCATTGGATGTATCGCTGGTATCGTTGTTTATTTTGTGAAGAAAACATTGCTTGAAAGTCTGTTTTCTACTTTATTAGGACACCTTGTATTAACTGATATTTTTTATAATTTTTCTCAGAATTACATTTTTGATCTCGGAGGACTTCTGACTTATCTGTCATTGATCATTCTTCTGGTGTTCTTAACAGTACAGACATTTGAAAAAAGACGTTGGAGTTAGGAGGAAGTTATCGTGGATAAAATCAAAAAATTATTTCAAAGCAATGATTCGAAACGTGGATCTTATACTCTTGCTATGACATCCATCGTGATCGCGATCGTTATCATTTTTAATATGATCGTCAATCTGATCCCTGAAAATAAGCGACAGTTTGATATCAGTAGTACCAATATTTATGAAATCTCATCAAAAAGTGAAAAGATCATCAAAAAAGTTGATGATGACGTCACTTTTTATGTTCTTGCAGAAAAGGACAGCACTGATAAAAGGATCAAAACTTTCATCAATAAATATGCTTCTTTATCAAGCAAGCTTCATGTCAAATGGATCGATCCTGTGCTTCATCCATCTGCATTGACAAAATACGGAACCGAAGAAAACAATATCGTCATCTCTTGTAAGAAAACCAACCGTACAACAACTGTTTCGTTTGATGATATATTAGTTTCCTCAGATTCTTACTACAGTACTTCCTCTTCCGCTTCATCATTTGATGGGGATGGGCAGCTTACAAGTGCTTTAAATTATGTAACAAGTGACAAAGAATATAAAGCTTATTATACTTCTGGCCATGGAGAATCATCCTTATCTTCCGAGGTCACAAGTCTTCTTACAAAATCAAGAATTTCCACAAGTGATCTGCTTTTAATGACTGCAACATCCATTCCTGATGATTGTGATCTACTGATCATCGATGGGGCTACAAGCGATTTTACAAAAGATGAAGTAAAACTATTATCTTCTTATCTGAAGAGAGGTGGAAAAGTTGTTACTTTACTTGCCCAGACAAATAAGAGTATGAAAAACTTATATGGTCTGTTAAAAGACTACGGTTTAACTGTTCAAAGCGGATATATTGCAGATACAGAACGTTCATATCAAGGAAATTATTATTACTTGATCCCAAATCTTTCTGTAAGTGGTGATATGGCTTCTGGAATTTCATCAAACTCTGTTATGATGATCAATTCGAAAGGTATGACACAGAGTACTCCAGTTAGAGATTCTATTTCTACCGATGCATTTATGACAACATCCAGCAACGGATATGCTGTCACTGAGAAGAAACAAACACAGGGAACTTATGTCCTTGGTGCAACTTCCACAGAATCTGTCAAAGTCAAAAACAGCAAAGGAAAGAAAGTTACAAAAGAAAGTCGCCTGACTGTTTACGGAAGTAATATGCTGATCGATGAGCAGATCACAAGTTCTTTCTCATCCTTAGAAAACCTGACATTATTTACAAACTCTGTGACCGCATGTTTAAATAATGCCGATAATGTTTCTATCTCTCCAAAGAGTCTAGAAGTCAGCTATAATACAATTGCTCATCCTGGACCATTCAGTATCCTTGTAGTCTTTGTAATTCCAGTTGGTCTGATCATTGGCGGATTCATTGTATGGTTTAGACGCAGACGCCATTAGGAGGTTTTCATGAAACAGAAAAAAACATTACAGATTTTACTTCTCGTATTTGCAGGACTTATTGTCCTGTATACGGGAGTGAATTTATACCAGAAACAGCAATCTTCCAAAGAAGATTCTGATCAGACAATGATCTCTGATTTAAAGAGTTTAACTTCCATCTCTTATAATAACAACGGAACGACTCTTTCTTTCATAAACAGAGTGGCAAATGGTATTATACAAAAATAAAAAATAT
>ENA-OQBT01001117-OQBT01001117.1-human-gut-metagenome-genome-assembly--contig:-NODE-1117-length-11907-cov-1.951019_pt1 | contig 11907 bp, 14 predicted proteins | sample MGYA00242749_ERZ504557 | MGnify/ENA primary metagenome ERZ504557 (study PRJEB26092, sample SAMD00036243) | human gut metagenome | host: Homo sapiens | study: EMG produced TPA metagenomics assembly of... | reverse complement strand
ACGATATGAGGCCATGCAAGTGATCATTAAAAAATGCCGTGAAAAATTACAGTGATTTTAACAGGCATTAAACGGGTAAGTTGATATTAAGCAGGGAGAGTTTTTTACCCTTTTAGGGCCGTCCGGATGCGGAAAAACCACTCTTCTGCGTATGATCGCAGGATTTAATACAGTAGACGGAGGTGAGATCTGTTTTGATGACCGGGTGATCAATAATCTGGAGGCTCATAAGAGAGATATTGGTATGGTTTTCCAGAACTATGCTATCTTCCCACATCTGACAGTGGCTGAAAATGTAGCATATGGCTTGAAAGCGAAGAAGTGTCCTAAAGATCAGATTCCCGGAAAAGTGGAAGAAGCTCTGGAACTGGTACAAATCGGCAAATTAAAGGACAGAAAGCCAAATGAGCTTTCAGGCGGACAGCAGCAGCGGGTAGCCCTGGCAAGAGCTTTTGTTATTGAACCGGGAGTTCTGTTAATGGATGAACCGCTGTCAAATCTGGATGCAAAGCTGCGGGTACAGATGAGAACCGTTATTAAGAAACTGCAGCGCCGTCTGGGGATCACTACCATCTATGTAACCCATGACCAGGAAGAGGCACTGGCAATTTCCGACCGGATCGCTGTTATGAAGGAAGGAAATATTATGCAGGTGGGAACTCCGGAGGAAATCTATAAAAAGCCGGAAAATACTTTTGTAGCCGGATTTATCGGCGTTTCCAATTTCGTAGAGTGTGATGTTAAAGGGGATGATCCAGGTAAGGCAGTTCTGGATATTAAGGGAGAATGCTCTATTATCTGTACTTTAAAAAAGCCATTTAATGGTAAAGGCATCATTTCCGCAAGACCGGAGCAGCTGTTTTTGATGATAAAGAGGGACTGCCGGGAACTATTACCATTTCCACATTCCTGGGAGATTTTATTGAATATGAGATCCTGTTGGATAATGGACAGACTGTACAGTTAAATGAGTATACAAAGGATGTACATGAGCTGCGCCCGGACGGTGAAAAAGTAAAGGTAAACTTTGATATCCGCGCCGTAGGCGTATACGATGCAGCGACCCAGGAGGTGATATCATGGTAAGTTCCGGAAAAAAGTTAGACTTCTGGTTCTGGGTGAAAGTGGCAGTTGTGGGATTTATGCTGGTATTTCTGATCTATCCCTTCTGTACCCTGATCACCCGAAGTTTTTTCTCAACCAAGGTAGACGGTTTTACTTTTGAAAACTACATCAGGTTTTTTACAAAGAAATATTATTATTCCGCTTTAGGAAGAAGTATTTTTGTATCCGTGGTCACAACGGTTACAACGCTGATCGTAGGTGTTCCTATTGCCTATGTAATGTCACGGTATAATATATGGGGCAAGCAGTTCATCCATATTTTTATTATCATGAGCCTTATGAGTCCGCCATTTATCGGTGCGTATAGCTGGATCATGCTTTTTGGACGTTCTGGACTGGTAACAAATATGTTTTCCCAGTTTGGTATCCACCTTCCAAGCATTTACGGAAAACTGGGTATTATCCTGGTATTTACCTTTAAGCTGTTTCCTTATGTGTATCTGTATACATCCGGTGCTATGGGAAGTATTGACTCCAGCCTGGAAGAGGCAGCAGAGAACCTGGGAAGCAATAAGCTTCGCAGACTGTGGACTATTACACTGCCGGTCGTCCTTCCGTCTATTGCAGCTGGCGCGATCATGGTATTTATGACCAGCCTGGCAGACTTTGGTACTCCAATGCTCATCGGTGAAGGTTATATGGTACTTCCGGTTCTTGTATACAACGAGTACATGAGTGAGATCGGCGGAAATGCCCATCTGGCAAGTGCTCTTTCTGTAGTGGTGGTATTCTGTTCTACTACAGTCCTTCTGGTGCAGAAGCATTTTGTTACAAAGAAGAATTATGTAATGACTGCCATGCGCCCGCCAAAGGAAGAAGAACTTCACGGAGTAAAGCGTTTCCTGGCAACATTCCCGGTTATGCTGGTTACATTTATAGGTATCCTTCCTCAGATCGTAGTCATTGTCAGCAGCTTTATTAAGAGTGATTTTACAGGATTTAAGAAGGGCTTCAGTCTGGGAAGCTATATTACTATTTTTAATCGTCTGTGGACTAATATCCGCAATACATTTGTATTTTCAACCATTGCTATTGTATTTATCATCATCATCGGTATGCTGATCTCCTATATCGTTGTGCGGCAGAAGGGCTTTGCAGGACAGTTAATGGATCTGCTGATCATGTTCCCGTTTGTAATTCCAGGCGCTGTTCTTGGTATCAGCCTGATCGTAGCGTTTAACAAGGAACCGGTGATCCTTACAGGTACAGCAGTGATCATGATCATCGCCTTTGTTGTACGAAAACTGCCTTATACAGTACGCTCCGGCAGTGCTTTTTTGCAGCAGATGGATCCAAGTGTAGAAGAAGCTTCTATCAGCCTTGGGGTATCGCCTATGCAGACCTTTGTTAAGGTAACAGCAAGATTAATGGCACCTGGTGTATTATCCGGCGCTATTTTAAGCTGGATCACCTGTATCAATGAGCTGTCTTCCAGCGTTATGCTTTACGGCGGCAAGACAAGTACCATTCTGTAGCTATTTATACAGAGGTTGTAAGAAACAGCTTTGGTACAGCGGCAGCGCTGGCATCGATCCTTACTGTCAGTACAGTTATTTCCCTGCTTATCTTCCTGAAGGTAAGTAAAGGTAAGGTATCCATTGTTTAAACCAATATACTGCACAGCAGTGTTGTTATAAGCAGGCAGAAAATCGGCCACAAAGGCAGGTGCAGGAAAGACTCTGCGAGGACATTCTTCAACATAGGAGGAACAAAAAATGGTGAAATTTGGAACTGGCGGCTGGCGTGCGATCATCGGAGAAGAGTTTACCAAGGAAAATATACAGAAACTGACCTTAGCCATGTGCCTGAAAATGAAGGCAGAACATAAAGATACAAAAAGTGTGGTCATCGGTTATGACCGTCGTTTCCTTTCCAAAGAGGCTGTGATCTGGGCATGTCAGATCCTTGGAAAAGAAGGAATCCATGTACAGTTTGTAAACCGCAGCGCACCAACACCTCTGTTAATGTTTTATGTGATGAAACATGAACTGGACTATGGAATGATGGTCACAGCCAGCCATAATCCGGCAATCTACAATGGTATCAAGGTGTTTACATATGGAGGAAGGGATGCAGATGAAATCCAGACAAAGGACATTGAAAAATGGCTTTTGGAAGCAGAAAAACTGTATACACCATGTCATGAAGAAGATGGGCAGATGCCGCCGCCAGGTTACACAGAACTGGTGAAACAGGGCATTGTAGAAGAAATCAATCCAATGAATGAATATCTGGATAATATCTTATCTGTGATCAACGTAGATGCGATCAGAAAGAGAGATTTAAGGGTAGCAGTTGATCCCATGTATGGTGTCAGCCTGACGGCTTTAAGCACCATTCTGGCAGTTGCAAGATGTACGGTAGAGACCATTAATGCCCAGCATGATACGCTTTTTGGAGGTAAGATGCCGGCTCCGGCACAAGATACCCTTAAGAATCTTCAGAACTATGTGCTGGATCGTTATTGTGATATTGGTATTGCAACGGACGGTGATGCAGACAGGTTAGGCGTTATTGATGATAAGGGCATTATCTTCACGCCAACCAGATTTTAGTTATGCTGTATTATTATCTTCTGAAATATAAAGGATGGAGGGGGGATGCTGTGCGCAATCTGGCAACTACCCATATGTTGGATAAGGTAGCAGAAAGCTTTGGCCAGAAATGTTACGAAGTGCCGGTTGGTTTTAAGTATATTTCTGCAAAGATGCAGGAGACAGGTGCGATCATTGGCGGTGAATCTTCCGGTGGGCTGACTGTAAAAGGACATATCCATGGAAAAGACGGCATCTACGCTGCAAGCCTTCTTGTAGAAATGATCGCTGTTACAGGTAAGAGCCTTTCTGGAATTGTAAAGGATATTGAAGACCAGTATGGGGAAACTCATATGGAAGAGCGCAGCTATCGCTTTACAGCAGAAGAAAAGGCGCGGATCCATAGAATGCTGTTAGAAGAACAGAAACTGCCACAACTGCCGTTTGAGGTGTCCCGTGTTTCTTATCAGGACGGCTGCAAGGTCTACTTTAAAAATGGCGGCTGGGTAAGCGCCAGATTTTCAGGTACTGAGCCGCTGCTGCGTATCTTTTGCGAAATGGAAAAAGAGGAAGATGCAGTTCGCGCCTGTGTGGTATTTGAACGCTTTTTGAGTTTGTAAATATATGGAAATACAAAGCTTTTTCTGGTATATTATGAGCGTAGAGAAAAACAAGCGTTCTGCGTAAGCAGACATTTGTTTTCGCAAGCCATTAACGAACGAACCGTCCGCGCAAGCGGACAGTAGAGCACGTGAGTGCGGATGTTCGTGATTTATAGAGCGTAGAGAAAAAGGGGCGTCATATAGTATGTATACAGGAAAAGCAGACAGAAGTGCAGCATATAAAAAGTATAAATGTTTCAACAGGGAATGCAAAAAAGGGCGTTCCCTGTTCTTTTTATCTGTTGTATTATCTGGGGCTGCATTATCCATTAGTGCAGGTCTTACAGGCTGCAGCCAGAAGGATGCTCCGGTGCAGGAACCGGCAGAAACAGAAAACTATGATCTGTCTGTATTTACAGCACAGGAACCAGAAGAATGGAAGCCTGTGATCAAGGAATTTGAAGAGCGAACCGGCTGGAATGTAAAGGTGGAAACAGGCTCAGCAAAGGAGATGCTTTCCCGGCTGGAAAACAAAGAGGCAGAATGGGATGTGGCTTTTGGTATCAGTGCGGATGCATTAGAAGAAGGAAAGGAATACTGGCAGGCATATAAGGATGCCTGGACCGGATATTCGACCGTATCCTTTGTTATTTTATATAATACTAATGTAGTGACCTACAGAGAACTGCCAACTGGCTGGGATAGTTTGCTGGAACCACGGTGGAAAGGACGTGTGGCAGTGCCGGACCCCCTTAAGTCAGATATGGCGGCTGCCGCTCTTACAGAGGCGGCCCAAAACAGTGAAAAAGAAGAATTTCTGGATTTTTTAGCAGAAAATATGCAGTATCAGATGCCAGAAACCTTTAAAGAAGTGGAACAGGGCATTTCTGACGGCCGTTATTCCATTGGCGTTACCTCAGAAGAGGCAGCAAAAGCGCTGTTGGCTGCAGCGCAGGATGTAGATTATATTTATCCTGAAGAAAGGGGATGCCTTTTTGAAGAGGGAACTGCTATACGGAAAGGAACTCCCAATATAGATGCTGCAGAAGAATTTGTGGACTATACTATCTGCGATGATACAAAATGGCTTTTACAGACCCAGCTTTTACGTCAGCCTGCAAAAGATGCTGTTACCAATAAGGATACATCTGCTGAGGATCTGAAGCAGAGGCTTTTAAGTCAGCAGGAAGTTTTAAGTACCTGGAAGACCATTATGGAAGAAAAGGGCAATGAAGTTCATGAACAGTAATGGAGAAGGCAGGAAAAAGATGAGGATATTAAATAAGCTTTCATTTCATAAAAAGATCTTCCTGGCCTGTCTGCTGACAGCGCTGGTGCCTTTATTGTGTTCCAGTGTGGTTATGATCCGGCTGTTTACAGCAGCTCTTGAACGTCAGGATTTAGATGAAGGGCGGACACAGATTATAAAGGCAGAGGCAAGACTGGAAGCAGTTTTTGAAAAATGCGAGGAAGCCTGCCAGACTATTGCAGCAGATAAAAAAACGGCCCGGACTATGATCGAAAAAAGTGAGGCAGACCATCAAAGGGAAATGTATCTTTCTTTATATCAGGCTACACAGGAAACATCCGGCTATGCTCAGTTTTCCATTTATGATGCAGGTGGCCATCTGCTCTATACAACTGACACAGAAGGAAAGGAAAAAGATCTGCCAGTATTCTGGGGGCTGTTAAGAAAGGCATCAAAGACAGATGATATTGTATATTACCGCACAGATCCTGATCTTTCTATTACAGACAGAGATATTTTGCTTCAGGGGCAAGACCGTTATATACAGAGGGCGGCGCCAGGACGGGGTATATTGTTTTTGATTTTACCAGGGAAATCTGGATGACCTTTTAGGAGCAGAAGTGTCATCTGGTGATATGCTGCTGCTTTTAGATACCCATAAACGGACGGTGTACTGTTCAGGTCAGGACAAAAGCCAGGTTCACCCAGGTGACAAGATGGAAAAGATACTAGAAAACAGGAAAATGTCTGATGCAGGCCATGACAGGGAACAGTATCTGGTAAGTAACAAAGGCAAAAACGGCTTTTATTTTCTGTTATGCCGTCAGGCACCCATGAGCCAGCCGGCTGTCCAGACCATGTGGACCGTCAGCCTGTGCCTGTCGGCGCTGGGATTATTTTTATGTCTGGCTGTATCTGGTGTACTTACAGGAAGTATTGCCCGCCCGGTACAGACATTAGACGAAGCTATGGAAAAAGTAAAAAAGGGAGATCTTTCCATCCGCATCCATCCGCAGTCAAATGATGAAATGGGCCGCCTGACCAGCAGCTTTAACCAGATGACGGAAGATCTGGGGCGATATCTGGAAGATAAGGTTCAGAGGCAGAAAGACCTTAATGAAACAAAATTAAAATTATACCAGACCCAGTTAAATCCTCATTTTCTCTATAATACACTGGATACTATTAAATGGGAAGCGAGGATACGCCAGATGCCACGGATCGCTGTGCTGGCGGAAAATCTGGCGGTTATATTGCGAAAAAGCATTTCCAGTAAGCTGTTTATCCCTTTAAAAGAGGAATTAGAGACCATTGACAGTTATGTAGAAGTACAGGAGATCCGTTTTACCGGACGTTTCTTGTGCGAAAAGGAGATACCGGATCAGTTAGAGGAGTGCCTGGTTCCGAAAATGATTTTACAGCCATTAGTGGAAAATGCTATCCTACATGGTCTGGAAGGCTGTGAAAATGGATATATCTGTATTTACGCAGGTCGTGAAGGGGATGTTTTAAATATTTCTATCACCGATAATGGATGTGGAATGAGTCCAGAGATACTGGCCTGGATCAACAGCCCGGAACCAGAGAAAAGGGACGGGCACCTGGGGATTTATAATATTATGAGGATATTAAAATTGTACTATGGGAATGAATATGGTCTGAAGGCAGAGGTGACAGAAGATGGAACAACTGTCACTTTAAGTCTTCCTGTCAGGATGGAGGGGGACGATGTATAAAGTAGTAGTGGTAGAAGATGAAGAAATCGCCAGAAAAGGTATTATATTTACTATTAACTGGGAAGCGTTAAACTGCATGATCGCAGGGGAAGCTGCCAATGGGGAAGAAGGGGCAGCGGTGATCCGCCGTCTTTCGCCGGATATTATTGTTACAGATCTGAAAATGCCCCGTATGGACGGCGTGGAATGATCCAGATGCTGCGTTGTGAGGGAAACAGGGCGAAATTCATTATCCTGACAGCTTATGGGGATTTTAAATATGCCAGAGTGCAGTGAAGCTGGGAGTCAGTGATTACCTGTTAAAACCATTAAAAGACGGTGATCTTGAACAGGCAGTGACCCGTATTATTGCCCAGTTAGAGGAAAGAGACCAGATCCGGCAGAAGGAAGAGGAGGAAACGCCTGTTTTCCGGTTTAATGCAGGCAGAAAAGCGAAAAATAAATATGTAGAGCAGGCAATTAAATATATCTGTGAACATTATAAAGAAGATATCAATATCAGCACTGTGGCAGAGCAGCTGCAGATCAGCGAAGGCTATTTAAGCCGTGTATTCAAAAAAGAAACGGATTATACATTTACAACCTATCTTTCCCATTACCGCATGAAGGTGGCAATGGAATTATTAAAAGAGGGAAAGTTAAAGGTATATGAGGTGGCGGATTCAGTGGGGTATTCAGATACTGCCTATTTCAGTGCCCAGTTTAAGAAAGTAGTGGGGATAGCACCATCAGAGTACCAGGAACGGGTCCGGGGATACTGATACAGTGTTTTGCTCCAGGGAAAAAGTGTGTACATCAAAAAATAATTATGTTATCATAGTGATAAGCTTGTTAAAGGGCAGAAATGCAGGACGATATCCGGGGAGGTGGCCATAATGCTTATATTTAAAGATATCTTGGGACATGAACAGATCAAAGAGCATTTTCAGAACGCTGCAGCAATAGGAAAGGTTTCCCATGCTTATATTTTAAGCGGTGAAGCAGGAATGGGAAAGAAAACCCTTGCCAATGCTTTTGCCATGACGCTTTTGTGTGAAGAAGAGGGAAAAGAGCCGTGTATGCATTGTCATGCCTGTAAGCAGGTTCTTTCTGGAAACCACCCGGATCTGATCTATGTAACACATGAAAAACCGGCCAGTATGGGTGTAGATGATATACGTGAACAGATCAATGATACTATTATGGTGCGCCCGTACAGCAGCCAGTATAAGATTTATATTGTAGATGAAGCACAGAAAATGACGGTGCAGGCCCAGAATGCCCTTTTAAAGACCATAGAGGAGCCGCCGGCCTATGCAGTGATCATGCTTTTGACTACGAATCCGGATGCATTTTTACAGACCATTCTTTCACGATGTGTACAGCTGAAACTGAAACCATTAAAAGACTCTGTTGTGAAGGGTTATCTGGAAGACAAGCTTCAGGTAAAAGATGTTCAGGCAGAAATCTACAGTGCGTTTGCAAGAGGAAATCTGGGCAAGGCAATCCATCTGGCCCAGTCTGAGGACTTTAAGATGATGTATGAAGAGATTTTAAGGCTGTTAAAAGAGATCAAGGATATGGATATTTCCCAGATTCTGGATGTAATCCGTAAATTAAAAGATGACAATACAGATATTAAGGAATGTCTGGATTTTATGCAGATGTGGTATCGGGATATCCTGATGTATAAAACAACGAAGGACTTAAACCTTCTCATTTTCAAAGATGAATTTTCGGCGGTAAAGAAGGCGGCATCTTTAAGCAGCTATGAAGGCTGGAACGGATCTTAGAGCGATTGACAAAGCCAGAGTCCGTTTGGATGCCAATGTAAATATGGAACTGGTCATGGAGCTTCTGCTTCTGACTATGAAAGAGAATTAAAGTGTTTTTAAGATTTTTAAGAAAGGAAAATAAGTAAAAGAAATGTTGACAGTAATCGGAGTGCGCTTTCGGACTGCGGGAAAGATCTACTATTTTGATCCGGCAGGCCGTCAGATAAAGATCGGAGATCATGTGATCGTTGAAACTGCCAGAGGCATTGAATACGGTTATGTAGTTTTAGGAAACAGGGAAGTAGATGAGACAAAGGTAATACCACCTTTAAAGCCGGTGATCCGTATGGCAACAGATGAGGACCGCGCCATTGAGGCAAAAAATAAACAAAAAGAAAAAGAGGCATTTAAAATCTGCCAGGAAAAGATCAAAAAACACAACCTGGAAATGAAACTGATCGATGCGGAATATACATTCGATAATAATAAGGTGCTGTTTTACTTTACGGCAGATGGAAGAATTGACTTCAGAGAGCTGGTAAAGGATCTTGCAAGTATATTTAAGACCCGCATCGAGCTGCGCCAGGTAGGTGTGAGAGATGAGACTAAGATCATGGGAGGAATCGGTATCTGCGGAAGACCGCTGTGCTGTCATTCTTATCTGTCTGAGTTTATCCCGGTTTCTATTAAAATGGCAAAGGAGCAGAACCTGTCTTTAAATCCGACTAAAATATCCGGTGTATGTGGAAGACTGATGTGCTGCCTGAAAAATGAAGAAGAGACCTATGAGGTATTAAACAGCAGGCTGCCGGGACTTGGTGATGCAGTTACAACTTCAGACGGCCTTAAAGGAGAAGTACACAGTGTCAATGTTCTGCGCCAGACTGTAAAAGTGATCGTGATCGTGGATAAGGATGAAAAAGAGATCCGTGAGTACAAGGTGGATCAGTTAAAATTCAAGCCCAGAAGGAAGAGGGGCAAAGGCGGCGAAAAACGGGAAGAAGCTGCAGAGTTAAAGAAACTGGAAGCACTGGAAAAACGGGAAGGAAAGTCAAAGCTGAATGATAAATAGTGAAATGGAACACAGCTGGAGACAGGAAGGAAATATCCTTTTAAGAGATGATGAACGTATCGATGATCTTCAGAGAAATCATTACGGTATTATCCAGAGAAAAGGTACCTTTTGTTTTGGCATGGATGCAGTTCTGTTGTCCGGTTTTGCAGTGGTAAAGCCGGGAGAGAAGGCATTGGATCTGGGAACAGGAACCGGTATTATCCCTATTCTTTTAGAGGCAAAAACAAAAGGAAAGCATTTTACCGGTCTTGAGATCCAGGAAGAGTCTGCGGATATGGCCAGGAGAAGTGTGAAATACAATCATCTGGAAGAAAAGGTGGAGATCGTAACAGGAGATATCAAGGAGGCCGGAAGCAGGTTTGCACTGGCTTCTTTTGATGTAGTCACCAGCAATCCGCCTTATATGAATGATGCCCATGGGATCAAAAATCCGGGAGATGCCAAGGCTATTGCCCGCCATGAGGTGCTTTGCACCTTAGATGATGTGGTAAGGAAGGCACAAGGGTGCTAAAACCAGGGGGACGATTTTACATGGTCCACAGGCCGAGAAGACTGATCGAAATATTACAGACCATGAAGCAGTATGGTCTGGAGCCCAAACGGATGAAATTTGTACATCCCTATAAGGACCGGGAAGCTAATATGGTACTCATTGAAGCAGTAAGAGGCGGAAAAGCTTTGATGAAGGTGGAAGCGCCGGTTATTGTGTTTGATGAGAACGGGGAGTATTCACAGGAGATACGGACTACGTATGGGTATTAAAGCGTTTCGGATGCCGGACGTTGATGCGTTGACGCCAGAAGTGATGCGTTCTGCGTCCGGGACAAATGTGCTTAAGCGGAGGAAAAGTACATGACAGGAAAATTATATTTGTGTGCAACACCCATCGGTAATCTGGAAGATATTACCTACCGGGTGTTAAAAACATTAAAAGAGGCAGATCTGATCGCCGCAGAGGATACAAGACATAGTATCAAGCTGTTAAATCATTTTGACATAAAAACGCCTATGACCAGTTATCATGAGTATAACAAGGTGGAAAAGGCAAAATATCTGGTAGAGAAAATGGCAGAGGGAACCAACATTGCCCTGATCACCGATGCGGGAACTCCAGGAATCTCTGATCCGGGAGAAGAACTGGTAAGACAGTGCTATGAAGCAGGTATTCCGGTGACTTCCCTTCCAGGTCCGGCTGCCTGCATCACAGCCCTTACCATGTCCGGGCTTCCTACCAGAAGGTTCTGCTTTGAGGCATTTCTGCCTGCAGAAAAAAAGTGATAAAAAAGAGCGCCAGAGGATCTTAGACGAGTTGAAAAAAGAGACCAGGACCATGATCGTCTATGAAGCCCTCATCATCTGGTGGCAACATTAGAAGATCTGTATGGGGCATTGGGAAACCGGAAGATCACTATCTGCAGGGAACTTACCAAAAGTTTGAAAGTGCCTTCCAGACTACCTTTGAAGAAGCACTGGCTCACTACGAAACCGAAGAACCAAAAGGCGAGTGTGTCATCGTTATTGCCGGAAAGCCGGTAGAAGAGATCCGTGAAGAAGAGATACGCGCCTGGGAAGAGATGCCTATTGAAGAGCATATGGAGCATTATCTGTCACAGGGAATGGACAAAAAAGAAGCAATGAAAGCAGTTGCAAAGGATAGAGGCATATCCAAGAGGGATGTGTATCAGCAGCTGCTGTAAGGATATTCACTAGTACATCGTTTTCGAAATAACTATACCACTCACTTGTCTGCGAATCTGATTGCACAGGCCTAAAAGCCTCAGCGTAGCCCGCTACGCCTGCGTTTTTAGACCTGCACACTCAAATCCGCATCC
>ENA-OQBT01001115-OQBT01001115.1-human-gut-metagenome-genome-assembly--contig:-NODE-1115-length-11923-cov-2.654459_pt1 | contig 11923 bp, 11 predicted proteins | sample MGYA00242749_ERZ504557 | MGnify/ENA primary metagenome ERZ504557 (study PRJEB26092, sample SAMD00036243) | human gut metagenome | host: Homo sapiens | study: EMG produced TPA metagenomics assembly of... | reverse complement strand
GATGCGGATTCGAGTGTGCTGGTATAAAAACGCAGGCGTAGCGGGCTACGCTGAGGCTTTTAGACCTGTGCAATCGGATTCGCAGACAAGTGAGTGGTATAGTTATTTCGAAAACGATGTACTAGGATCATCATTTCATGATCAGATAGCTGTAATCATCGATTACTGCACAGATCAGTCTGCGAAGACCTTCGTACAACTTATCATTTGCATCATCTGCCTTGCAGTCGGAAATCTGACCAAGGAGACGAACCTTGCACTCTTTTGTCTCCGGATTGATCACTGCAAATCCATCATTTGTGCTGTCTGCCATATCTGCCTCAGAAGCAAATAATGTGAATTTATCCTTGTACGGTGCACTTGCATATGGACAGAAGCTCTTGCAGTTGCCGCATTCGTTACACATATAATCTACATGGATCACCTGATTCATTGCCATTCCCGGAACTTTGATGGAGATGTTTGCTCTGTTTGGACATACATCTACACAATTCTCACAGACTTTATTACAGGTCAGACAGCGCTCACTTTCGTTCGCAGCATCCTTGCTTTCTTTGAGTATTGCTTTTTTGGAGTAACAGTCTTTTTCTGTTCCCGGTACAGGCTGTCCTTTTACAATATCATGTCCAAGGATTGCTTTTGCAGCAACCTGTGCGTCGCGGATCGCTTCTACGATCGTAGCAGCTCCCCTTGCACCGTCACCGACAACGTAAACGCCTTCTGCACTTGTCTCCATTGTCTTATCATTGATGCGGCTTTTCCACGCTCATTGACCGCAATACCATTTGCTTCATAGAACTCAGTCGGAACTTTCTCGCCAACTGCAACAATCACTGTATCAGCCAAAACTTCTTCTGTTTCGCCCGTTTCTGTTACACCTGCACGTCCGGAAGCATCCATGCTGCCAAGTTCCATCTTCTTACAGAGCAGTTTGCCGTTTTCCAGAGATACAGGAGAAAGAAGTTCTTTGAACTCTACGCCCTCTTCCAGTACTTCCAGTAACTCATCTTCTGCTGCTGGCATATAGCGTTTGGTTCTTCTGTATACCAGGTAAACATGTTCTACACCTTCTGTACGTTTCGCAGCTCTTGCAGTATCCATGGCAGTGTTACCGCCACCGATCACAACTACGTTTTTACCCAGCGCAACCTTACCGTCAGTTGCTTTGAAATCTCTTAAGAATTTCAGAGCGTTGATGGTTTCACCCTTTTCAAGCTTCAGAGTACCCGGTTTATTTGCACCTGTTGCAACGATCACTGCGTCATAACCCTGTGCTTTTAATTCCTGTACAGATTTCACTTCTGTACCTGTTTTGATCTCCACACCCATCTTCTGGATGAAGGAAACATCTTTATCGATTGCATCATCAGAGATACGGAATCCCGGGATCACATAACGGATCACGCCGCCGGCTTTCTCTTCTTTCTCAAATACTGTTACAGAAGCACCTGCTCTTGCAAGGAAGTATGCAGAAGCAATACCTGCAGGACCTGCACCTACAACAGCTACTTTCTTACCGTCTGCTGTGCCTGCTTTGATCTCACCGATCACTGTATCATATCCGTTTTGTGCTGCGATGAGCTTAGTGTTGCGGATATTTACAGGTTCTTCATAGAAGTTACGTGTACATTTGTACATACAGTTGTGCGCACAGAGAGTACCTGTGATAAATGGAAGTGCATTTTTCTCAAGGATAACTCTTAATGCCTGTACATAATCGCCTTCTCCTGCCAGCTTCACATAGGTTGTGATATCTTGGTGAATTGGACATCCTTCTTCGCATGGAGCAAAGAAACAGTCAAGGAGCGGAACCTCTGAATCTGTTTTTCTCTTAGGAAGCGGTTTGATGCTCTTTACATGGTGAGCATCTTTTTTCGCATCCTCGGCCAACTGCTCAAGTGCAGCTACATCAATACCTTTCCATTCTTTCACACCGTTAGCCATTACTTTCTCTGCCATCTGGGTAAATCTCTGATATCCGCCCGGCTTCAGAAGTGTAGTTGCCACTGTTACAGGCCATACACCACATCCGACGATACGGTCGATATTATAGTAATCAGCACCGCCTGAATAAGCGATACGGAGTTTTCCGTCAAATTCCCGGGAAAGTCTGGCTGCAAGAGAAATGGATAATGGGAAAAGAGATTTTCCGGACATATACATTTCTTCGCTTGGAAGTTCATTTCTTGTAACATCTACAGGGAATGTATTGGTGATCTTCACACCAAACGCAAGGTTCAGTTCATCTGCAAGTGCCTGCAGTCTCTTAAACATCGGGATCGCATCTTCGTACTGTAAGTCATCTTTGAAATGGAAATCACCGAATACCATATAATCATATCCCATGTCATCCATAGTCTTTCTGGCAAATTCATATCCCAGGAGAGTCGGGTTACATTTGATAAATGTGTTCAGATGTTTCTCTTTAAACAGATGATTTGCAATGCTCTCAATCTCGTTTGGAGGACATCCATGGAGAGTAGAGATTGTTGCGGAATTACAGATATCAGACGGAATCGCCTCAATATCCTCTTTTGTAACTTTTTCAAATTTATCTACATTGTCCAATAACCACTGTTTACATTCTTTAAAGATTTCAGTATCTTTTGCTTCCATCATACTGTCAATGAAAGTATTAACCTTTGGCTCTTTGATTCCTGCAAGATCATATCCAACGGAAATATTGAACTGGAATCCGTCCTGTGCACCCAGATCAAATTCTTTGGCGATCACATGCAGGATAAACCATGCTTTAATATATTCTCCCATTGCCTGAGGAACATAAAGCTCTGTAGACCATTCACAGTTATATCCTTCATCATCTGCAAGGATACATGGTCTGTTGATACAGGCTGCAAGCTCTGCACCGTCCATCTTCTGAACTGTTTTCAGCTCAAAGAAACGTGCGCCTGCATAGTAAGAAGCAACAATGTTCTGTGTTAACTGTGTATGCGGTCCTGCAGCAGGTCCGATCGGTGTTTCCAGATTTCTCTCAAATATATTCAGCTTCCTGTCAGTTTCCGCTGCATAAGCTCTGTGCTGTCCGAAAACTGTTCCTTTTGTTTTCTTTTCTTCTAATACCCAGTTCATTAACTGTTCAAAGGGCATACAGGTCATGACTTCACTCATAATCCGATCCTCCATTATTTCATACGGTATGGCTTCTCTCCATCCGTTCTATATTTTATTTACATTTATTTTTGCCAGGCAGAAAACTTATCTTTTTTACAATTCTTTACAGATTAACCATTAATATCATCTGCAAGTTCTTTTGCAGCCTGACGGCAGTCTGCCATAACTTTTGCCTCGTCGCATACAAGGACTTCGCGGTCTTTCATCAGGACTTTACCGTTACATACAGTAGTCTGGACCATGCTTCCGTTTACACCGAACATCAGATGTCCGTTAATGTTGCTTTCATTCATTGGTGTCAGCGGATCATAATCGATCACGATCACGTCTGCTGCCGCACCCTCTTTCAGGACACCGAGCTGTTTCTTAAAGTATCTGTTTGCAATCTTTGCATTTCCTTCAAAAAGCATCTGTGGAACTTCTCCCCAGGCTGCGTTCGGGTCGCAGAGGCTGTGTTTGTGTAAAACATTTGCAACCTTCCAGGATTCCATCATATCATGAGTATATCCGTCTGTACCAAGACCTGTGAGGATTCCCTTCTGTACCATTCTCATGGTTGGAGGACATCCGCATGCATTACCCATGTTAGATTCCGGGTTATGTACAACCATGGTATCTGTATCTTTGATCAGATCCATCTCATGTTCATTCACATAGATACAGTGACCGAGCAAAGTCTTCGGTCCAAGGATGTTCCAGTCATGAAGACGGTCAACAATACGTTTGCCATGCTCTTTCAGACACTGATGGAGATCGTAAATGCCTTCTGCTACATGGATGTGATATCCAACACCTTCCGGTTTTAGTTCATTGCAGAGAGCCATTGTCTCATCAGAGATTGTAAAGGATGCATGCATACCCATCATTCCGGCGATCATATCACTGTCGTCTGCAAGTGCATGCTTGATAAAATTCACGTTCTCCATTACAGATTCTCTGGATTTCTCCATTCCGTCACGGTCAGAAATCTCATAGCAGAGGCAGGTACGCACACCTAAATCCTTCGCAGCTTCCTCGATCGCATTGAGGGAACCTGTAATATGGCCAAAACTTGCATGATGGTCAAACACTGTGGTTACACCGTTCTTGATAGAATCAATGTATGTAGCATATGCAGAAAGCTTTGTCTGCTCCAGTGTCAGATGACGGTCAACTGTCCACCATAAGCCATCCAGAATATCCAGAAATCCCTGAGGATTATATCCGTTAATGCTTAAGCCTCTTGCGAAGGAGCTGTAGATATGCTCATGGGCATTAATAAATGCCGGCATGATAACCCCACCCTTCGCATCAACAAATTCAGCATCCGGATAAACTTTCTTTACCTCTTCAGTTACCCCCACCATTACTATGGTGTTACCATCCATTGCTACAGCACCATTCTCCAGGAATGGGTTGGATGCGTCCTGTGTGATCATTCTTCCATTACCAATTACCAGCATATAGTTCCTCCTTTCACTTGTTAAAAACTACCAATTCGCTACTGCTTTTTACCTTTTGTTTAGGAATTATGTACTAATACTGTAACATATTTCTCCGGATAATGCAAGTAGAATTTACAAAAACTTTTTGGTTTTTCAAATTTTTTTTTAGGTTTTATACTATCTCCGGTGAACAGATAAAAAAAGAACGGGGCAGTCATTGATGACAATGAACAACCTCGTTCTTTTTTGATTTTCCTGTTTTCTGATGAAGCTGATTTTATGACAAATTTTCAGGTTTGTCAACAATTTTTGTAAGATAGGAGAGTTATCCTTCCATAATCGCAGAATTAACCCTGAGCTGTTTTCGTCCATTCTTCCATAGATTCTCATCCAGCTCCACCTCATAGCCGCCGCCATTTCTCACATGCCACTCATAAAATGGTTTCTGTATATCTGCATACTCTTCCATGATATTCATGATCGTACCGCCATGGATGACAAGTGCCGCCTCTGCCACATGGCTGCGGATACATCCGGACACAACCCTGTCAAATCCTCTCAGGTTTCTGCTTTTAAACCCTTCCCTGCTTTCTCCTCCCGGAAAAGGCAGAGTACCGTTGCTGTCAATCCATTCCTGATAGTGCGGATTACCTTCCAGCTCTTTATAGTTCTTATTTTCAAACTCTCCGAAATCGCATTCTGCCAGTTCTTCAATAATATGTACCGGCTCTCCCGGAAAAAGAATCTCTGCTGTCTGCACGCATCGTTTCAGAGGACTTACATAAACCGCCTGAACCTTTGGATAATCCATCTTATGCAGAAACTCTGTTCCCTCCTGACATAACGGCTCATCCGTTGTGCCGATATATCTGGAAAGTTTATTCCCTTCTGTTTTTCCATGTCTGATCAGCCATAACTTAATCATCTTTGATCACCGTTCCGATCCCGCAGATCACGCGCGTCACCTTATGGCTGTATGCTGCCAGCTTCGTACATACACGCCCTACAGCCTCTCTGTATTTTCTGTCAAAAGCATCCACAGGTACAACCCCGTACCTACTTCCTGAGAGACAAGGACAATATCTGGATTCTTACAGATGATTTTTTCCGCAAGATCTGACACATCCTTTCCATTCTCCAGTTCACTACGGATATACTGCTGAAAACCAGTTACACCCTGAGCATTCATCAGTTCCTCCTCTGTGACAGAACCGCCGTCACTCCACCCTTAACTGTGGATACTGTTTCCTGGCATATTCAGTCTTTCCCTGATATGCACCGCCGATTATCATTTCCATACTCTTCTCCTCAAAAATTAGAAACCACCGCCAGGATCAATGCCATCCCAACTTCACAGATACAAAGAAAAAATCCCGAAATATCCCCGGTTGTCCCGCCAAAGTACTTCATCGCAATATGATGATAATACCAGAAAATCAGCAAAGCTCCCACAAAAGCCAGACTTCCCCATACAGGCCGGATCAAGATCATTCCCGCAGCCAGAAGCACCAGATAGACGATCAGCACATTTCTCGAGAGCACATCTGAAGAATTTCTGGAAAACTCAGCAACTGTACCGTCTGCCTTTGCTTTCGGAAAGGTAATAACTCCGATCCCTGACAGACATCTGGAAACCATAAAGCCAAGGCTCAGAATTCCGATCACCCTCATATTCTCTGCACCGTTAAACAACTGACTGTAAGCGCCGTACCAGGCAATGAAATATACCGCCGCAGTAATAACGGCAAAAGCACCTGCATGGGAATCCTTAAGAATCTCCAGCCTTCTGCTTCTCTCCTGCCAGGAACTCAGGCATCCGAAGTATCCAAAAGACCATCCACATGGATCCCGCCTGTCACAAATACAGGTACCAGCACCAGCACTGCTGTCACGAATCCCGGCTGATACCCAAACCGAAGTCCCAGATACGCCACCAGCATAGTCAGCCCGCCGATCACAGTTCCGATAAACGGAAAAAAGCAGAACATATACTTCATATTTTCCTTTGTCCAGTCAGCGCGGGGCATGGGAATCTTAGAAAACATGGCAAATGCCACCTTAAAATTATTCCATAAAGATTTCATTGATCAATTCCTCTTTTTCATAGTATGTCAATCCTGTCAAATGTATTATTTGCAAAGATTGCTGCAGGTATCTGTGGATTTGTGAAAGACTGGTATCCCATATACAACTTCCACCACTTCATCAGCTCTCTGCGCAGCAGCCTGATTGATTTTTCCCAGATATTCCAGATAAGAATCCATATCTCCATCAAACACAACCGCATCTGAAAAAATCTCATTTGTAACGATCACCACATGAGCAGCCTGTCCCAGCAGATTCTCAATCCCTTTTGTAACTTCCGAAACTGTCCGGTCATGGGCTCCCTGCTCTTCAAACATTTCATTTGCCACCAGATTCGACATACATTCCAGAAGCACCACACATCCGGCAGGCAGTTTCACATTTTTGAGCCCTGTATAGCACTCAACTGTCTCGAAACATTTTCCTGCACGCATCTTTTGGTGTCTCTCGATCCTTTTATGGCTCTCTTCATCAAAAGGGTGCATGGTCGCTATGTAAATCCTCTGTGCATCCCCGAAAGAAAGCACCCTGTCTTCCGCAAAAGCAGATTTTCCGCTCCCGCTCCCCCCTGTCACAAGCGTCAGCATTATTTCAACTCCTCATACTGTTCCACATGGATATCATCAAAAGTACTCATAGAATGATAAACCGCTGCTGCCAGATCAAGGATCGGGAATAAAGCTACTGCTCCGGTTCCCTCGCCCAGACACATATCCGCATGAATGATTGCCTCTTTCCCCATATTCTCAAGGATCAGATGGGCAGCAGGCTCATTTGATACATGGGATGCAAGAATATAATCCCTCGCAGCCGGGCAGATACGCATGGCGATCAGCGCAGAAACACAGGAAATAAATCCGTCCATGACTACAGGAATACCATAAACCGCACCTCCCAGAAAGACACCTGCCATTCCAGCGATATCAAGACCGCCTACCTTTGCCAGAACATCAATGGCATCCTCAGGATCTGGTTCATTTAATGCAATGGCTTTTTTGATCGCATTGATCTTGCGCACAAGTCCCTCGCTGGTCAGACCTGCGCCGCGCCCTGTCATCTCTTCCACCGGTTGTTTCAGCAACACAGAAGCAACTGCACTGCTGGTAGTTGTATTTCCGATTCCCATTTCCCCTGTTGCCAGAATCCGGTAGCCCTTATCATTCAGTTCCCTTACCATGTCAATGCCTGCTTCAAGCCCCTTTACAGCCTGTTCTCTTGTCATGGCAGGACCCTTGGTCATATTCTGTGTACCATAGGCAATTTTATGGTCTGTGCGGACTTTTGTATCCGTCACCATCCCATATCCACCGGAAAAATCTCCGCATGGTTCTGCTTACACATCACACCGACAGATGTGTCATATTTCAGAAAATTCTCGGCAACGATGGCAGTAACTTCCTGTCCGGTCTGTGTCACACCCTCTTCTACCACACCATTATCCGCGCACATGGCGATCAGACCTCTCCTGGAAAGATCCACCTCTGCGTTTCCTGTAATTCCCGCGATCTGGATCAAAAGAGTCTCCAGTTTTCCAAGAGAATGCAGTGGTTTCGCAATACTGTCCCATCTTTTCTGTGCAATTTCCATGGCATTGTGATCTAATGGCTTAATCTTTGCAATAGCTTCTTCCAGAGTCATGAGTTTTCCCTCTCTTTTCCTTCATTATTTTGATTTCCCTGTTGTAAACACAAAAAATTTACTGAATACATAATTCAGTATCAACACAATAAACTGTGTCAGGAATTTCCCGATCATATCATTAAGCCCCATCACTGACACAAGCAGCCATACACCGCCAACCTCTATCACCATAGTGACCAGTCTGGCACTGACAAATTTGCAGAATGCTGAACATGATCCTTCAATGTCTCGCATTTATCCTGAAAAACATACTTCGAATTTACCACATAGGCAAACAGGATCGCCAGGATGATCGAAATAATATTGGCGATATTCAGCTCCACCTTCAGATTTCTGAGAATGAAAAAGCTGACCAGATTTACCATAGTGGTACATCCGCCAAAGAAAATATAGCGGATAACGGAACTTTCATACATTTTTCTGATCCATTGCTTCATACAAATATATCCTCTCAGTCCTGTATATTTCCATTCTTAATTACTTTTGAAATAATATATCTCGGTCTGCGCTTTACTTCTTCATAAATCTTGGAAATATAATATCCAATAATTCCAAGACTGATCATCATGCGCTTCCCACCAGAAGCAGCACCATCAGCAGGGTGGTATAACCTTCCACTGCAGAACCTGTAAAATACTGCACAAGCGAATAGACCATAAGTACCAGCGAACAGATAAAACATATCGCTCCTGTGATTGTAACAAACTGCAGCGGAAAAGTAGTAAATGCCACGATATTTGTGAACGCATATTTCACCAAAGACCACGGAGACCACTTGGAAACGCCGGCCTCTCTCTCCTGCACCTCAAATTCCACACTGGTAGTCTTATATCCCACCCAGGAAGAGGTAGCCCGAAAGAACATATTCCTCTCAGGCATAGACAGAATACTGTCCACAGCTTCCTGTCCATCATCTTAAAATCCGAGGCATCCTTCATATTCACCTTAGTTGCCTTAGACATGATATCATAGAAAAATCCTGCACATTCTTTATGTAAAAAGCCCTCTTTTCCTCTGTCTGCCTTCACACCCTCGATCACTTCATAGCCTTCCTGCCACAGCCTGTACATCTCAATAAGTGTCTGCGGCGGATGCTGCAGGTCACAGTCCATGACAGCCACCACATTTCCACAGGCCTGCGCAAGCCCTGCGAAAATCGCTGCTTCCTTTCCGAAATTTCTGGAAAAAAGAACGCCTGTCACATTCGCATCCCTCTCTCCTGCCTTCTGAATCTCTTCCCATGTCCGGTCGCCGGAACCATCGTTTACAACCACCAGCTCATAGGGAATCTTCGCTTTTGTAAGAACTTCCGCCAGCACCCGACAGGTTTTCCCAACCATCAGCTCCTCATTATATGCCGGAAGTACCACTGATAATTTACTCATGATGTCATTCCTCATTTTGTTTCATTCATTTACAACAGACTAGTTTCTCATTCACTGTCTGTTACTCCTGTAAATATTTTCTATAATGTCAGGGGCAAAAGGTTATTTTACTCCTAAGCACTTTACAGCTCCCGCAATTCTTATTTCTACTTTATTATACACAAATTTACAGAAATGTCCATTCCAACAATCTGCATGCTCCAGTGTGTCAAACACTTCACAGGATAGTAGCACGTATATTACTGTTCTCTTCGTTCTCAGTAATGAGACTCAAATTCATTCCAGACTTTCCTGAAGCAATGGAATTTGGATTACTTTTTCTTCCTGAACACCAGCATTACATATATAACCAGCCCCAGAACAGAAAGAAGCATTCCTGCTTTCAGGTAAGGCGTACAATATGTCAGGCGTATCTCATGTGAACCAGGCTCCAGTTCCAGAGCCATAAACATGGTATTCGCCTTCTGAAGCTTCGTTTCTTTCCCGTCCACATAAGCCGTAAATCCCTTACTGTACGGAACAGACAACACAAGAGCTTTTTTTTCGGAAACACTGATATCCCCTGTAATCTCATTCGTTCCCATTTTTACATTCTCGAGAGCTTCTTCACCCAGCTTCACAGTTTTTTCCTCAATCCCCTGCACCGGCTGGCTCACAACTCTTAATTTATCATAGGTATAAACACCTGTATTGGCAAAGGTGATCGTCATAGTACGAACCCCTGATCTGGAATATCCCATATTGCAGAGAAAATCATGCCGTCCACTGTAGGCATTATACTTATCCGTAAAAATCTTTATGGTCTTGGTCACATCATTGGAGCTGACTGTCATAGCCGCTTCCTTTGATTCCTTCCAGTATCGCCACCGGCTGTCCTCATCAAGAACCTTATTTTTGTCATACTCAGACATCTTCTTCCACTGACTGTTACCAATCAGTTCTCTCGGTGAAAGACTGTCATAATCCAGATTATCTGCGATCAGGTAATTCTCACTGTCCGTAAGACCATGGAACACAAGCTTCAGCTGCGCCCCTTCCTTCGTCACCCTGATTGCTCCCTTAGACAGAGCACAACCATCCCCTGTCTCCATACGATACTGGATATTCTCATTATCAGCATCAACAGATGCCTCAGGCAGTGTACTCTCCTCAAGCACCACACCGTCCATCAAAGCCTGCTGTTTTTTTACCACATCCATTTTCTCATATTCCGATTCAGGAATATAACTGTCATAAGTATAACCCAGAGGCAGTGCATTCTCATTCTCATAAGCCCTGCACTCACTTTTTCCCTTTCCTGCAGAGCCCTTCTCTTTATTATATCCATAGGAAAGATAGCGGAAATTATCACCACTTATCACAAAATATTTCACAGAAGCCAGCCTGTCCAGAATCGTCCTTCCGTCCAGGTTCTCATAATGCTGCTCCCATGGCGTATTCAGATACATTTCACTGAAAAAATCACTGATACTGCTGTTTGCAAGACTGAAATAATAAGCAGTACTGTTCGTACCCATATACATAGAAGTATTATCATAGGGCAATGCCCCATACTGGTCATAACGATAGACACCTGAATCCCCGGCAGCAAGAACCGCCTTATCCGTATTCGACTCCAGCTTATCCAGCGACTCCTCTTCGGCTGCAAACTCCGACAGATAATCCTTCTCATAAGAATACTGATAAGAAACATTCAACATAATGCTCACCACAAGCAAAGCACTGAGAAGCCCGCACATATACTTCCCCTGCAGAAAAATATTTCCAAAAGAAGTAACCGTAAACACAGCCAATACCAGAACCAGCACACCGGCCATATTTCTCTGCGTCCTTGCAGCCTTCGCAAACAGAGCCAGCACACAATAGGCCACGACCATAACAAAAATCTTCTTTTTCTCCCCGACAGTCAGAGTAAACAGCTCAGGATACGCCTTCACAAAAATATACGCGATCATCATCCCATAAGCCCAGATCCACCTGTTGGACACATAAGAGAAACCATTGAGCACATGCCCTGCAAAAGGCACCAGCAAGAACAGATTCAACAACCCAAATCCCAATTTCAAATCCAGGTACTTCTTCTTCCTGGAAAAAAGCACAAACACACCCGCCATAGCAACAGCAGAATACCCGGCAACCCCCCACTGGATCATATTCTCCCCGATCAGATCACCCAGATACTTCTCATAATAAATTTTATCATATAAAAGAGGCACATAATTCTCAGCCTGAAACCTGTCCGTACCAAAAATCGTC
>ENA-OQBT01001114-OQBT01001114.1-human-gut-metagenome-genome-assembly--contig:-NODE-1114-length-11928-cov-1.778663_pt1 | contig 11928 bp, 16 predicted proteins | sample MGYA00242749_ERZ504557 | MGnify/ENA primary metagenome ERZ504557 (study PRJEB26092, sample SAMD00036243) | human gut metagenome | host: Homo sapiens | study: EMG produced TPA metagenomics assembly of... | reverse complement strand
CTGGGAATTCTCTTAATTAAAAAGAAAACAACAACAATGGCTTATATTCTGGCTATAATAGAATTGATATATGTACTTCTGGCAATTACATCAGGTGGATCAGTAGGCATTGGTGCTATATCCTTTTTACTCTCTATAGTTGGTGCGATCCGGATCGATAAAAAATGGAAACTTTATCAGGAAATCTCTGTTGGAAACAATCAGGGAAATCCTGCTGGAAACAGCACAGACGGAAGAACGCAGAATAATGCATATGCGCAATATCATACATCCCAGGCTGCCAATAACGAAACTTACTGGCAGAAGAAGCCGGAAGAGAATCATGGTTTTGTTTCAGCCGGCGCAACGAAAAGTTTGAAAGAAGCACTGAATATTTATAAAAAAGAGAAAAGCTGGTCTGCAGAAAATGACATGATAGATCTTTGAAGACCAGTAAAGTATGGGTTCCCTATATCAGCGAGAAGAACCAGATGGATATTCTGAAAAATGGAGAAAGATATTATCTTCCAGTGTTTACAAGTAGAGCAGAAATGAAAGAATATGGAAAGAAATTTTCTCAAAGAGAGTTACGCTTTTCTGATGTGATGGATATGGCAAAGAGATCACAATATGCATTAACAGGTCTTGTCATCAATGCGTTTACTGATTCTGTTATTTTGGACTGGAATCAGCTCGGCACGATAAATCCTGGTGGCGATGACGAAGAAGAAGAAACTATGTATACGAGATAGTTGCAAAGAAACCTTACTGATATTCAGAAGTAAAAAACTGAAGATCGGTAAGGTTTTTTACTTCTGAAATTTGGAAGTGATTTTTGCGGAATATTTGAAATAAGAACAACAAATACCCATATGAAAAAATAGGTCTTACTGAATGAAATGGTTCAATTTAGTAAGAACTATTTTGAATTAGTATTTGTAAAATAAGTCAGTTTGTATACTTCTTGCATTATATTTATAAACCTATTTTTCACTATCTGGAGCGGCATTTGATAATGCTTTTGCATAATCTGTAAGTCGTGTTAATTGAGATGCGTTTAGGTTTTTGCATGTTTCGATGAGAAAAAACAGAGAAGGGGATTCATTTTGCACAACTACTATTCTATTTGGAGTCGGATCAGCAGATTTCCCAACGAGGTAATCTGTAGATGTTGAAAAAACTTCAGCCATTTTAGCAATAGTTTGTATAGAAGGATTACGTGAGCCTGCTTCATATCGCAGATATGCGGGCTGAGAAATTTGTACCCTTTTAGCAGCTTCTTGTTTGGTTATTCCCAGTTTTAGTCTACATTCTTTTAATCGTTCTTTATCTAAAATATCCATTACGTTTACTAATACTCCTGTTATTGTTGGAATAATGATATTTATATTTTATCATAAATAACTTGACAATACCATTAGTATATGGTTAATATAAAATATACCAATGGTATATTTGGGGGGGGGCGAAGAATGGGAAAAGAAGAGATTGGAAAACAGATTGACAGTAAGAAATTTAGTAAAACGATGCGGTGCTACGGAGATGACAAACTTGGAAATATTATTAAAGAAATATACTATGACGGTATGAGAGAAGGCTATAATTTAGCCAAATTTCGATTAGAGTTGCTTAATGGTGTGCCACCAGGAGTAGCAGAAAAATATTGGGATGATAATATGGAAAATATTAGAAATGTTTTGAGTTTATGTGAACAGTACGAGGAGTGTGAATGATGATGAATAAAATGCGTGAAATATACGGTGTTGTAAATATGATATTGTTTCCTGAAGATGAGGATCCTGAGATGTTATCATTAGAACTTTTTCTTCTTTTGCGAAGGCTAAAGAAAGAAGCGAAGAAATAATAAAAGAATTTATTGATGATTATGGTGAAGATTATATTGAGCATGCTACAAAGAAAAATCCAGTAGCAGTCATGGGAAATGGTGATGTGACAGGATATGTTTACATTGTAAAAACACATGCATTATAGCTATTAAATTTGAGTAAGAGATAGAAGAGCAGCTATTATATCTTGAAAAAAGTAATTTACGTAGCAATCAATAAAGAAAATTAAACCTTGAAATATGAACTTGTGGGTTCTGTTTTCCAGAATCCCAAGACACAGCTGGTTTTCTGGATGCTAGAAAAATCAAATTGTGGAGGTTTAAAATTTAGTTGTAGAGAAGAAAAATACTGGCTATAATATAAAAAAAGAAGAGAAATTTTCCCGAAACTTTGTGAAAACAAAGAAGTAAATAAGATAGTATAAAAGGATGTGACATTATGGTAAAAAAGGAATCTGTAACTATTAATGTTCCAACAGGAATGGCAAAATATTTGGTGACGTTGAATCCAGAAGCTGAGCTTACTAGAAATGCGTTATTGTTGTACCCATATATCTTGAATCAAACAATTTCGCATGGGCGCGCAGCGGAAATTCTTGGTATAAGAAAATCAGAGTTGATAGATTTATATGATAAGCTGGGTTATTCTTATTTTGATATGACAATGGATGAACTGGATACTTTCAGGCGGATGAAGGAGAAGGAGGTTTCTGTATGATTGTTGTATCAGATACAACACCACTTATATCGCTTCTTAAAATCAAGCGTGTGGATTTGCTGAAAGAATTATTTGGAGAAGTATTGATTCCACAGGCAGTATTGATGAATTGACAAGTGATAAGCGTTTTCAAGTGGAAGCAGATCAAATTTGTCAAAAGGAATTCATTTTTGTGAAGCGAGTAAATGTTCCAGAATCCGTTAATATCTTAAAAAGAGCAACTGGACTTGATCAAGGCGAGAGTGAGGCAATTGTTTTGACAGACGAATTGAAAGCAGATATCTTGTTGATGGATGAGGCAAGGGGGAGAAATGTATCTGCTCAAATGGGACTTAGTATAATGGAAACAATTGGAAAATGAAAGCCAGTAGATAGTATTACATTCCGTTGAAGTCAATAGATTCCTCTTTACTTTCCCGACACAACTGCTATAATATATCAGACAGCAAGTAAAGGCAAAACAGAGAGGAATTCTATAATGGACATTATACAAAAATTTGGTAACGCAGTGAGCAGTATGTCTCTGGAGGATCCCGGGAAGGCGCGCAGGCTTCTTCTTACAGGATACCGACTTCAGGAGAAACGACTGCTCTTTTTTTTCAGATAAAAAGCTGCCAAAATCGGGACAGTATGTAGCAAGAATTGTTATGAAAAATATCATCCAGCACTTTCAAAGCCTGAAAATTCAGCGATGGTCAGCATCTTTGTTCCGGGAGAGCTTTTGACGGCGGCAGGGCTGACTCCGTATTCGGTAGAAGCAATGTCCTGCTTTATCGCAGGAACAAGATGTGAGCAGACATTTTTGAGAAAAACAGAAGAAGAGGGATTTCCGGAAACGATGTGCTCCTATCAACAGAGTTTTCCTTGGAGCGGCGCTATCCGGACTTGTGCCAAAGCCAAAATGTATGATCTACACAAATCTGGCATGTGACAGCAATATGATGACCTTCCCGTATCTGAAGCAGAAAAATATGCTTCCGGGATTTTTATAGATGTACCATATGACAAGAACGAAGATTCTGTAAAATATGTGGCAGATCAGCTCCGGGAGTTGAAAGCATTTTTAGAAGATGTTACTGGAAAGAAGATTTCCGAAGAGGCAGTACGGCAGGCGGTCAATAACAGCAACCAGGCAGCCGCATATTATCATGAACAGCTGGCACTGCGCAAAGAACATGATCCGGTCACGAGCCTGACCAATGAGCTGTACGCGATTTTCATGTGCCACCTCATGGCGGGTTCGCAGGAGGCAGTCAAGTACACGAAATTGCTTCTGGAAGATGTGAAAAAGGCACCGAAGAGCGAAGGTCTGCATATTCTCTGGATGCATATGATGCCATTTTTGCAGGAACCGGTAAAGGATATTTTCAATTACAGTGACCAGATTCATATCAGTGCCTGTGACTTTGTGGCAGACGGATTTCAGAAGACACATTATGAAGATCCGTATGAGTCCATGGCAGAAAAGATGGTGAACTGCATTTACAATGGAAGCGTCAGGCAGAGAATCCAGAAGGCAAAAGAGCTTGCGGCGCAGACAAATGTGGATGGAGGAATCCTTTTTACACATTGGGGATGCAAAGGTACGATTGGAGCTTCCAGTCTGATCAAAGGATCGCTTGAGGAAGCAGGAATCCCGACCATGATCCTTGATGGAGATGGATGTAATCCGGCAAACAGCAGTGATGGACAGATTTCTACAAGACTTCAGGCTTATATGGAGATGCTGAAGGTAAATAAAGCAGAAAAATATGCCGCAAATCACGGAAAGGGGCTGGGTCAGATGATACATTATGTCTGTAAATATACGCCGGTAGAGTTATTGAATGCATTTGGAGAAGAGTGTGCCGTACTGGAGGAAATGCCGGAGAACTTTGAAATGTCGGATCAGATCGCACACGCAAATCTGTGCGGCTTTGGGAAATCTGTGATTCAGGCAGTTCTGGAAGGAAAGGTCAAGCAGCTTGTACTTGTGAACTGCTGTGATTCTGCCCGGAGAGTTTATGATATTGTAGAGAGCACCGGAAAATGCAAATTTTTATATATGCTGGATCTTCCGCATGAAGATAATGAATGTGAGAAGGTAAAGTATGCACAGGCAATCATGCGTCTGAAAAAAGCATACGAAAAATTCCGGAAAAACATTTGATAAGGAAGCATTTTTAAATTCATTTACAGAAAATGAGACAGAAATGAAGCCATACATTGGTCTGATGGGTGTGCGTGTAACGGGTATTCTTGAAAAAATGATCCGGGATAATATTCAGATGGACGTGGACAATCTTACCTGCACCGGCGGAAGACAGCTTGCAGTTGTTCCGGAGCAGATGAGACAGATGGATGAAGAAAAAATGTTTCTGGCTTATGCGGATGCCCTGCTTTGCCAGATCCCATGTTTCCGAATGAATAACAACACTCGGAGAAATCAGCTGTATCTGGATCCAAACCTGAAGGGAATTATTTATCATACGATCAAATTCTGTGATTATTATGGATTTGAATATGCGAGCATTAAAAAGAATATCAAAGTACCGCTTCTGAAAATCGAGACGGATTTTACAAGTCAGAGCGCTGGACAGTTACTGACGAGAATCCAGGCATTTGCAGAAACGATTGAAGGATCGGAAGACATGGATCCGGGAAAAGGAATCAGTGAGGAGGCAAGAAAAAAGATGGAGTCAGGAATATATTATGTAGCAGGGATCGACAGTGGCTCTACAAGTACAGACGTTGTGATTCTGGATCAGGACGGAAAAATTAAATCTACGATGATCATTCCGACAGGCGGCGGAGCGATGATGAGTGCGGAGAAAAGTCTGGATCTTGCTGTAGAGAAGGCAGGAATTAAGGAAGAAGAAATCGTTAGAATTGTCACGACGGGATATGGACGTGCTTATATTGAAAGCGGGGATGACAGTATTACAGAGATCACCTGTCATGCCAAAGGTGCGCATTACCTGAACCCGAATGTGCGGACGGTGATCGATATCGGCGGACAGGATATCAAGGCAATCAGCATCGATGAAAATGGCGCAGTAAAGAATTTCCTGATGAATGACAAATGTGCGGCAGGAACCGGAAGGTTTCTGGAAATGATGGCACGGACTTTGGGACTTTCTCTTGAAGAGATGAGTACAAAAGGATTGGAATGGAAGGAAAATATTGTGATTTCCAGTATGTGTACGGTGTTCGCTGAGTCAGAGGTGGTATCACTTGTGGCTCAGAATAAAGATGTGGCAGATATCATCCATGGTCTGAATGTGTCGGTTGCTTCGAAAGTAGGAGCACTGGCGGCACGTCTTGGGAAAAAGAATCCGGGAGAATATATGATGACAGGCGGAGTGGCAAAGAATCCTGGAATCATCAAAGCACTGGAAGAAAAGCTGGATGCGAAATTGTATATTTGCGACGAGGCACAGCTTTGTGGTGCACTTGGAGCTGCATTGTTTGCATATGAGAAGTGCAGTGTGTAGAGGCTGTGTTTGTAATCACCGGACATTATTTTATATTGCATAAAAAAGAGAAACCTTACCAATTTTCAGACGTAAAAATTGAAAACCGGTAAGGTTTTTACGCATATCGCCATGCAATATGCAATTATCTTTTATTTCATTGCATCTTTAATTGCGCCAAGCAGCTCTTCATAGGTTTCATATGCCGGGATCTGCGGATAATCCGCTTTGATCTTGTCTGTTGAACGGAATAAAAATCCTGCCTTACTTGCCTGGATCATACCCAGATCGTTGTAAGAATCCCCACTTGCAATCGTTTCAAATCCGATGGATTGCAGTGCCTTTACGGTTGTTAGTTTGGAATTTTCCACACGCATCTTGAAGTCTGTGATCTCGCCGTTTTCTGCAATTTCCAGACTGTTGCAGAAAAGCGTCGGATGACCAAGCTTTTCCATGAGCGGCATTGCAAATTCGGTGAAGGTATCACTAAGAAGGATTACCTGGGTGAAGGAACGTAGCTCATCCAGAAAGTCTTTTGCGCCCGGAAGTGGATCAATCTTGGAAATTGTTTCCTGAATTTCTTTGATCCCGAGACCATGCGCTTTTAAAGTATCCAGTCTCCAACGCATCAGTTTGTTATAATCAGGTTCATCTCTTGTGGTTCTTTTCAGTTCCGGAATTCCACTTGCTTCTGCAAATGCAACCCAGATTTCCGGTACAAGTACTCCTTCGACATCCAGACAAGTAATATACATATGTTAACCCTCCTGTACTTTCTGTTTTTTGCTTTCTATCATACCATATATCTGTTTATTTTGCATTCTTTTTTGTAATTGATTAAAAATTGTGGAAGAGAAACCTGTATAAACTACATGATGGTATGGAAAACCATGTAAAGAAGTCAGTCGGGAAAATTGCGGGTTCCATTTTGGAATGTGTGCGAACCGGAAAGATATTGACGATAAATTTTTTCAGGGACTATAATATAAGTATCTGTGACAAAAGAGGGATGTTTCGGAATGAATCATTGAAAAAAGAAAATCTGCCGAAACATATTTTGCTCAAATTGCATAAAGGAGAAAAAGGATGAATAACTTTATTTTTGAAAATAAAACGAAAGTATATTTCGGGAAAGGATGTGTCGGCGAGTATTTGCCGAAAATCGCTGCGGTGCATGGGGATAAGGTTCTGCTTGCCTATGGCGGCGGCTCGATCAAGAAAAATGGAGTTTATGAGGAAGTCATAGCGGCACTTGAAAAAGCCGGGAAAACGATCATTGAATTTCCGGGGATCATGGAAAATCCGACTTATAAGAAGGTGCTTGAAGGCACAAAGCTGGTAAAGGAAAAACAGGTGGACTGGATCCTTGCAGTCGGCGGTGGTTCGGTTATGGACTGTAGCAAGGCAATTTCCATGGCAGCGGTCAGCGAGAAAGATGTGTGGGATGAGTACTGGGCGAAGAAGGGTGTTGTGGATTTTGAACCGATGCCACTTGGCGTGATCGTAACAGCGTCCGGAACAGGCAGCGAGTGCAACGGGGGAGCAGTTATTACCAATGAAGAGGTCATGATCAAGACAGACCGGATTATCCGAAATGCAATCCGGAATTTGCATTAATGGATCCGACTTACACTTATACTGTTCCGACAAAACAGATGGTGGCAGGAAGCTTTGATATCCTGTCTCACGTTATGGAGACTTATTTCAGTGAGCCGGATGAGGATAACGTATCAGATGATATTTCGGAAGCTCTGATGCGCGGCGTGATAACAAGTCTTCGTGCGGCATTGGTAAATCCGGAGGATTATACAGCAAGAAGTAATCTGATGTGGCTGTCTACCATGGCGGAGAACCGGATCATCAAGCTCGGCAAAAAATGTGATTTTGAATGCCATCAGATGGAGCATCAGATCAGTGCTTATACCAACTGCAGTCATGGATGTGGACTTGCTGTGCTGCATCCGGTTTATTATCGGCATATCTGTCAGGCAGGCGCAAAGAAATTTACCCGATTTGCGGAAAATGTATGGAAAATTCCGAGAAATGGACGTACCGATGAAGAGATGGCTGAAGCTGGCGTAGAGGCATTGGCTAATTTTATCAGAGAGATCGGACTTCCGACAACACTTCGGGAAGTAGGCGTGGAGAAAAAAGAGGATCTGAAAGAAATTGCGGATTCTTGTTATCTGGTGGATGGAAGTTATAAGAAGATGACACATGAGGAGATTCTGGAAATATTTCTGGAGTGCTTCTAAGGACAATAGCTAAAAGGTGATATTGATTCACTGGAGCTTCAGAAGCCGTGCTATGTGGATGAACAGACGCACTACCGCTATTATGACATCAAGCAGAATGCCTGTCTGGACATGATTCAGTATATGAAAGAGCTTGGAATGGAACTGAAAGAGATTAAAGAGATCCCTGTGCCGGAAAGGTACAGGGATCTCTTGTCTCAGGTAGTAAAATTTCTATACTGGATGGATATCTTGGTTAAGGTGATCTGAAGTGTTTTGAGGATTTGTTTCCTCCGAGTGTTCATTCACCGGAAGATATTCATACTTCGGAATGAAATCCCGTTTATCGTACAGTTTATAATACTGAATGAAAAATACGTCCATAACTTTTGGAATCTGACTTTCATCTGATTCAAATAAAATGATCAGGTACTGCAGGGCACTATACCGTGTACACACGTCAATCCTACGGATCTTGTGACGGATCGCTTCCTCCATGTATTCCAGTGCCTGTTCAATATTTTCAATATACATCATAGAATCCGGAGCGGTTTCCATTGTGACCATGACCAGGAAACAATGTATTTATGTCGTTCTCCAAGCTGGTTGATGTACTCATAAATCTTAGAAAATTCACGGTAATTAAGATTAAGTGCTCCGGAATAGTTTCCGCTGTTGCGAAGTACTTTTGCCACAAGGGAAAGATCTTTTGCTACGCTGGAAACCGGGAATACGGTATTGCCCATCTGTTGATAGAAAAAGAAGTTGTGTTTTCCGTTTTGCTTGACATAATAGAGTGCTTTATCTGCTTTGGAAGAACATTCGTCAAAGGATCTCCCTTGGTACACATGCAAAGTCCGGCAGAAATGGATGCAACACGGATCTCAAAATCTTTTTTCTTCTCAGAATCAAAGCGGGAAAACAGAGTTTCCATAAGCTCGGATATTTCATTTTTACCGGCATCCGGTACAAAAAGAAGGAATTCATCGCCACCAAACCTGCAGCCAACCGAATTTCCGATATGCTTGGAGAGGAGAGCTCCAAGTGCTTTCAGTGCACGGTCGCCGGCTTTATGACCGTAGATATCATTTATCTTTTTCAGATTATCCATATCCATAAAGATCAGACAGCCATTGTGTTCCTGCATCAGCTGTGCAATCATTTTCTGACCGGTATTTCGCATAGGGAGTCCGGTAAGAAGATCAAAATTTTCTACTTCCTCCTGGCTCTTCATCGTATTCATAACATTGGAAATGAAGTTGCTGATTTCAAATTCCATGCCAGGAAGAGCTGGCTCGTCATCAATTTCCAGATAAGTATCTGTGATCGTCAGACGATTCTCATCCATCAGTCTGAGAAAAATATCTGCGATTTCCGGATCGAACTGAGTTCCTCTGTTTTTGCGTATTTCTTCATAAATTGTTTCTTTTGGAAGAGAATTACGGTAAATACGGCGGGAATTCATTGCGTCATAGCTGTCAGCAACAGCAACGATTCGCGCATGGATCGGAATTTCTTCACCTTTTAGACCGTCCGGATAACCATGGCCATCATAACGCTCATGATGAGATCGGGCAACTTCGGTTACATGATTGATGATCGAAACATTTTTCAAAATCTCAGCACCAATAACCGTATGTTCCTTAATAACAGCGTACTCTTCGTTTGTCAGTCTGGATGGCTTGTTTAAAATAATATCAGGGATGCCGACTTTTCCGATATCATGCAGATGAGCTGCATGTCGGAGATTGACGATTTCAGAGCGATTCCAACCATTTCCTGCGCAATCAGTGCAGAGTATTCCGCAACACGATGGGAGTGCCTCTGGTGTATTCGTCCTTGGCCTCGATGGTTGTAGAGAGAGTCTGCATCATCTGTAAGGAAATTTTTTTCCATCTGCCGTTTACGTTTCAAAAGCTCCTCTTTTTGACGATGCATTTCAATGGTATGCACATTCTTTATTGTACGGATAATGTTAATGAAAAGAAGGATCAACATGCTGACACCAATAAAAAGACCGGAAATCAAAACTACAAAATATGTAGAAATGGATTCGATGGCGATGGCAAGCATTGCAATGATCAGGCCAATCAGCACCAATTTGTTTTTCCGGTATTCTTTCTTTCGCATATCCAGACAGAAAGTCAGGAAAACCAGAAAGAAGGTGACTGCAAGAATCACGTGGGCGCCCGGCAGAGTTTCAATAAAATCAGCAGTGCCAGTCAGATGAAGAACCAGACAGATCAAAAAGTTACCAAATGCCGCACAGCCAAGGTAAAAGTAAGGCTTTTTATAACGCCCCTGCTGAATGAGATCTACATAAAAAAGTACCGGGATCGGAACGAGCATGATCATCACAAAGCATAAAGTCCCCAGTGCAGATGGATTCGGAACTATAAGCTGTCTGAGCTTGGATTCGCCGAGCATCCATGTAGCTCCCATGGTCATGCACCATCCAAGATATTCCATATCGAATTTTCTGTCATAGACAATTCCGAGTGCGATACTGAAAAGGATGGTAATGATACCGGCGAACAAGATGAAGAAAGCAATAATAGTCTCAAGCCCGTAAGATTCAAAAATATATTCCCAGATATCACTCTTGTCTCCGGAATAGATCTCATTGACTACACCGGAATAGTTAGAGGTATTGGTAGTCAGCTCAATACGGAGTTCTTTTCCTGCATCTGCTGCTGAAGTAGGACAGAAAACATAACAGCTGGCAGAATTTTTCCCAGTCAGTCGATGGTCTTTGGTTGAGTATTCAGTACGAAGCACTCCGTCAATATAGAAACGGATATCCTGCAGAGAGGAACGTATAGCAAGTGAACTTTGTGTATAATTTTCAGGAAGTGTTGTGGTAATGACCATAGTCTCTTTTGCAGGAACATTGTAATGTCCGGGGACGGCAATCTGTTCTTTGCTTCCATCGGAGTGAATCCAGGTAAAAGTACCACGATATGTGATGTCGCTGGATTGGATTTTGGCATTGTGATTGTTAATTCCTGTGAATTGTATTACCAGAAACCAGATAAGTATCAGGAACATCAGAAGATAGTAAAATCCGATCTGGATTTTGCTTATTTTATAGTTTTCTTTTGTCAAAACAGAGACTCCTTATCTACAATTTTGGTCTATTTGAAGATATTATACGATGTGAGTGTCAAAAGTGAATTTTGCCACTTACTGATGTAACCGGATTGCTCCATGCTACGCAATTCCTACAATCCTTAAACATCATTATACTATTTGCGGACAATATTTGCAATTAAAGAGAAGGAGGAATGGTGGAAAAAGACAGGTCATGGCAGTTGAGAAATACCAGAAGATAGATTATAATTTTCATAAAATATTGATACCAGGGTCAAAAGGTCAGAAAGCCGATGCAAGCTTGCTTGCAAGAGGATTTTTGACTCTTGACCCGCCAAAAACATGAGTAAGTAGCCATTTTTCAAAGAAAAAATGAGCGGATTACGAATGTTTTTGAGGATTGCGAGAGTGCAAAGCACGTAGCAATCTGGTATCAAAGGGGTCAAAATACCTTTTGACTCCAACATCATTGCTATGTAAAAGAGGGAACAGAAATTATCACATCTATCCTGTTTCCTCTTTACATGTTCTCCTACTCAATCAGTCCGATTGCCTCGTTAATGCTTTTCACTCCAATGATTTTGATCCCACCAATACTCTTCACGCTAT
>ENA-OQBT01001113-OQBT01001113.1-human-gut-metagenome-genome-assembly--contig:-NODE-1113-length-11950-cov-2.689165_pt1 | contig 11950 bp, 14 predicted proteins | sample MGYA00242749_ERZ504557 | MGnify/ENA primary metagenome ERZ504557 (study PRJEB26092, sample SAMD00036243) | human gut metagenome | host: Homo sapiens | study: EMG produced TPA metagenomics assembly of... | reverse complement strand
CGGCTGGCGAGCTGACCGAGGAAGGCGCCAAGCTGCTCGATCCGTCCGGCGCCCTGAAGCCCGGCATCGTGCTCGCCCCGCCTGAGGCGACGCCGGTACTGGCATGGTAGCCACCAACTCCGTGCGCGTACGCACTGGTAACGTCTCCGCCGGCACCTCCATCTTCGCCATGGTGGTTCTGGAGCACAAGCTCAAGGCCCTCCACCCTGAGGTTGACTTGGTCACCACCCCGGCCGCGATCTGGCCGGTATGAGCCACGCCAACAACTTCACCTCCGACCTCAACGCTTGGGTCGGCCTGTTCGGCCAGTTCGCCAAGGCTATCGGCCAGCCGGTTGACGCAGGTATGCTGTACGGCACCTGTTCCGCGCGGCCATCGCCGACGACGTGGACGCCAACTGCGGCGGCCTGCTGAACTACCCGTTCCGTTCCGGCGAATTCCTGGCCGGTCTGCCTGAAGGTCGCCCGCTGTTCGCCCGCAGCCCGAAGCCAACATGACCCTCGGCAACTTCATGCGCGCCCAGCTGTTCTCCGCGTTCTCCCCGGTCAAGATCGGCATGGACGTGATGACCAAGCAGGAGCGCGTGCAGGTCGACTCTCTCGTGGGCCACGGCGGCATCTTCGCCACTCCGAAGGTGGCTCAGAAGATTCTCGCTGCTGCCTTCAACACCCCGATCAAGGTCATGTCCACCGCCGCCGAAGGTGGCGCCTGGGGCATGGCCGTGCTCGCCAACTACCTGTGGAACACCAACGAGGATCACAGCAACCTCGCTGACTTCCTTGACGGTTGCGTGTTCAAGGACGCCCAGTCCACCACTGAGAAGCCGGTGGCTTCCGATGTGGTTGGTTTCGAGGACTTCTTCGCCCGCTTCACCAAGGGCCTGCCCATCGAGCACGCCGCCATCGAAACCATCAACCTCGAAGATAAGTAAGCCTTTCTGGCCTCCCTCTATTGAGGGAGGTCCTTGAGATTTTGAAAAAACGTCCATCCATCACAGTGGAAAGGAAAACCAATAATGGCAACTTTGGCTGATTACGGCCCCGAGGTTCGCGCCGAGGTCAAGCAGGTTCGTGAGGTCGTCTCCAACCTGCACCAGCAGCTGATCAAGTGGAACCTGGTCGTGTGGACCGCGGGCAACGTTTCCCAGCGTCTGCACACCGCCGACCTGTTCGTCATCAAGCCCTCTGGCCTGCGCTACGAGTACCTGACCCCGTCCTCCATGGTCGTGTGCGACCTTGACGGCAACGTGGTCGACGGCACCGAAGCCCCGTCCTCGGACACCGCTTCCCACGCCTACATCTACCGCAACATGCCCGACGTCTACGGTGTCGTGCACACCCACTCCACCTACGCCACCGCTTGGGCTGCCACTGGTCAGAACATCCCGTGCGGCCTGACGATGATGGGTGACGAGTTCGGCGGCCCGGTGCCGGTCGGCCCGTTCCGTCTGATCGGCTCCGAGGCGATCGGCAAGGGTGTCGTCGAGACCCTCAAGAAGTACCGAAGTCCCCGGCCGTCCTCATGCAGAACCATGGCCCCTTCACCATCGGCAAGGATGCTGAAGGCGCCGTCAAGGCCGCTGCCATGACCGAGGAAGTCGCTCACACCATGTGGGCCGCCCGTCAGCTCGGTGACATCATCGAGATCGACCAGGCGACATCGATAAGCTCAACGACCGCTACCAGAACGTCTACGGTCAGCACTGATTTGATGGAGTGTCCGCCGCGTTACGGAAGGCCCGACGTACCTTCGTACGCCTTCGCCTTCCGCGCCTTGCGGACACACACATCAAATCAGCGCTGACTCCGCCAGCACGGTGGTGTCTTGGCTCCCCTCTCTGAGGGAGCCTCGGTCGGCGAATGAAACTTAAACAAACCCCCATAAACAAAGAAGTAAAGGAAGTAACCCTATGGTTATGGAAAATCCCTTCGAGGGCAAGGAAATCTGGTTCGGCGTTGGTTCGCAGGACCTGTACGGCGAAGAAGCCCTGCGCCAGGTCGCCATTCACTCCGCTGAAATGGTCGACTACCTGAACAACACCGGCAAGATTCCGGCCAAGATCGTCCTCAAGCCCACCCTGAAGTCCTCCGACGGTGTCAAGGAGTTCATGGTCGAGGCTTCCGCCAACCCGAACGTCATCGGCGTCATCACCTGGTGCCACACCTTCTCCCCGGCCAAGATGTGGATTCGCGGCCTCGAAGTGCTGACCAAGCCGCTGCTGCAGCTGGCCACCCAGCACCACAAGGAAATCCCGTGGGAGACCATCGACATGGACTTCATGAACCTGAACCAGGCCGCCCACGGCGACCGTGAGTTCGGTTACATCGTCTCCCGCCTCGGCATCAAGCGCAAGGTTGTCGTCGGCCACTACACCGATCCCGAGGTCGCCGAGAAGCTCGGCACCTGGGCCCGCGCCTGCGCCGGCTGGGATGCCTCCAACAACATGAAGGTCATGCGCTGGGGCGACAACATGCGTAACGTCGCCGTCACCGAGGGCGACAAGACCGAGGCTGAGCGCGTGTTCGGCGCCTCCATCAACACTTGGGCCGTCAACGAGCTCGTCGCTGCGTACGACGCCGTCAAGGACGACCAGGTCAAGGAGATCATCGAGGACTACAAGGCAAGTACGACGTCGACCCGGCTCTGCTGGACGCCAAGTACGACTCCCTGTTCATCGCCGCCAAGGAAGAGGCCGCGATGGTCAACATGATGCGCGCCAACGGCTGCACCGCCGGCGTCGACAACTTCGAGGACCTCGGCGCTCTGCCGCAGCTGCCGGGCGTTGGCCCGCAGCGCTTCCCGTCCGAGTACGGCTGGGGCTTCTCCGCTGAAGGCGACTGGAAGACCGCCGTCCTCGTGCGCATCGGTGCGTCATGGGCTACGGCCTTGAGGGTGGCGCCTCCCTCATGGAGGACTACTCCTACAACTTCACCGAGGTGACGAGCTCGACATGGGCTCCCACATGCTCGAGGTTTCCCCCGTCCATCGGCACCATCGCCAAGCCGAAGCTGGAGATCCACCCGCTGGGCATCGGCGGCAAGGCCGACCCGGTCCGCCTGGTCTTCTCCGGCAAGCCCGCCAAGGACGCCGTCGTGGTCTCCATGTCCGACGTTCGCGAACGCTTCCGCCTGCTCATGGACGTCGTCGACGTCGTTGAGCCGCAGGGCTCCCTCAAGGAGCTTCCGTGCGCCCGCGCCGTCTGGGAGCCGAAGCCGAGCCTGAAGACCGCTGTTGAGTGCTGGATCACCGCCGGTGGTTCTCACCACACCTGCATGACCACCTCCGTTGGTCGTGAGGCTTGGGAAGACTTCGCCGCATCGCCGGTGTTGAGCTCGCCGTCATCGACGAGAACACCACCGCTCGCCAGTTCGAGAAGGAACTGGAGCTGTCCGAGATGTACCACCGTCTCAACAACCAGCACTGATTGGCGGAGCGTATACCGCCTTTCCTCAGGTTCGACGTACCTTCGTACGCCCCTCGCCTTCGGACGGCGGTCTCCGCACGCGCCAATCAGCGCTGGCAAGCCAGCACCGATTAACTGCTGACTGCTACCGCTAAAAGGGGCTGTTCCGGAAAACCGGAGCAGCCCCTTTTAGGTGGTTTAGATGATTCGCATTAATCCGATGCGCACTGAATTGAATTCCGATTTATCGAGGTATGCGATCAAGCTGATTTTGTAATGCAGCCGTCATGGTGCCCATATTTTCGATTACATTGAATGATTGGTTGACGGCATCAGCAAATGGGCGAAGGGGACGCGCAAAATTACCAAGCATACGAATAAGGGGCAGCATCTGTGTCACTTCCGGAGGCATGGATAGCGAAGTGCGCAATCCATCGAATGTTGTTCCCATGCTGTCAATCTGGCTGTTGCGTAGAGCGCCTTGTGGAAGGCTCTGAATGAAGCCCACGTATTGAGACATGACGGCATAGGCGTTATTCCATAGTTCTGACAGATTATCCGATGCCTTGTTGAGCGAATCAATGTCAGGTTGTAGTTGTTCTGATAGTTGTATCGCCCATGAGGAATAGACAGACGCATTGCCGTTCGCAGGAGCGGGATGGGTACTTAATGTCTTTGAGATATTTTGAAATGATACGGCAAATTCTTGCGCGCCCACATTAACTTGTGGTGTAAGTTTTTCTATCTCATTCCAGGCACTCAATAAATCCGGTGTGTTGTCTCCCTTAAACTTGCTCACAACTGACTCTGATGTGTCATCAGATTGTGATCGGGCAGTAATATCCTCTATTACTGCGCGAAGTTCTTTCACGATTTCAAGGATTCTCTTTTGACGATCTTCAGCAGACATTAAACGCAAATCGCCCACTGGTAGATACTGTCGATTATGCGCGATGTCCCAAACAGGATCACGATCGCTAATTCCAGTCATGCCATCTATGCTTTGCAACATCAATGGAAGTATACGATTCGGTCCATGTTCCGTGACCCGAGTATTGAAATCCAGCAGTTCTTTACGACAGGCCTCACTGCGCACATATCTGGGAGTAATTATTGGAAGAATGATATTTGCATTACCAATGCCTCGATCAAGTGCCTGACGCCAATCTTCACCCCAGTTTATAGAGGTCTTGTCGACGAATAACCCGAGTGTATTGCTGGTCTCGTAATTGTATTCGTCGATAATATCATTCACGAATTGAAGTATTGCCCCCTTGAGGTGGTCGTTGTCTGCATGGCAGTAGCTTAAAAACAGGTTGGCATCAGTAGGGGCATTGGCATGAGCTGCCACATCGGTGTCGGACGGCCGAATAGGTAAAACTGATGGAACCGATAATGAGTAATGTTCAGCATCCGAAGTAGCTGTCTGGAATCCGTCACTGTCCCACAATGATGAAATTGGCAGAGCCATATGTTGTTAGTGAACTGCTGCACCTTGTCTCCTGTGTATAAGACGTAGCTCGGTGGAAGCGCTTGTCGCTGTCGCGCAATGCTGCAATACCAGAAAAATCTTTGCGGTCCACGGTATTGTTGGACTTCATTTCCAAAGCGACAAGTTGATTATCGTGTAGCAGCACGAGATCAACCTCTTTGGGCTTATTGCCAGTTTCCCGCCAGTAGAAAGCGTCGGGGTGTATATCGGACCATTGTATTTCCGGAATGATTTGATTGACGGCGAATGATTCAAAAAGCTCGCCAAACAGAACGCGATCATTATGAAAATCTCTGCCGGATTGTCGTATTGTTTCAACGCTGAATGACGTGTCTACTGGATGTATTTTTGCGCGGGTAAACAGTTGCTTACCAGGTGCTGAGCGTAGGTTCGGTAAGGCGGAGATTAGGAATCGGCGCATGAAAATACTGATGTATCGCTCAATGGTGGAGGGATTCGAATGAATAGTGTCGGATATTCTTTTTACATTCAAAATCCCGCCAGGGACTGCAAGTAACTCTTTGAGTATGGCATCAGCTATTGCTTTATCCAATCGCTCTCCGGGAAGTATGGTATCGCCCAAAACATTATCGATATCCGTTTTTACGGAAAACGTAAATCGCTCTCTGCAATAGGTATGGAGGGCATTGCATACGAGGGGAAACCTCCCACAGTCATATACCTAGCTAGTGTGTCCCTATTGGTCTCTGAATGATAGTTCGCATTTGGGGTACCGTTCCACAACAAGTCAATGATGCTGGTATCAGTATTTTTATTGATTTCTCTGCGTGTTAGGGGATATAAGGTATAACGCAGGGAACGGCGGGTAAGGGGGTCCTGTCCGTCTAGCCCATCTCGGGTGATTGATGCTGAACCAGTAAGAATGAAAAAAGGAGTAGAACCAGTTTGCTTGTCGATTACTCCCTTGACGGATAGAGGCAAGTCAGGAATACGTTGAGCTTCGTCGATAATGCACGGCGTGGGTAGCGAATCAACCCACTCATCCAAATGAGATGAGGCGTACTCGAATGTCCTCTTGTCAGCAAGCGTCTCATAATGATAGCCGTCTGGCAATTCTGTCTGAACAAGCATGGTTTTGCCGACTGCTCGTGCTCCTTCCAGCACCGCTACTTTGTTTGGACACTGACGGAGGACTTGTGCCAACGGTCGAGTTACGTATCGAACGTTCGATGGAATCATGTTGATAATTTTATCACATGCTGTATAAAAAAATGATATTTTATGTGATAAAAAAATAACATCCAATGACCTTAGAATACTTCAGGTGATGTTTTCCAGCAAGATGCAGCCATGTTTCCAGATAACACAGACGCGCCGCTGCCTGGTGCGGAACCGTTGTCATGAGGTGGCAATCTCGATTATGCTTGCGTGGTCACGCAAAAAATCCGTTGTTAGCAACTCCCCACAAACGCATCAAAAATCGCCTGCGAGCGTGGATCTACCTTGTAGAGAAACTCGGGATGCCACTGCACGGCCCACAGGAAGTGGCTTGCCGGCCGGTACAGGGCCTCGATCACGCCGTCGGGCGCAACGGCCATGACTTCGAGACCGGGGGCCACATCACGAACCGCCTGATGATGGTAGCTATTCACTGCAATCTCAGTCTGCCCCGAGAACAATGAAGCCAAGGGAGTGCCGGGCACCAAGGAAACGTTATGTCCGAACGCATCGTACGGCGGATTCATATGGTGTTCGATATCGCTCGGATGCTGGCTTGGCAGATCCTGCCACAACGTGCCGCGCAGCGCTGCATTGATGAACTGAATGCCACGGCAGATGCCCAGAATCGGCTTGTCCCAAGCCATTACAGCTGGCAGCAGAATCGATTCCATTCGGTCGCGCTCAGGAGAGAGCACCTCGCTACGGCCGGTGGCGGAGGCCGCTGCACCAACCATCGGTCCCACATCCGGCCGCCCGTAAACAGAAACGCGTCAAACCGTTCGGCACATTGCGCAAGAATGTCGGCGTCATCGGTCAGCGGCAACATGATGGGCGTACCGCCGGCCCGCATTATCGCCTCCATATATCCGGGCAGCATCCACAGACTATCGCGCCCGTAATCCATCAGCGGAGTCACCGCAATGAGCGGTCGATTCGTGGTCATGCCTGCCTCTTTTCGCCCAAGTGTCGCTTTCGTCGTTCTGCCGCAAATCGTTTGATCCAGTGGCCAATAATGCCGTCACTGTACCGAACCAATGTAACCGGTCGGCCAGCATTATTTCGTCAGCCAGCCGCGACGAGATTGCACAATGTGCCAATGATGGGGGCATTCGGTGCGGCCTTGTCAATGTTCGGGCCATTGCACGTTCGGCGGGGAAAGCATGCCCCGTCCGCGCATCGTGATGAACGAGTAAGGTTGACGGGAGGGAGAATCACATGAACCAGGCATGCGTACGCAACGATACCATCGACGCGGGCAACCATCATGGCCGACCGCAATACCGGTCGTTCCTGCGATTTCTGACATCGCAGGAACGCAACGTCATTTGGCTGTTGCTGGCCGTCGCTTTTCTTCCGGTGGACGGCACCACGCTTGGCCTGTACGCGCCGTTCTGGTCGCCAATCAGTCCGGCGCTGTTCGCCGTGTACTGCCTATGCAATTGGCGGCAACTGCGCATCGCAGCCAACCGGTACCTGCCAATGTTCCTCCTACCGGTGGTCTGTATAATCCTGTCCATCCCGGGATGCTGAAGTTCGGCATCCACCTCAACGCCGCGTTCATGAGCATCACCGGATTGCTGGGCGTGCTCGCCACTTTGGGTGCGATCGCCCTTGCGTTCGACATCAAACGCATTCCGTGGCGTACGCCATTGCGGATTCTCATCGCATCATACTGGGTTTCCTTCGGAGTGGGCGTCGTGCAATGGCTGTCCATCCGTCTGCGCGCCAAACCGTTGACCGACTATTTCTCGCACCTCATGTACCGGCAATACATCAGCGACAACTCGGTGTGGGGCGGCGGCCGTCCGCAGTTCCTGTTCGCCGAGCCCAGCTATATCGGCATGCACCTGTTCGGCATACTGCTTCCGCTCATGTGGCTCATGCGCGGGCGCGACCGCATCTACGCCAAACGGCTGCGTGACTCATCGTCACGTATGCCGTCGGCGCGGTGCTCATGCAAGCCGGCACCAGAATCGTCATCGATTCCGTCGTGGCGTTGCTGATCGCCCTTGTGGCGCGCACCGATTGGCATGACGGCGCACGCCGCGTCCGGGGCATGCTGCAGATTCTCGGCGCATGCGCACTGGGCCTGCTGGGTGTGCTGGCGGATTCCAGACTCTCCGCCATCGCGGAGAACGGGGCCGAGGGAGACGGCTCGTTCTTCGCGCGGATCTACCAAAGCTCGATCCGATATGCGGATTGCTCACCCATCCGTGGACGCTGCTCACCGGTTATGGCGCGGGCAACATCATCAATGCGGTGTGGGCCGGCGCGGCCAAAGCCGGACGGCTGCTGGACGGTCTTGGTATGAACGCGCGCGGCCAGCGGGATTCGCGGCCGCGTGAACGCGGACACGGTGTGGACGATGTGCGCGTATACCAGCGTCATCGCCGAATACGGGCTGATCGGGCTGGCCATGCTGGTCGGAGCCTCGATGGTCTGCATGACGCGCGGGAGGACGGTATGCCGTGGCGGTGCGGATGGCGCATCGTCCGACGGGCTGGCGCACGGTGTTTGTGTCACCGACGTTGCCGACGTTGCTGATGTTGCCGGGGCAATAGTGGTGATGGCGTTGCCGGCGCGGGTTCGGGCGAATCCGGCGTCTGGCACAAGACCGTCATCTGCTGGCTCGTCCTGGTCGCATACCTGTACATCCAATGCGAGAACTATGCGTTCGCCGCTCTGCCGCTCCTCGTGTTCGCCGCCTCGAAGGTGAGGCGCGAGCGCTGATTCCTCTCGGGCCGACGCATCGACGCGGCCGAGATGGACCAAAATCCAGAATAAACGACATTCGCCGCTGTTCCGTTTTTCGCCCAAGGCGTATCTCTTCCCGTATCTTGAGGTGCATCATGTATCGTCGCGGCTAACTAATCGGCGAAACGCGGCATGTTTCGCATTTTGGGCGAAAAGCCCAAGTCCCACAGGAGGTATTGATGACGTTCGTTGCACGGTCGGTGCGCTATGTGCTCAGAAAACGAGTGCGAACCATAGTGCTCCTTATAATACTGACCATCATAACGGCGAGCATGCTATCCACGATCGCGGTTTCTCGGGCAGCTCAACAGGCCGCCGGACGAATCGAGAAGGAAGCGGTCGGTGGATTCGTGCTGTCCAGCAACATGCAGGGCAGCATGCTCACGCCTCGCGGAGGCGGCATGGTGCGCCCCGCCGACGTGCGCAGGATCGCCCAACTGCCCGGGTCGATTCGTATATGGTCCGTCAGAACGCCACCGCCGATCTCGTGGGGGCGAATGTGGCGAAGGTCCCCGGCGGCGATGATTACGATGCGACCCAGGAGCAGCAGTTTGGCAACGCCGCCAACGTCATGGGCACGAATGATTCGTCGAAACTCAACGTGTTCACGTCGCGCACGCTCGGCATGGCCGAAGGACGACATCTGAAGGCCTCCGACAAGTACACGTCGATGATCCATGAGGATCTCGCCAAAGCCAACGGGCTCAAAGTCGGAGACACGCTCACGCTCAAGGCCAACGCCTATGACGCCGACAACGAATCACATTCGACGGCGACCGTCAAGACCACCATCGTGGGCATATTCAAGGGCGACAGCGCCAGAAAGGTATCCAGCCGAGCGGAACTCACCGCCAACACCATCTACACCGATCTGGATACCACACGCGACCTGTACCAGTACAAGGACGGCAAGGAAATATACCAGGACGCCACCTTCGTGCTGTCCAAGGGCGTTGACGTGGAGAAGACCATGGACGCCGCGAAGAAACTCCCGGTGGATTGGAACAACTATCAGATCACACGCAACGACCAGTATTCATCGAGCATGCTGCATGCCGCCCGCGGCGTGCGCTCCATGATGCGCGGCGCCTGATCGGCGTGACCGTCTCGGCCGTGCTCGTGCTCAGTCTCATGCTGCTGCTGTGGATGAACGACCGCCGTCAGGAGATGGGCATACTGGTGTCCCTTGGCGTCGGCAAGCCTCCCTGGTCGCCCAATACCTCACCGAGATGGTGCTGATCGGTCTGCCGTCCCTTGCCCTCGGCTGGCTGTGCGCGCAGGGAATGGCCCAATGGCTCGGCACTACGGCGCTCCATTCCGTGAACGCCTCCGCGGCGAAGGAGCTGAGCAGCATGGGGCAGGTCGGCGGCGATCTTGAATCCAGCATGTCGGTGCGCACCCTGGATTCGCTCACGGTGTCGGTCGATGGGACCGCCATGCTGTACGTGGCGCTCGGCCTGTTGGCGGTGATGCTGGTGTGCGTCGCGGTGGCGTGCATGCCGATGCTGCGTAAATCGCCGCGAGACCTGTCGGAGATTCGATGATGAGCATGAATGTGTGGAAGCGTGCCACGTTGGCGATCGTACGCAAGCCGGTACGCAGCGGCATCATCGGTCTGCTGATGCTGATGGTCTTCACGAGCCTGGTGGCGCAGGTCGGAGTCTCGACGGCCCTGCGTACCATGTCCGACGGCATCGGCGCGGGCATGGGCATAGGGTTTACCGTCAGCGCCGGCGAGAATCCCATTAGCGCCGAGGAGGCGAGCCGGTTCTCGCGTATCCCCGGTGTGACGAAGACCGCCTATGCGACGAAGACCTTGGCGCAGGTGGATGGCGCGCGCCCGGTCATGCCCCGGCAGGCCCCCGATTGGACTCCGATCTGGCCATGCAGGTCAGCGTGCTGGGCACCACCGATTCCTCATTGTCCGAGGAATTCCAGAGCGGCCTGTACCGCCTGGAGCAGGGCCGCCATATCTCGGGCGACGGCGACAATGTGCTGGTCCACCGCGACTTCGCGATGCAGAACGGCCTATCGGTCGGCTCGACATTCCGTCTCCGGCAGGAGGGGCGCAACGCCACGGTGCGTGTGGCCGGGATCTTCTCCGGCAACGTGCAGGCCCAAAGCCCCTGCCTCGGACACTTCCGAGAACCTCATCTATTCGGGTAGGCGAGTAGCTTCCGCTCTGACCGGAAACGACCGGATCGACATGATCCGATGCCTGTCGGATAATCCGCAGGACCTGTCCGCGGCTATTGGACGGGCCAAGACCATGGCCGGCGGCAAGTACGACGTCACCGACGATTCGGCCCGGCTCTCCGGCGTCCTGCAATCCGTGCAGACGGTGCGTAATCTGGTGCGCATGGTGCTGCTGTCCGTCTGCCTCGCGGACGTACTGGTGCTGGCGATGGCGCTGGTCTTCTGGATTCGCTCACGCATCCATGAGATAGGCACGCTTCTGGCCCTCGGCATCGACAAGATGCGGATCGTCGCACAACTCGCCATCGAAACCGGACTCATGGCGGCGGTCGCCGCCCTGTGTTCGCTGGGCACCGGCGCCATGCTGTCGGGATACGTGTCTTCCCGACTGTTGCGCGATTCGGGCGTCGCGCCGTTGGAATCGTTGCACGTGGAGGCCTTGCCGCCTGAGCAGACGATGCTCATCCTGCTGCTCGGATGCGCGGTCATCGCCGTGGCTCTTGCCGTGTCATGCGCCGCCGTGCTGTCCAAATCCCCGAAATCCATTCTTTCCTCTATGCGTTAGGAGTCACCAATCATGTCTAACTGTCTGCAACTGGACCATGTCGATTACGCCTACGGCGCGGCGAAGATCCGTGTTCTTTCGGATGTCAGCGCGGATTTCGAATCCGGGAAGATGTATGCGATCACCGGCCCGTCCGCGCCGGCAAGAGCACGCTGCTGTCGCTGCTGGCCGGCCTGGACGCCCCCTCCCGGGGAGTGGTCCGCTTCGAAGGGGAGGACATCGCCGCATCGGGCTATGCGAAGCACCGCCGGGATGCACGTGTCCCTGGTGTTCCAGGACCATAACCTGATCGACTACCTCACCCCCGAAGAGAACCTGCGGCTGGTCAGCGGCCAAGGCCGATATGAAAGATTCCTCG
>ENA-OQBT01001112-OQBT01001112.1-human-gut-metagenome-genome-assembly--contig:-NODE-1112-length-11960-cov-8.584045_pt1 | contig 11960 bp, 15 predicted proteins | sample MGYA00242749_ERZ504557 | MGnify/ENA primary metagenome ERZ504557 (study PRJEB26092, sample SAMD00036243) | human gut metagenome | host: Homo sapiens | study: EMG produced TPA metagenomics assembly of... | reverse complement strand
AATTTAAGTTTTAGGTTAATTAAGGTAAGATGACAAGAAGTTAAGTCTATTCAAAAAGTATTCCTAAATTGAAAAAATACAAAATTTTGTTAATAATAATGCAAGGAATATACATAAAAAGAGGAAAGATAATGAAGAGAGATCGTCAAGCTGTTATCAAACAGATGATTTCAAGAGATAAGATTGGGACACAAGAGGAAATTAAGCAACGCCTAGAGGCGGAAGGTATCACGGTTACCCAAGCTACCTTGTCACGTGATTTACGTGAGATTGGCCTGTTGAAGCTTCGTGATGAGGAAGGTAAACTTTACTATAGTTTGTCTGAGCATGTGCTTCCAAGTTTGGATCCTACGGTTAAGGACTATGTTAAATCAGTTTCCCGTGCTCAGTTTATGCTGGTTCTCCATACAGAATTGGGTGAAGCAGATGTCTTGGCAAACATAATTGATAGTGATGAAAATCCTGAAATTTTAGGAACCGTTGCTGGCGCAGATACCCTATTGGTAATCTGTAAGGACGCAGTGGTTGCTGAAAGATTGGAAAGTGAGTTTCACTGATGAACACTCCTCATCAGGATTTCCAAAAAGCCAAAGAAGAGTTAATTGACCTCCTCAAACACCATGAGGCGGTTCTTGCTTTTCAAGAGGCTGAGGAATCTATTGGACAGATTCCTCAGATCAGCGATCTGGCTGGACAGATGAAGGCCTATCAACAAGAAGCGGTTCTTTTTCAAAAGATCGAGAAACAACGTGCCTATGAGGAGGCTGGTGAGCAGGCAGATTTAATTCAGCATGAGTTGGAAAATTTGCCCATTGTTCAGGATTACCGTCAAAAGATGCAAGATGCCAGTGACTTGATTCAATATGTGACCAAGTCTATCGAAGAAAGGATTAACGAGGAGTTAAGACATGGCTAAGGAAAAAATATCTCCAGGAATGCAGCAGTATTTGGATATCAAGAAAAATTATCCAGATGCTTTTTTGCTGTTTCGGATGGGGGATTTTTACGAATTATTTTACGATGATGCTGTTAAGGCTGCCCAGATTTTGGAAATTAGCCTAACTAGCCGTAATAAGAATGCAGATAATCCCATTCCTATGGCAGGTGTGCCTTATCATTCAGCTCAAGCATACATTGATGTTTTGGTTGAGATGGGCTACAAGGTAGCCATTGCTGAGCAGATGGAGGATCCTAAGCAGGCTGTCGGTGTGGTAAAGCGTGAGGTTGTTCAGGTTATCACACCAGGTACAGTGGTTGACAGCTCTAAACCTGATAGTGCCAACAATTTCTTGGTGGCCATTGACAAGGTTGGAAGTCGTTTTGGTCTTTCCTATATGGATGTGTCAACGGGTGAATTTTTTGCGACAGAGTTGGATGATTTTAGTTCAGTTTGTAGTGAAATTCAGAACCTTAAGGCACGTGAAGTAGTGGTTGGATATGATCTACTTGAAACTGACGAACAAGTTTTAGTGAACCAACTTAACCTACTTCTCTCCAAGGAAACAGAAGGTTACGATGATGTTCACTTGATTGGTAATAGCTTGACAGATTTGGAAAGCAGTGTGGCAAGTAAACTTCTCCAGTATGTTCATCGCACTCAGATGCGTGAGCTCAGTCATTTACAAAAAGCTCAGCACTATGAGATAAAGGATTACTTGCAGATGTCCTATGCGACCAAGTCAAGCTTGGATTTACTGGAAAATGCTAGAACGGGCAAGAAACACGGTTCTCTTTTCTGGCTCTTGGATAAAACCAAGACAGCCATGGGAATGCGTCTCTTGCGAACTTGGATTGATCGTCCTTTAGTGAATCAAGCCAGCATCATAGAGCGTCAGAATATTATCCAAGTTTTCTTGGACAATTTCTTTGAGCGTAGTGACTTGACCGAGAGTCTAAAAGGTGTTTACGATATTGAGCGTCTGGCCAGTCGTGTTTCCTTTGGCAAGGCTAATCCTAAAGATTTAATTCAGCTAGGTCATACCTTAGCTCAGGTTCCGATCATTAAGGCAATCTTGGAGTCCTTTAATGACGATGCCTTGTCAGGTCTTTTACAAGAGTTAGATGCTTTGCCAGAATTAGAGAGTTTGATTCGTTCGGCTATTGATCCTGATGCTCCAGCAACAATTACAGAAGGTGGTATTATTCGTGATGGTTTTGATGAGACCTTGGACAAGTATCGCAAAGTGATGAGCGAGGGGACGTCATGGATTGCGGATATCGAAGCAAAAGAACGCGAAGCGTCTGGTATTACAACACTAAAAATTGATTATAACCGTAAAGATGGTTATTACTTCCATGTGACCAACTCTAACCTTAGTTTGGTTCCTGACCATTTCTTCCGTAAGGCGACACTGAAAAATTCGGAGCGTTTTGGAACTGCTGAGTTGGCTAAGATTGAAGGTGAAATGCTAGAAGCACGTGAAAAATCGTCAACCCTAGAGTATGATATTTTCATGCGTGTCCGTGAGCAGGTTGAACGCTATATCGACCGTTTGCAGTCTTTGGCTAAGGCCATTGCAACAGTCGATGTGCTTCAGAGTTTGGCTGTTACAGCGGAGACAAATCATTATGTTCGTCCTGTTTTTAATGATGAGCATCGTATCGCTATTGATCGGGGCCGTCATGCGGTGGTTGAGAAGGTTATGGGCGTTCAGGAATACATTCCAAATACGATTACCTTTGACAGTCAGACCAATATTCAGCTCATCACAGGACCAAATATGAGTGGTAAATCTACCTATATGCGGCAGTTAGCCTTGTCAGTAGTTATGGCTCAAATGGGGGCTTACGTACCAGCAGATAGTGTTGATTTACCTGTTTTTGACGCCATCTATACACGTATAGGTGCCGCAGATGACCTGATTTCAGGTCAGTCGACCTTCATGGTTGAGATGATGGAGGCTAATCAGGCCATTAAGCGAGCGACACCTAATTCCTTGATTATTTTTGATGAGTTGGGGCGTGGGACAGCCACTTATGATGGTATGGCTTTGGCCCAGTCTATTATTGAGTTTATTCATGACAAGGTTGGGGCTAAGACCATGTTTGCTACCCATTATCATGAGTTGACTGCGCTGTCAAACAGTTTGATACACCTTGTCAACGTCCATGTTGCGACACTTGAAAAGGATGGCGAAGTGACTTTCCTCCACAAAATTGTCGATGGTCCAGCCGATAAATCGTATGGTATTCATGTAGCTAAAATTGCAGGTTTACCAACAGATTTATTGAACCGTGCTGACACCATATTGACACAATTAGAAGGAGAGACAGTTGTAATCCAACCTCAGGAAAAGGTATCGTCTCAAGAAAAGCCTGCCATTGAAACGCATGTCAACGAGCAAATCTCTCTCTTTGATGACTTTACTGAAAATCCGGTTCTTCAAGAGTTGCGTGATTTGGACATTTACAACATGACACCGATGCAAGTCATGATGGCTGTAGCAGATTTAAAACAGAAACTATAAAAGAAGCTTGTCGATTGACAGGCTTCTTGTCTTTTATAGGTGTTTCAATTCTTGATTGAGTTGTTCAATATCCTTTTTCATTTTCCAATAAGAGAAGGCCCAAACGAGCAGATAGATAAGGCTGAATTCAATGACTAGCTCCAAGTAGAAAGTCAAATGTAGAGGGAGCCATCCGCTGAGGGTAGCTAGTGGAATGAAACCAAGACAGGTCAAAGCATAGTGAGTGAGGGTTTCACGAAGTAAACTTCACTCAGCCTTACGGAAAATATAGCTAGCGACTTCAAAGAGGATACCGATAGCAAACCAAGTGATGAGGCAATAGGCTAAGATGATAGATCCATGAATCTGATGAGAGGTTATCCATTGTCCAACCGCTGAGTGGGTATTTAGAGGCATGTAGCTTTGCGCCAAGATAAGAAACATGACCATGGATACGGCAAGTCCGAGAAGGATGCCATTTGTGCCTGATTTAAAGAGTTGTTTTTTCATTGTAGTTTCTCCTTTATTGCTTTGAGGTAACGGCGTGATGAGTAGGTAGTTTCCTTGTTTTTAGGTGAATTTCTACGAGTCCGTTAGGGGTGATGTTGAAGCATTCAATTTCTTTGAGGTTGACAATCTCTGACTGTGAGATTTTGATGAAGTAGGACGGCAATATTTCTAAAACTTGATAGAGACGTAGGCCTAAGTGATAGTCTCCTTGAGTAGTTTCAGTTAGAACTTGACGATTTTCGATGTAAATTCTGGAAATAGCATTAGGCTCGATGAGATAAGTCTCGCCATCCTCTTTTCCCTTGAGTCGGTGGTTGTCATCCAAAGATTCGACAAACTCGACGACTTGTTGAATCTTTGGTGTCCGTCTAGGTGCTTGAACCTGCAACGTTTCTTCTTGAAATGCCGAGTCAGTCTAAATTTTTATTTTCATAACTATACTTTCTTATTTTTGATTGAGGAGGCCTCCTCCCTTTCACATCTTCATTAAACACTATTTACTAGTCCACAGCAATAGCACTTGTCTATGTGGTCCTATATGGTGTTTAAGTGGTTGAAAATATTCTAGAAAACCCCTATACTTAATGAAAACGCACTGACGAGGTAATCACATGAAATCGATAATGAAATGGATAGCAGGAATTTTTCTTGCTTTTAGCCTGATTTTGAGCTTTTTTACACCTTTTGAAAAAGTACTAACACTGAATTTGCTCTTGCTTTATTTCTTTGTGAAGCAGTTTCTGGATTCGACAAGCTCTCCTAGAACCTATCAATGGATTTTTCAAGTTATTTATCTATTGATTTTTTCTGACTCATTTGGTTCAACCTTCGTCATGGAGATATGATTGTTATTGCTACAGCCTTATCTTGGCTAACAGTTGTGTGTGAGTTGTGGCTTTATAGTCAGCATAAGTAACAAGTCAACGCCAGTGATCTATCAACCTTTTAGAAGGGAGAAAAACTAATTATGCCAAAAATTATCGAATTGCCTGAAGTTCTAGCCAATCAGATTGCTGCTGGTGAGGTCGTAGAGCGACCAGCTAGTGTAGTTAAAGAGCTGGTGGAAAATGCTATTGATGCAGGCAGCACCCAGATTACTATTGAAGTTGAAGAATCAGCCTCTCAAAAATTCAAATCACAGACAATGGCGAAGGAATGGCTCAAGCTGATGTAGCTATGAGTTTGCGCCGTCATGCAACGAGTAAAATCAAAAATCAAGGAGATCTCTTTCGTATTCGAACACTTGGTTTTCGAGGTGAAGCCCTACCCTCTATAGCTTCTATTAGTCACCTTACCATTGTGACAGCAGCGGATGGAGAAGTCTATGGGACCAAACTTGTTGCTAAAGGTGGAGAAATTGAGAGTCAAGATCCTATTTCAACCCCAGTGGGAACAAAGATTACAGTTGAAAACTTGTTTTATAATACCCCAGCTCGTCTCAAGTATATGAAGAGTTTACAGGCTGAGTTGGCTCATATTGTCGATGTTGTCAACCGTTTGAGTTTAGCCCACCCCGAAGTAGCCTTCACCTTGCTTAATGACGGTCGTCAGTTGACACAGACATCAGGTACTGGAGACCTTCGCCAAGCTATTGCAGGGATTTATGGCTTAACAACAGCAAAAAAAATGGTGGAAATTTCAAATTCCGACCTTGATTTTGAAGTTTCTGGTTATGTCAGTCTCCCTGAATTAACGCGTGCTAACCGTAACTATATCACGATTCTTATTAACGGACGCTATATAAAAAACTTCCTCCTTAACCGTGCTATTTTTGATGGTTATGGTTCTAAACTTATGGTGGGACGCTTCCCAATTGCAGTTATTGATATTCAGATTGATCCTTATTTGGCAGATGTCAATGTTCACCCAACAAAGCAAGAAGTACGTATCTCTAAAGAAAAGGAGCTCATGGCCCTTATCAAATCTGCCATTGCTCAAAGCCTTAGAGAGCAGGATTTGATTCCTGATGCCCTTGAAAATCTAGCAAAGTCAAGTACTAGAGGTGCAACTAGGTCAGTTCAGACGAGTCTCCCACTCAAACAAACCAATCTTTACTATGACAGTAGCCGTAATGATTTCTTTGTCACGCCAGAGACAGTTCAAGAGGATATCAAACCTCTTGTATCAAAGTCAGAGTCTTCAGTTTCATCGGTAGCAAACAAACAGCAACCTACTGTTAAACAGGCAAAACGTTCAGCAGATGATAGTGATAGCGAACACGGAAAACTTGACTATAAAAATAAATCGAAATTGAAGCGCATGCTTGAAAATCTGACCAATGAGGAAACATCAACCTTTCCTGAATTGGAGTTCTTTGGTCAAATGCATGGAACCTACCTCTTTGCCCAAGGACAAGGTGGCCTTTACATCATTGACCAGCATGCTGCCCAAGAACGTGTCAAGTATGAGTACTATCGCGAAAAGATAGGTGTGGTTGATAGTAGTTTACAACAACTTTTGGTTCCCTATCTTTTTGAATTTTCAGGTTCAGATTACATTAGTTTACAAGAAAAAATGCCTCTTCTTAACCAAGTTTGCATCTATTTGGAGCCTTATGGGAATAATACCTTCATTCTTCGAGAGCACCCTATCTGGATGAAGGAAGAAGAAATCGAATCTGCAGTCTATGAGATGTGTGATATGCTTCTTTTGACGAACGAAGTATCCGTCAAGACCTATCGTGCTGAGTTAGCCATCATGATGAGTTGTAAACGTTCAATAAAGGCCAATCATGCTCTTGATGATTACTCTGCGCGTGACCTTCTAGTACAGCTTGCACAGTGCAAAAATCCCTATAATTGTCCTCACGGCCGTCCAGTACTTGTCAACTTTACCAAGTCTGATATGGAAAAAATGTTCCGTCGTATTCAAGAAAACCATACCAGCCTACGTGATTTAGGAAAGTATTAAAACTTTTTTCGTCTTGCTTTACGAATAGAGATGTTAGTTTTATAATCGTGGTGAAGATACGGAATTTTCTAATGTTTTAGCATATCATTGTAGGATGATGGTCTGATCTTTAAGTTAGGAGATAGAGTGATGAGACACCTAACAAAAACTTATAAAAACTTTTTACTTGTTGGCTTAACATTTTTAGCGATTAGTTTGATTTTCTATATTTTGGCTTGGTTAGGTCGACCAAGTTTGGAGAATACCTTAGTAAATGTTTCTAGCATTGCCTTCACCTTAGGTATTTCAACATATGTTCTCTTGGGATTGGAGATGATTACCGATACTTTAAAGATGAGTAGCCATTCTTAAAAAAGGGAGCAAATAGAATCCACTTTCGAGTGGATTTTTTGTTACAATAGTACAGCAGTGATTGAGATTAGTAAAAAACAAGGTAAGTTTTGTAGGTTTAAAAACTATATAACCATCATGTAACATTTAAAAAGAAAGGAACTCGCAAGCTATGTATGATTATATCAAGGGCACCCTAGTAAAAATCACAGCCAAACACATTGTCATAGAAACAAATGGTCTAGGATATATTGTCACTGTGGCTAATCCCTACAGCTTTTCTGATCAAATGAATCAGACTATCCAAGTGTATCTTCATCAAGTTATTAGAGATGATGCCCACCTACTTTTTGGTTTTCATACTGAAGATGAGAAAGAAGTTTTTCTTAAGTTGATTTCTGTTTCTGGGATAGTCCGACGACTGCTCTAGCCATAGTGGCTGTGATGATAATCAGGGACTTGTTGCTGCTATTGATAATAGTGACATCAAATACCTGATGAAATTTCCAAAGATTGGTAAAAAGACTGCTCAACAAATGGTTCTTGATCTGGCAGGAAAATTTGCAGAGTTACCAGCAGAAACGACCAATACTACGGCAAATCAGACTGCAGGAAATCAACAGTTGGATGAAGCTATGGAAGCTTTGCTTGCTCTTGGGTACAAAGCCACAGAGCTTAAGAAAGTGAAAGCCTTCTTTGAGGATACCAATGAAACGGCAGAGCAATATATTAAGTCCGCTCTTAAAATGTTGATGAAGTGAGTAGCAATGGTCAATCGATGTCGTTGGGTTCCGACAGACAATAAACTTTATTGTGATTATCATGATAAGGAGTGGGGAAAGCCTATTGGTGACGATGAAAAACTTTTTGAGCTTCTTTGCTTAGAAAGTTATCAGTCAGGGCTTTCCTGGCTAACGGTTTTAAAAAAACGCCAGGCTTTTAATCGTGTTTTTCATAACTATGATATTAGTCGAGTTGCCCAGTTTAGCCTAAGTGAACTGGAAGAAGCGCTTCAAAATCCGGATGTCATCCGTCACAAACTTAAGTTAGAAGCAACCGTAAATAATGCCAAACAAGTGCTTAAACTCCAAGATGAATTTGGCTCCCTGTCTCATTATTTTTGGCATTTTTTTGACGGAAAACCCTTGATAAATAATGTTCCCACATATAAAGATGTTCCATCATTAACTGACCTTTCTAAACAAATTGCAAAAGATCTAAAAAAGAGAGGGTTCAAATTTTTAGGACCGACTACCATGTACTCGTTTTTACAAGCAGCTGGATTTGTGAATGATCATGAAAATGATTGCGACTTCAAATAATGAGTAGATTTGATTGACAAGACGGAAGAAACGTGTTAGTTTATAAACAAACATGTTTCTGAGATTATTTTACGAATAGTAATATAGGTGAACCAATGAAAGCTGAATTGATTGCAGTAGGAACTGAAATTCTTACAGGGCAAATCACCAATACCAATGCCCAATTTTTATCTGAAAAACTAGCTGAATTAGGAATTGACGTGTATTTTCACACAGCGGTAGGAGACAATGAAAACCGTCTACTTTCAGTCTTAGACCAGTCTAGTAAACGTAGCGATTTAGTCATACTCTGTGGAGGACTTGGCCCTACTGAGGATGACTTAACCAAACAAACATTGGCTAAGTTTTTAGGCAAAGAACTCATTTTTGATGAGGAGGCAAGTAAAAAACTGGATAGTTTCTTTGCTACTCGTCCTAAACATACACGAACGCCTAATAATGAACGCCAAGCGCAAATTGTTGAGGGGGCTGTCCCCTTGCAAAATCTCACAGGTCTGGCAGTTGGAGGAATTATTACTGTTGAAGGAGTGACCTATGTTGTCTTGCCTGGTCCGCCAAGTGAACTCAAACCTATGGTGAACCAAGAGCTTATTCCAGCTCTCACAGAGAATCATACTACGCTTTATTCTAGAGTCCTAAGGTTTTTTGGTGTTGGAGAAAGTCAATTGGTGACTATTATTAAAGATCTCATTGTTAACCAAACAGACCCAACCATTGCGCCCTATGCTAAAGTGGGAGAAGTGACCCTTCGCTTATCAACAAAGGCATCGTCGCAAGAAGAAGCGGATCGAAAACTAGATGTTTTAGAAGAACAAATTCGTTCTACTAAAACTCTAGATGGAAAAAGCTTGTCTGATCTCATCTATGGATATGGAGAATCAAATAGCTTAGCTTATGAAGTGTTCTATTTGCTTAAGAAATATGGCAAAACTATTACTGCAGCTGAAAGTTTAACAGCTGGCTTATTTCAAGCTAGTGTTGCTGATTTTCCTGGAGCTTCACAAGTATTCAAGGGTGGTTTTGTCACCTATAGCATGGAAGAAAAAGCTAAAATGTTGGGTATTCCCTTATCTAAATTAGAAGAGCATGGTGTTGTTAGTCATTTTACAGCAGAAAAAATGGCTGAGGGTGCCCGAGTTAAGACAGATAGTGATTACGGAATTGCGCTTACTGGAGTAGCAGGACCAGATGCTTTGGAAGGGCATCAAGCAGGTACAGTCTTTATTGGTATTGCCGATAGAAACCAAGTGCGATCAATTAAGGTTGTTATAGGTGGAAGAAGTCGATCTGATGTTAGATATATCAGTACACTCTATGCCTTTAACCTAGTTCGCCAAGCTTTATTACAAGAGGACAACTTAATTTAAGTTTGTCATTTAACACAGAAAGAAGAGGAAATTAAGTGGCTAAGAAAACAAAGAAAACAGAAGAAATCACAAAGAAGTTTGGTGATGAGCGTCGCAAAGCACTCGACGATGCATTAAAAAACATTGAAAAAGATTTTGGTAAGGGTGCAGTTATGCGTCTTGGTGAGCGTGCAGAGCAAAAAGTTCAGGTTATGAGCTCAGGCTCGCTAGCTTTGGATATTGCTCTTGGTGCGGGTGGTTACCCTAAAGGTCGTATTATTGAAATTTACGGACCAGAATCATCAGGTAAAACAACTGTTGCCCTTCATGCAGTTGCTCAGACTCAAAAAGAAGGTGGCATCGCAGCTTTTATCGATGCCGAGCATGCTCTTGACCCTGCGTATGCAGCAGCTCTAGGTGTTAATATCGATGAGCTTCTTTTGTCGCAGCCTGATTCTGGTGAGCAAGGTCTCGAAATTGCAGGTAAGCTGATTGACTCTGGTGCAGTGGATTTAGTTGTTGTTGACTCAGTTGCGGCCTTGGTACCACGTGCAGAAATTGATGGAGATATTGGTGACAGTCATGTAGGACTTCAAGCGCGTATGATGAGTCAAGCCATGCGTAAACTTTCTGCATCTATTAATAAAACAAAAACGATTGCTATCTTTATTAACCAGTTGCGTGAAAAAGTTGGTATCATGTTTGGTAACCCAGAGACTACCCCAGGTGGACGTGCTTTAAAATTCTATGCATCAGTACGTCTTGATGTACGTGGTAATACACAAATTAAAGGAACCGGTGACAAAAAGGACCAAAATGTTGGTAAGGAAACCAAGATTAAGGTTGTTAAAAACAAAGTTGCTCCACCATTTAAAGAAGCTTTTGTTGAAATTATGTATGGCGAAGGAATTTCACAAACCGGTGAACTTGTAAAAATTGCAAGTGATATAGGCATTATTCAGAAAGCCGGAGCTTGGTTCTCATATAATGGGGAGAAAATTGGTCAAGGATCTGAAAATGCTAAAAAGTATTTAGCAGATCACCCTGAGATTTTTGCAGAAATCGATCATAAAGTACGCGTACACTACGGTCTGATTGAGCTAGATGAGGACGATGTTGTTGAAGATACACAAGTTGAAGACACGTCTGATGAACTCATTCTAGATCTTGATTCAACCATTGAAATCGAAGAATAAGTGTCAAAGAGCCCAAAAGGTTCTTTTCTTTTTGATTTGAATTAAGAAGAAAATATGAGCAATATAAGTTAAAAAAGCGAATACACCCCAGATTCAAAATAGGTCGCTAGACCGATTTAATAAATCAAAGAAGGTGATAAGATAATAGTATCATGTGACAGAAAGAGAGAATTAACATGATTAAGATTTATACAATTTCAAGTTGTACAAGTTGTAAAAAAGCAAAAACATGGTTGAACAAGCATCAACTTCCTTATAAAGAACAAAATCTTGGTAAAGAACCACTTACAAAAGAAGAAATCCTTACTATCCTTTCAAAAACAGAGAATGGTGTTGAGAGCATCGTTTCAAAAAAAAATCGCTATGCCAAAGCTCTAAATTGTGATATTGATGAGCTTAGCGTCAGTGAAGTAATTGATTTGATTCAAGAAAATCCTAGAATTTTGAAGAGTCCAATCTTGATTGATGATAAGAGATTACAAGTGGGTTATAAAGAAGATGATATTCGTGCTTTTTTACCACGTTCAATCCGTAATGTCGAAAATTCACAAGCACGCATGCGTGCAGCACTATAAAATTCTAGAAGAAGGTTACTAGTATCTTCTTTTTGTTTTTCTAAAGAAGAATTTGTTGACTTTATTACTTAAACTTGATAAACTAGTAAAGTCCCAAATAACTTGTTCAGCAATAAAAAAAAGTTCCAAAACTTTAAAAAAAGCTATTGACAAGTTTAAGAAGGATGATATTATAAATAAGCTGTCTCGTGAGAGACAGCCAGCACGAAGAAGAGAAAAAAACTTCAAAAAAAGTGTTGACAAGATATTCTGTCTTTGCTAGAATATAGAAGTTGTCTCAAGAGAGGCAAAGACCTTTGAGAACTGAATAAGAAACCAAGTGCAG
>ENA-OQBT01001111-OQBT01001111.1-human-gut-metagenome-genome-assembly--contig:-NODE-1111-length-11974-cov-2.055119_pt1 | contig 11974 bp, 15 predicted proteins | sample MGYA00242749_ERZ504557 | MGnify/ENA primary metagenome ERZ504557 (study PRJEB26092, sample SAMD00036243) | human gut metagenome | host: Homo sapiens | study: EMG produced TPA metagenomics assembly of... | reverse complement strand
CGTAAAACATCAGTATCAGTCCGCCTGCGCCGCAGAATACAGCTGCACCGAATGCGGCAATCCGGTAGCCGGTTCCAGTTCCCGCTCCGATGGTGGAGACTGCGGTAAAAATCAGCATGGAAAGGCTCTGGCCCAGCTTGAAAGCGAAGGTCCGGGCTGCGTAGAACATTCCCTCGCGGCTGCTTCCCGAGGTAACCGCATCGCTCTGTGCAATATCTGCGACAACCGCCTGCGGCAGAATACCGAAAATCGCCATGGGAAGTGCTGCCGCGACTGTCAGAATCAGGCCCTGTACGGCTTCCGGGATGAACGGGATGTTTCCCATAAAGCCTGTGTAAAAATATGCAAGGCTGAAAACAGCAAAGGCAAACAGAATCATCTTTTTCTTGCCCAGTTTCGGTGTCAGCTTGTTGACCGGAACGTAAAAGACAAGCGACAGTGCGGTCATTCCCACAAAATACAGTGTTGTCATTGTCTCCGGGAGTTTCAGCAGACTGGTAACGAAAAACGGAAGGCCCGTCTGGAACATGGTGAGCGCGATCCAGTAAAAGATATCAGATCCTACAAATTTCCGGAATTCTCCATTCCGAAAGGTTGCTGTAAGGGAACGAAAGGCCGAATCCTTCGAGGAACGGTATCTACGTAATCTTTTTCCCGGATGCAGAATACCGGCACAAGCATGCATATGAATACTGCCGCTGCCATGGCTGTGAAAGTGATCCTGATTGCATTTACTCTTCCGAAGGAGGAATCAGCGTACCCCAGATCGCCGGTGCCAGATAGGCCACAGCGTTCCTGCAATAAAGGTGAAAGAAATGATGGTGGATATATTCAGGCGTTCCTGCTGCGTATGGCCCAGTTCCGGAATCAGGGCATTGTATGGGGTACAATATGCCGTGATCGAAAGATAGTATGCCAGAATCATCACAAATAAGAACGCAGCATTGATCCAGCTGTTTTCATTCGCCGGTGACCAGAACACCAGCACGGTGGAAAGTGCCAGCGGCAGGGACGCGCCTTTTAAGAACGGGATCCGCCGTCCGTTTTTTGAAGTGCACCGGTCTGACCAGGACGCAATCATCGGATCAGTGAATGCATCAAAAATTCTTCCGAAGGCTGTGATCCTCCAATGATGGTAAAAACCCCGAAAATCACCAGCCCCTGCGGTATGAATACCGTCTGTCCCTGGCTGATTGCGGTTTCATCCGGCTGATAAAAGTACACCAGCCAGTTCGATATGATACCAGACAGCAGCGCCCATCCAAACTGGCCTGCTGCGAACTGCCATATCTTTGCCGTTGTTAATTTTTTCATTTTGCTTCCCCCTGTTTTGTCTTCTCCTGTTTTTATACCGTCCAAATTTTTACATTTTTTCCAGAAAAGGCGATTCCAAGTTTGATGACTTCCGTAACCCCTTCCTGCAGCAATCTCCCGGTTGGGGATAGATACCTCGCACAGATGATTATCAGCTTTCCAAGGTTCGCAGAATTTCTTCCACTCACCAGGGGAAATCAACTATGCTGATTTCTCAGCTCGCAGCTTTCCGCATCATTTTTCATCTCTGCCTTCACTTTTCTCGCAATCCCCTGTGTGCCGTTCAGGATGCTCGCGCGGGTGACTTTGTCGTTGCCGTATTTCTGGCGGATCGCGTCGAGGGCGGCATCGAGTTTACGGCTTTTCTCCTTCTTTTCGGGATCTTCGAAGAGGGAGAGCTGTTCGAAATCGTCTTCGGTAAGACCGGTCACGGCGACGCCGATCAGGCGGAGGGGCTCGCCTTTCCAGGATTCGCGGAAGAGCTGTTTGGCGCAGCGGTAGATTCATCTGTCACATCTGTCGCATTGGGGAGTTTGGTCTGGTGTGAACGGTTTCGAAACTCGAGAGTGCGAAACGTTACGGAAACGGAGGTGCATTTTTTCTTTTTCCGACGCATGCGGGCGGCTACGATGTCGCACTGGGCGAGAAGGATCGGATTCACCTGTTCGATGGAGATGATGTCCTCGTTGAAGGTCGTCTCGGCGCTGAAGCCTTTGGCCTCGTCGGGCTGCGCTTTTACAGGGGAATCATCGATGCCGCGAGCGTACTGGTAGAGCTGATGGCCGTTTTTCTTGCCGATCAGCGTCTGGATATCCGCTTCGCGCGCATGCGCCAGGTCTCCGATTGTGCGAATTCCGGCCTCGATCAGTTTCTTTTCGGATGCTTTTCCGAGGAACAACAACTCGCGTACCGGAAGCGGCCACATTTTTTCGGGGATTTCTTCTGGGAACAGAGTGTGTACTTTGTTTGGTTTTTCGAAATCAGATGCCATTTTGGCCAGGAGTTTATTTGTGGAGATTCCAATATTGACGGTAAATCCAAGCTCCTCGTAAATCCGGTCCTTGATTTCGTGCGCCGCCGCAATCGGGTCCGGATACAGAAGGGAAGTTCCCGTCATATCGAGGAATACCTCATCGATCGAAAAGGATTCCATGACCGGGGTGTAGGAGGCGCAGATTTTCTTGAAGGCACGGGAACACCTGACGTAGAGATCGAAATCACTCGGGACAATGACCATGTTCGGACATTTCCGCAGTGCCATTGCCACAGGTTCACCGGTCTGGACACCGCATTTTTTCGCCGGGATCGACTTTGCCACAACGATTCCTGTCCGCTTCGTCGGATCGCCGCCGATACAGGCAGGAATGTCCCGCAGATCCGGCAGTCCCTCTTTGATCCGCCGCACCGACTCCCAGGATAAAAAGGCGCTGTTGACATCTACGTGAAAAATCAGGCGTTCTGTTGTCGTCTTCGTTTGTTCTTCTCTCATTTTTTAACCCTCTTTCAAATTCTGCTGCTCTCTATGCAAAAACAGCAGACCTGCTTTTGCCAGAAAGAAAAGAAGAAGGATCTGCGCCGCCAGCATCAGCGGGACTCCAATCGTGAATTTCTTTTTTCTTGTCTTGTGATGAAACAGGTGCATGCCCAGCAAGCTCCCACCGAGCCGCCGGCTGCCGCAAGTCCGAGCAAGGTGGAAACGCGGATTCTCCATTTTCCCCGCACCCGCACTTCGTTTGTCGATTCCATAGACTGCTATGGTAATGATATTAATACAAATCAGGTAACTCCACAATACTGTCTGTAAGATCGAATGTTCCATTTTTTACGCACCAGCCTTTCTTTTTTCAAAAAAGGCAGCGTTTTTCTCCGCTGCCTTTTTCAAACTCTTTTCAAAATTACTTTTTCTCCAGAAATATTTTTCTGGTCACAAAATTGTATACCATAACAATCGCCGTCGCGAATACTTTCGCGATTGTGTAGATCAGGTTATGGCCTATGTTCTGCTGCAGTGCAACATTACCGCCGTAGATCGGGCCTACGACGATCCAGATCAGGAAACTGTTGAGCAGCATGCCGATCAGGGAAAGGACGACGAAGGTGATGAACTCGACTTTTTTGTTCATGTCTTCTTTCCGCTCAAAGACAAATTTGAAGCTTAAAATGTAATTTGCAATGACCGATACGGTAAATCCGGCAACGGAACCGATGAGGGATGCCGCTTCAAAGTAAGAGCTGGAAGTCAGCGCCATCACAAGATTCAGGACAATAAGACCGGTCACGTAGTCGATGCCGAAGCTGATAACGCCGACGATACCGAATTTCACAATCTGTGCAAATAATTTCTTCATGTTTTTCCTCTTGTTTCTTCTATTATTTTCGAGTCAACGACTCTATGAGAATACCATATCACGGCAGTTTTTTCAAGTTTCCGTATTGTTTTTCCCCACGGCAAAACGCCGGATTTCACATACAAACATGAAATCCGGCGTCTTTGAATTTCTCTAAATCTCCCGTTTCTCCATAAATCTTACACTGATCCCATACGAAATCAGCACAACTGCGATGCTTACCGCAAAAATTCCCGCTTGTCCAGGAACGGTTCCCGTGATGGTGCCAAGCAGCTCCGCGATCGTAAACTGTCCGTTGAAGCCCGACTCTGCCAGCGATACACCGATTTTCTGCCGGTCCTGCAGTGTGATCTCTGTGATCGGTTTTCCAAAGAGTTCGATCGTTCCGCTCTCCGCTTTTACAAGGCCGAGCATCAGGCGGATCGCCGTGCTCTTTCCTGCTCCGTTTTTTCCGATGAATCCGGTGATTCTTCCCTCCGGAACTTCTGTCCGTTTTGAGCCCGGTGAAGAAAAAGATGTGAAAAAGCTCGATTTTGACCAGCGGATTTCCGCATCCATCCGCAACCATCATCACTGATGCGGTTTTTGTCCGTACCTTCGGAAGAATGGGCCGACCTCTTTTCGCGGGCAGGCTCATTCCGTATCTTATGATTTTCAGGAGACTTTTTATGTCCGAACTTAATTTTTATCTTCTTCAGATCAACGATGCTTTATTTCCAATCGGTGCGTATTCACACTCGCAGGGACTCGAGACGTAAATCTCTTTCTCTCACGATCGGAGCACGCAGATACCCTTCTGGAGGAAATCCGGGAATTTCTTGCCTCCGATCCGGAAATTGACGGCGGCGCAACTATACTTTCCTGCGGTGATCTTGCAGTTCGTATTTTCGGTCTACGCGCGCAAAGGCTGCAGCAAATGGCGGAAAAAATAAAGTCTGCATATGACAAATTTTTATAACTGTCTATTCAAGTCGTTCACTTTTCACTTCGTCAAATTTCGCAGAAAAAATGTCAAAATAAGGATATGACAACCTCTTCAGAATGTGATAAAATAACTTTCGTTTTAAGCGAAGATAAAACTTATTTTACCATCATTTCGAGGAGGTTTTCTCATGGAAAAAGACATGACAAAGGGAAGTCCGCTTCCGGTCATTCTGCAGTTTACGCTGCCGCTGATTATCGGAAATATTTTCCAGCAGCTCTACAACATGGCAGACACGATTATCGTTGGCCGATATGTCGGAGCGGATGCACTGGCTGCAGTTGGTTCTACGGGAACGATTATGTTCCTGGTGCTTGGATTTGCGCAGGGCATCACAGCAGGCTTTACGGTTCTGACATCGCAACGGTTCGGTGCAAAGGATACGAGCGGAGTAAAGCGAAGTGTGGCAAACGGCATTCTACTGGCTCTCCTTTTCACGGTTGTCCTGACATTCTTCAGCATGATCTCCATGCGGCCGTTGCTGCATCTCATGAACACACCGGAAAATATTTTTCAGGACGCTTATACCTATATTATGATTATCTGCGGTGGCCTGATCGCTACGATTTTTTACAATCTGCTTTCCTCCTATCTGCGTGCAGTAGGAAACAGCCAGACTCCGCTGATGTTCCTGATTTTTTCGGCTGTATTAAATGTTCTTCTGGATCTGCTTCTCATCATTCGTTTTAAAATGGGCGTTGCGGGAGCCGGATATGCAACCGTTTTCTCCCAGGGAATTTCTGCTGTGCTCTGTCTTTTTTATATTTATCGCTCCATGCCGGATATGTGGCCGGAAAAACACCACTGGAAGCTTCATGCGGCAGATTCCCGCCATCAGCTCTCGATGGGCATTCCGATGGCACTCCAGTTTGCCATCACCGCATCCGGTACAATGATTATGCAGGCTGCCATTAACCTGTTCGGCTCGGAGGCGGTTGCCGCTTTCACGGCGGCCTGTAAGCTGCAGAATCTGGTCACACAGGGCTTTTCCGCAATGGGACAGACGATGGCAACCTACAGTGGACAAAATTTCGGAAAGGGCGATATTCCACGGATTAAAAAGGGAGTTCGCGCTGCACTTCTGACTTCCGTCACGTATTCGATCGCAGCCGCTGCTCTCGTCTTCCTTCTTCTGAAGCCATGTCTTTCCCTCTTCTTCTCGGGTGATGTCGATATGGCCGCCATGATGCCATGGGCAAAGACTTATTCCTATATGTGTGCTCTTTTTTATGTACCGCTCTGCACCATCTTTATTTTCCGAAATGCAATGCAGGGTTGCGGCTACGGCTTTCTGCCTATGATGGGCGGTGTTTCTGAACTCTTTGCGCGCCTTATTGTAGCTGTGATTGCCATAAAGTCATCAGCTATCCGCTCGCCTGCTTCTGTGACCCGGCAGCCTGGGTGACGGCAGCTGTCTTTACCGGTGTTTCGTATCTGTTTGTCATGAAAGATATCGACAAAAAGTATGATTCAAAGACACCGACGGCTCCGATCAGCTGACATTTTTCATACCAAACGCAAAACTGCGCGGAATGCACGATTCTGAAATGCATTCCACGCAGTTTTTTGTATTTACAGGATTACAGATTCAGTTTTGCTTTCTGCAGACTTACACAGGAACGATGATATGTGAGTGTCATCGTCAGATAAATGACGCCCACGACAATGACTGCGAGAATACCGGTATGGAACACCAGATGCAGGATCATCGTCGCACACAGCAGGATCTGAATCATCTTGCCCAGCGCCATATAGGCCTTATAGGCACTCTGATATACCATCTCTTTTTCTGCCTCATCGCAGCTTGCCATCCAGTCTTTCTGGAAGTTTTTTCGAGTTCATATCTCCTCTCTTCTCCGGATGAGCCGCCTGAACCATTTTCACGTAACGCATCTGATAATAGCCATAGAGAAAGAAGTTGATACAAAACAGAACACAGGCTGCCAGGAATCCGGCAAGCTCTTTCCCGATGCTTCTTCCAGCCAGGAACGGGAAAAGGTAAATGTCAGCACGATGATATCGCAGACCTGCGAAATCACATTGCAGTTCATCAGCATCGCGCCGTATTTCTCTTCTTCATAGCTTAAGACTTCGTACTGTTCATCCTCTGCTTCTTCGAGATGCTTCATCGTATCCTTTAATTTCCGGCTGTAAAATTCCATCAGGACAATGCTTACAACGAAAATTACCGCAATGATCGGCAGTGCCAGCGGGCGGACCAGATCGCTCAGATCACTCATGCCATTTTTCACTCCGAACGTCATAAAAATTCCGACAAAAAAACCGCAGACTCCGCCGATTCCCAGATAAATCAGCATCCGTTTCATCAACTTTCCGTAGGAATTTGGTTTGTTCCCCTGTTTTTCTTTCATGATTCATCCTCCTCATATTGAAAAATATCTTCTACTTTTACTTCACAGATTTTTGCAAGTTTTAACGCCAGTGTCACCGACGGTGAATAATCTCCCCTCTCGATCAGGCTGATAGTCTGTCTCGATACCCCCGCCATTTTCCCAAGGTCGGTCTGGTTGATGCCGAGCTTCGAACGGTACTCTTTTAACTGATTGTACAGCGGCATCGCAGCATCTCCTTTCTTGTCACGTTTTTTAGATGAGCTCTCTATTTGACAACTTTTCTTGTCATCTACTACTCTACTATTGACAACTTTATTTGTCAATACTTTTGACAAGTTTTTTTGTCATTTCAAACTCCCGGTTGATTTGTGGGCTGAAATGTACTAAACTAGAGGTATCTATTTTCGTAACTATTCAAGCCGCAGAAAGGACAGAATCTATGGAACAGAAAGACAGCCGGTTTGCCGTATTGATCGATGCGGACAATGTTTCCCCGAAATACATCAAATATATCCTGGACGAGGTTTCGGACCAGGGCGTCGCTACTTACAAGAGAATCTACGGGGACTGGACCGATATCTCGAAGAAAAGCTGGAAGGAGCAGCTCTTACGCTACTCGATCAACCCGATCCAGCAGTACAGCAATACGAACGGAAAGAACTCGACCGACTCCGCGATGATCATCGATGCGATGGACATTCTCTATTCCGGAAATGTGGAGGGCTTCTGCCTGGTCTCCTCGGATTCCGACTTTACGAAGCTGGCACAGCGGCTGCGCGAATCTGGAATGTTCGTGCTCGGTATGGGTGAGCAGAAGACTCCATCGTCGTTCCGTGTGGCGTGTGATGCCTTTAAAATTCTTGAGGTGATCTCCCAGAATGAGGATGATATCTCTCCTGCGATTACCGCTGTTTCGGAAAGTTCGGCGCGCTATGGATATGGCGCTTCGCAGGATGAAGCGATTACGAGCAAGGCCGAGATTGAACGGACGGTTTCCCGTGTGCTGACGGAAAATAATGACCACGGAAAGAATACGACGCTCAGTGAGATCGGCAGTATTTTACAGAAGAAATTTTCGGAGTTTGATGTTCGAAATTACGGCTATTCGAAGCTTTCTACGTTTTTGGAAAGTATGAATGATATCGAGGTGCTGAAGACGGGTCACAATTACCTCGTGAAAGAGCGCCAGAACACCGTATCGCGCCAGCAGATTGAGAAATGCATCACCGACCTGATCTGCTCCAACGGCGGCCATATCGACAACCTGAGCATCATCCACGACGCTCTACGGAGCCGCTTCCCGGGCTTTGATGTGAAGCAGTATGGGTACAGCAGGATTTCGAGCTTCATCAACAGCTTTAAAAAATTCAAAATCACGAATAATACGGTTCAGATAAAATAAAAAAGACCCCGAAACGCCAGTTTTCACTGATGTTTCCGGGGTCTTTCTATAATAATTCGCAGCTCAGATTTACTGTTTTCCTGTACTTCCAATTCCGCCGCGGTCCTCGCCGTTTAAGTGGTCAACTTCTTCAAAGCCGATGGTCGGCTGGTGTTTCTCGATGCGGAACTGGCAGATGCGGTCATTCACATGAATCACGGTGTCGCGCAGGGCATACGCCGGCATGTAGAACCAGTCGTTCGGTCCGCAGTAGCTCTCGTCGATGATACCGCAGTGGTTCGTCTGGATAATACCGAAGTTCTTGAAGGTGCTGCTTCTCGGCACAATATGCGCCTCATAGCCTTCCGGCAGCTGCATGGCAACGCCGAGGTGGATCAGCTTGAATTCTCCGGCCTTTAACTCCACTTCCTCTGCTGCGCGCAGATCGATCCAGTCGGACTTTCCGTCGATATAGCGCAGGCGCTCAATTTCATCGTTTAAATACTGAATTTTAATGGTTTCCATAAAGCGTCTCCTTTTCTTTTTGCGTGACTACTTTTCGCCGAACAGTACGACTTCGCCGCGTGCTCTCGTCTTTTTCACATCAATGACTCTCTGATTCTGGCTACCCTTCCATTCCAGGGTAACGTCCTCTGGGCAAGAATAAAGCGGCCGTCCACAACCACGTCCGTGTAATCCATCAGTTCCAGATCACAGACGGATTCCCACTCATATCCGGTGTAAACCCAGATATCTTTTTTCGGATATCTTTCCTTGATCTCTTTTGCCAGAGCCGTCACATCCGCCCGGTTTGCCTCATACAGCGGATCTCCGCCGGAGAAGGTGATGCCGGAAATGTAGTCCTTGTCCAGCTGTTCAAAAATTTCTGCCTTTGCCGCGTCATCAAACGGGATGCCGCCATTTGGATCCCAGGTAATCGGATTCTGACATCCCTTGCAGTGATGACCACATCCGGCGACCCAGAGCACGACGCGCAGGCCGTCTCCGTTCAGCATATCGTCTTTCGTTATATTATGGTATCTCATAGCTTTCACTCCTATTGGACATAAGAAAACACAGAAAAACGAACCGTTTTACAGATCCCTTTTTCTGTGTTCCCCGCTCTTTATCGTCTGGCAGATCTATTTATTTCGCGTCTGCCGGAACATCCTTGATACTGAAGCTTACACGGCCCATTTTATCTTTGCCCATGCAGACTACTTTTACAACATCGCCAAGGCTGACAACGTCTTCTACTTTCTCAACACGCTGTTTGGCGAGCTTGGAGATGTGTACCAGACCTTCTTTTCCAGGTGCGAATTCAAGGAAAGCACCGAAGTCTTTGATGCTGACAACTTTTCCGGTCAGGATCTGTCCCTCGGTAAAGTCGCTTGCGATGATCTCGATATATTTCTTTGCCTGATCCATCATAGCCTGCTCGGTTCCGCAGATGGAAACTGCACCGTCATCTGTGATGTCGATCTTTACGCCGGTCTCATCGATGATGGCGTTGATGGTCTTTCCTCTCTGGCCGACAACTTCACCGATCTTCTGCGGGTCGATCATCATCTGGATGATCTTCGGAGCGAACTCGCCGACCGTCTTACGCGGCTCTGCGATCGCTTTCTCCATAACCTCGGTCAGGATGTACTCTCTTGCCTGTTTCGTTCTGGCAATCGCCTCTTCTACGATCTGACGGGTCAGTCCATGGATCTTGATATCCATCTGGATTGCAGTGATTCCGTCGTGGGTACCAGCTACCTTAAAGTCCATGTCGCCGAAGAAGTCTTCGAGACCCTGGATATCGGTCAGTACGAGGTAATCATCATCGGTCTCGCCTGTTACCAGACCGCAGGAGATACCTGCAACCGGTTTTTGATCGGTACACCGGCAGCCATCAGAGACATGGTGGATGCACAGATACTTGCCTGGGAAGTAGAACCGTTAGATTCGAAGGTCTCGGATACGGTACGGATTGCGTACGGGAACTCTTCCTCGGTCGGAAGTACCGGAACCAGGGCACGTTCTGCCAGAGCACCATGGCCGATCTCACGGCGTCCCGGTCCGCGGGACGGTTTTGTCTCACCTACAGAGTAGGACGGGAAGTTGTACTGATGCATGTAACGTTTGGAGGTCTCGAACTCATCCAGTCCGTCCAGTTTCTGTGCTTCGGAAAGCGGAGCCAGTGTTGTTACGTTGCAGATCTGAGTCTGTCCACGGGTGAACATAGCGGAACCATGAACACGCGGGATAATGTCAACCTCTGCTGCCAGAGGACGGATTTCTGTGATCGCACGGCCGTCCGGACGTTTGTGGTCTTTTAAGATCATCTTACGAACGGTCTTTTTCTGATACTGGTAAACAGCCTCGCCTAATACTGCCAGCCACTCTTCGTTGTCGGCAAATGCCTCCTCGAGTTTCTCGGTGATGACGCGGATGTTTTCTTCTCTTGTCTGTTTGTCATCGCTGAAAACAGCCTCTTCCATCTCTGCCGGAGGAACGATCTCTTTGATCGCTGCAAACAGCTCTTCCGGAATAGCGCAGCTCTCATAAGCGTGTTTCGGTTTTCCAACCTCTGCTACGATGCTGTCGATGAATTTGATGATTTCCTGGTTTACTTCGTGTGCTTTGTAGATGGCGTCGATCATTTTTGCTTCCGGAATCTCTTTTGCTCCGGCTTCGATCATGATGACTTTCTCTCTGGTGGAAGCTACGGTCAGTTTCAGGTCGGATACGGCTTTCTGTGCGAGAGTCGGGTTTACGATGAACTCGCCGTCGATCATACCGATCTGAGTCATGGCACACGGACCGTCAAACGGGATGTCGGAAATGCAGGTTGCGATTGCGGAACCCAGCATTGCGACTACTTCCGGATCACACTCCGGATCTACGGACATTACCATGTTGTTTAATGTAACATCGTTGCGGTAATCTTTTGGGAACAGCGGACGCATCGGACGGTCAATGACACGGCTGGTCAGAATTGCGTGCTCGCTTGCTTTTCCTTCTCTTTTGTTGAATCCGCCCGGGATTTTTCCAACGGCGTACATCTTCTCTTCGTACTCAACGCTTAATGGGAAGAAGTCAATGCCGTCACGCGGTTTCTCAGATGCGGTTGCTGTAGAAAGAACTACAGTATCGCCATAATGCATAAATGCTGCGCCGTTTGCCTGTTTTGCTACACGGCCTACGTCTACGGTCAGGGTTCTGCCTGCCAGTTCCATAGAAAAACTCTTGTACATAAATAATCTCCTTTTTTTCTTCTGAGCAGAATTTCCGAAACAACTGAAAAGCACACCGGAATACGGACAGGATGCAGCTTTTCAATGTGTTTTTCAGTGGTCTCGGATAAAATTCCTGCACCTCCAGAACCTGCCACTGGCAGCTTCTTACGGATGCAATGCAGCTCAGAATGGCTCCATGTCGTTTGCGTCTTTGATCTTACAAGCAAAGAAACGGGCGGAAAATGTAATCCCGCCCGTTGTTCCAAGCTGATTATTTTCTGATTCCTAACTTCTCGATTAAAGCACGGTATCTTCAATATCAGTTTTCTTTAAGTATCAAGCATGACCACGTACTCTGACCAATCATTTCA
>ENA-OQBT01001110-OQBT01001110.1-human-gut-metagenome-genome-assembly--contig:-NODE-1110-length-11977-cov-2.848523_pt1 | contig 11977 bp, 17 predicted proteins | sample MGYA00242749_ERZ504557 | MGnify/ENA primary metagenome ERZ504557 (study PRJEB26092, sample SAMD00036243) | human gut metagenome | host: Homo sapiens | study: EMG produced TPA metagenomics assembly of... | reverse complement strand
TCCGATGGTGGCAATCGTCATCAGGAAATTTTCGTCAAACACCTGTCCATGCAGGATGTTCGTGATTGCCTTCCAGACAATATCCCAACCGACAACCACATAGCAGACGAGAAAGACCGCCATCTCCGCCAATTCAGGGAGGTGGAGCAAGCTGCCTGCAAGAAACAGCACCGCCGCCACGATAATGCGTGTGAGCAAGTGCCTTTGTTTTCGTGTCATAGTGTATTCTCCTTTCGTTGCAGCATAAAGCGTGTCACGCTTTTTCTGTCTATTGATGAAAAACACCGGCTACCGTGTGGCAGCCGGTGTCCAGCTTTTCATTACGCCTTAACAGTCACATCCGGCTCGATCTGCTTAATCAGCGCCTTTGCTTCGGCCAGAACAGCGTCAAACTGATCGTCCGGCGCTTCCAGAATCATCTTCTGACCCAGGAAGTTGACGGATACGCTGGTCACACCGTCGATCTTCTTCACGGCGTTCTGGATTTTGTCAGCACAATGGCCGCAGTCCAGGTCAAGCAGTTTAATGGTCTTTTTCATGGAGAAAGCCCCCTTTCATTTTGGTATTTGGTTGGTTTGATATGGATGAACAATTAAAAGGTTGTTTAATCGTTCATGCTGCCAGTATATTCACGAAGCCCCTCAAAGTCAATGGATTTGGGAGCGATTCTGCCCTTTGGATTGGAAAACCTGCTGATTGGATTTCCAGCAAAAACCTCATTTCTCTTTGGATAAAAAAAGCTCCACTTTGGAGCGGACAAAGGAGAAGCAGGATAAGTATAATGAAAAACGGTCAATGACCTTGTGCGTAAACTTTATGTTCGGGGCTTTAGCATCTTTCCCCCAAGGTGCCAAACGCCCCTTTTCATAACGGTATTTAGTTCTACGGGGGAGGGGTACTCGCACAAATCTTCATAAGAAAGAAGGGATAATTTTGCAAAAGGAGCAATTTGACATTACGGGTATGACTTGCTCGGCCTGCTCCACCAGAGTGGAAAAGAGCGTGGCAAAGCTACCTGGCATCAAAGAAGTATCCGTCAACCTGTTAAAAAACAGCATGGTTGCTTCTTATGATGAATCCGTTTTGGATACGGCGGAATCGTCCAGGCCGTTGAAAAGGCCGGTTATGGCGCGATTCCCAAAGCCTCCGCACAAAACAAGAGCCGGACGACCACACCGGCAGCAAAACCGGAGGTCAGTACGGCACAGGCAGAATACAAGCAGATGAAACAGCGGCTGCTGCTTTCTGCCCTTTTTACGATCCCGCTGTTTTATATTTCTATGGGTCACATGATGGGGTGGCCGCTCCCCAGCTCCTTGCTGGGGATGGAAAATGCAATCAGCTTTGCATTTACCCAATTCCTGCTGCTGATCCCGGTGGTGTTTATCAACTTCAAATATTACCGGATGGGATTCAAGACCCTGTTCCACGGCTCGCCTAACATGGATTCGCTGATTGCGATAGCTCCAGCGCCGCAATCGTTTATGGCATTTACGCCGTTTACAAAATCGGCATCGGATTCGGTCATGGGGATATGGCTACGGTTCACAGCTTTATGATGGATTTGTATTTTGAATCCGCAGGCATGATCCTGACCCTTATCACCTTGGGCAAAACCCTGGAGGCCCGCGCAAAGGGTAAGACTTCGGACGCAATCACAAAGCTGATGAATCTGGCTCCCAAAACGGCTATCGTGGAGCGGGACGGAAAAGAGCTTCAGGTGCCGGTGGAAGAAGTGCAGTTGGGCGAAACCTTGATTGTCAAGGCCGGTGAATCTGTGCCGGTAGATGGTATTGTCATAGAGGGCTTTTCCTCCGTTGATGAATCTGCCCTGACCGGCGAGAGCATCCCCGTGGAGAAGCATATCGGGGACAAAGTGATCGGCGCGACCACAAGTAAGTCCGGCTATTTCAAGATGCAGGCCACCAAGGTGGGCGATGATACCACGCTGGCACAGATCGTCCGGCTGGTGGATGAAGCGACCAGCTCCAAGGCCCCTATTGCGAAACTGGCTGATAAGGTCAGCGGCGTGTTTGTTCCGGTGGTTATCAGCATCGCGCTGATTGCAGTCATTGTCTGGCTGCTGTTGGGATATGGCTTTGAATTTGCCCTATCTATCGGCATTTCTGTCCTGGTCATTTCCTGTCCCTGTGCGCTGGGCCTTGCAACGCCTACGGCCATTATGGTCGGAACCGGCAAGGGCGCAAGCAACGGTATCCTGATTAAATCGGCGGAGGCCCTGGAAACGGCCCATAGCATTGATACGGTTGTGCTGGATAAAACCGGCACGATTACCCAGGTACGCCCGTGGTGACAAATATGCTCTGCAAAGAGGGTGTTCCACAAAAGGAGATGCTGCAAATCGCTGCTTCGCTGGAAAAGCTGTCCGAGCATCCGCTGGCGGACGCGATTGTGGCAGAGGCCGAAAAAGCACAACTTTCCTTCCTCCCGGTGGATGATTTCAAGCAGATTCCCGGTCAGGGCCTTGTGGGTCAGATCGGAAACGAAACGTGCCTTGCCGGAAACCGCCGATTGATGGCGGCAAATGGCATCAATGGCGGCGCACTCCTTCAGTTGGGCGAGGAAATGGCCGTTGACGGGAAAACACCTCTGTTCTTTGCCTGTGGCGGTCAGCTTATTGGTGTCATTGCCGTGGCGGATGTAGTTAAGCCCACCAGCAAGCAGGCCATAGCGGAATTGACCGGCATGGGCATTGAGGTGGTCATGCTGACCGGCGACAATACAAAGACCGCAGAAGCGATTCGGCGTCAGGTCGGCGTGGATCGTGTCGTGGCAGAGGTATTCCCCCAGGATAAGGAGAAGGAAATCCGCCGTTTGCAGAGCGTCGGTAAGAAGGTGGCGATGGTCGGTGACGGTATCAACGATGCTCCGGCCCTTGCCAGAGCGGATGTTGGTATCGCTATCGGGGCCGGAACGGATGTGGCGATTGAGTCAGCGGACATTGTTTTGATGAAAAGCGATCTGCTGGATGTGTCCACGGCAATCCAGCTTAGTAAGGCGGTTATCCGCAACATCAAGCAAAATCTGTTCTGGGCGTTTATCTACAACATCATCGGTATTCCGGTGGCGGCAGGCGTATTCTATCTTCCCTTTGCATGGAAGCTGAACCCCATGATCGGCGCTTTTGCTATGAGTTTCAGTTCGGTATTCGTGGTGTCCAATGCCCTGCGTCTGCGGTGGTTCAAGGCGAAGCATCAGGCCAATACAGAACGGGATTCAGTCCCTATGCATGAACAAACAACGATTAAACAAGAACGAAAAGGAGCAATTCACATGGAAAAAGTATTGAACATCGAAGGAATGGTTTGCGGAATGTGTGTAAAACACGTTGATAAGGCGCTGCGGGACATCCAGGGCATCAAGGATGTGGATGTTTCCCTGGAGAGTAAGTCGGCCCAGGTGCAGCTTGACCAGGATGTGCCGGATGCTGTGCTGAAAGCTGCTATCGAGGACGCTGGCTATCAGCTCGTTAGTATCCAGTAACGGGCCGTTTATGAAGGCCAAGAAAGGCGATATTGTTCACAAGCTAAAAATCGCCAGAGGACAGTTAGACGGTATCCTGCAAATGGTTGAGGAAAATCGCTATTGCGTGGATATTTCCAATCAGCTTCTTGCTACGCAGGCGTTATTAAAAAGCGCCAATCAGCAGATTTTGCAAGCCCATATACGAAGCTGCGTCCGGGATGCCCTGCAAACGGACGCTGTAAATCCAAAACTGGAAGAAGCCCTGAAATTACTGGAAAAAATGATACAGTAACAACGGGAGCGGGAAGGGCCTTATGTCCTTTCCGCTCCTAAATTCGTTTCAGATTGGATTGTAAATCCTGCGGTTGGGAGCGTACAAAGAAGCCCGGTTTTTATATACTTTAAGTGGTTAGTTAGATATGGTTAATCCAGTGAGGCGCGTCACTGGCGCGTTTTACTGGATACCTTGTAATTAAAATAGACCAGGAGGAATAGAGTGATGAAACAGGCACTTGACACAAGAACAAAGCTCTTAACAAAAAATCCCTGGCCGCTGATGATTGAACTTAGCATCCCTGCGGTTCTTGGCATGGTGGTCGTTGGGCTTTATAACATGATGGATTCCATCTTTGTCGGCCAGATGGTTGGTGACGTGCAGATGGGAGCCATATCGGTATCCTATCCTTTAACCCTTATCAATGCCGGTTCAGCGGCAATGCTGGGCGTGGGTTCTGCATCGGTACTGTCCCGCGCTATTGGCAAGAAGGATGAAAACACAATTAAGAAGATCATGGGCAACCTGGTTGCTATGGTTCTTCTGCTGTCCGTTATCTATACAGTGGTAGCATGGTGTTCACCCGCCAGCTTTTGTCCCTGACCGGAGCCAGCGACAACATTTTGAATTATGCGGAAAAATATCTACGGATTATCTTCGCCGGTTCCTTGTTTGTAAACTTTTTTCAAAGTGCAAATATGGTCATTCGCGGAGAAGGCCAGCTTAAAAAGGCAATGACGATTATTGCCAGCGGCGCTATTTTGAATATCATTCTTGACCCTATTTTTATCAGTATCCTGAATCCCTACGGTATGGGCATTGAGGCGGCTGCTTATGCAACGATTTTCTCCCAGTTTGTCCAGGCTGCAATTACGCTGTGGTATTTCAAGAAAAAAAGTCCTCATGTGAAGATTGGGCGCATCCGCATTGACGGAGAACTGCTTCCCCAGGTTCTTTCTGTCGGGGTATCTGCTCTGTTGATGCAGATTCTGACCCTGGTACAGCAGACAGTGATCTATCGTGTGGCATCGAACTATGGCGGGGAAACTTCACAGCTTCTTTTAGGTGCGGCGCTCCGCTTCTGGAATTTCTCTTTCGTTCCTCTGTGGGGGATCAGTCAGGGATTCCAGCCTGCCGCCGGTACAAACTATGGTGCAAAGGACTATGACCGGGTAAAGACGCTGACCAGGGTTTTTATTACTGCTGCAACGCTGCTGTCGCTGGTGTTCTATATTCCTGCCGAGCTGTTTCCAGAGAAGATTTTATCCATGTTCCTGACAACGCCGGGTATCGCGGCATCGGGTGCAACCAACTTCCGTATCATGTTCAGCACTTATGTCCTGCAAGGCAGCTTTATGATTGCCGTAACCCTGTTCCAGTCTTTGGGCAAGGCGAAAAAGGCAACTTGGCTGGTGCTGTTCCGCCAGATCATTCTGTTTATTCCTCTCTGCGTGGTTCTTCCGATGATCGGCGGCATGGGTATTCGTGGCGTATGGCTGGCGATTGCTCTGACAGATGCAATTCTGGTGGTTATTACCGTTTCTATGATGCTTTATGAGTTTGGCAAGCTGCCGGAGACTTCTTCCGTAAATCGGTGAGGAGGGAGCGTTCATGTATCTTTGCGATGGAAAAATAGGAAATGAATATAAAGTTGAGGATATTGATCTGCCTGTCAATATAGAAAAGCGTTTGGAGGCCCTTGGGATGACCCGTGGAACCTCTATCGCTGTTCTGAACAGCAAAAGTCGGGGTGTCCTGATTGTGAAAGTCAGGGGAACACGCTTTGCACTTGGGCGCAATATCACAAAGAATATTTTAGTGGGGTAAATTCCGATGAGAGAAAATTTGACTATCGGCTTCATCGGAAATCCGAACTGCGGAAAGACAACACTTTTCAATGCTTACACCGGTGCAAATCTGAAAGTGGCAAACTGGCCAGGTGTAACCGTTGAGAAAGTAGAGGGTGCCATTAAAGACCATGATCTGAATATTCGACTGGTCGATCTTCCTGGCACTTACAGCCTGACCTCCTACACAATGGAAGAACAGGTATCCAGACAGTTTATACTAAGCGATGAAGTCGATGTGATTATTGATGTTGCGGACGCTTCCGCTCTGGAGCGAAACCTATACTTAACTTTGCAGCTTTTGGAGCTGGGCAAGCCGGTTGTGCTGGCGCTGAACATGATGGACATTGTGGAAAAGCGCGGCATGGAGATTGACACACACAGACTGCCGGAAATGCTGGGCATCCCGGTCATTCCAGTTTCAGCCAGAAAACGGACAGGACTGGATGTGCTGCTTCATGCAGCCGCGCACCATAAAGACTGTAAAGATCCGGAGTGTCTGATTCATCATCATAAATATACTCCAAAACACCGGCACGACCACCATTCAGAATACGCAATGGTTTACAGTGATGCTATTGAGGACAAGATTGATCTTATCATGCAGAGCTGAAGCGGAAATATCCGAACCTGTCCAATTACCGCTGGCACGCCATTAAGCTGCTGGAGCAGGATAAGGAAATCTCTGCACGTTATCCGGTCAATATGCCGGATGTGATCGACCGGAACTATGAATCCGACATTATCAATGAGAAGTATGATTTTATCGAGGAAATCATCAGGGAGGTTCTGGTCAATAAGGATCGTCAAGATGCTTTGACGGAAAAGGCAGACCGTGTATTGACGCATAAGTTTTGGAGCATCCCGATTTTCCTCGTTGTTATGGCGGCGGTGTTCTTCCTGACCTTTACCATTGGCGATTGGCTGAAAGGATTCCTGGAATTAGGAATTGAGAGCCTGTCGGCATTGATAAGCGATGGACTGATTGCTGTCGGGGTCAATGAAGTGCTGCGCTCCCTGCTGGTAGACGGCATCATGCCGGTGTGGGCGTATCCTGACTTTCCTGCCGAACATTTTCATTCTGTTTCTGGCATTGGCTTTTCTGGAGGACAGCGGATACATGGCCCGTGTTGCGTATGTCATGGAAGGGATTATGAGCAAGCTGGGACTTTCCGGACGGGCATTTATCCCCATGATTTTGGGATTTGGCTGCACTGTTCCGGCAATCATGGCTTCACGGTCTTTGGAAAACCGGCGTGACCGTTTTAAGGTCATGTTGATTACTCCCTTTATGAGTTGCAGCGCCCGTCTACCAATCTACATCTTGTTTGCCGAGATGTTCTTTCAGGCACGCGCCATGCTCGTGGCCTATTCCATGTACCTGATCGGCCTGGTGGTCGCTATCCTGGTAGCGGCGATCATCCATTTGATTGACCGGAGAAAATCGGAAAATTATCTGCTGATTGAGCTGCCGGAATATAAGGCCCCCAGCGCCAGAACTGTGGCAATCTATGTATGGGAAAAGGTAAAGGACTACCTTACCAAAGCAGGTACTACTATCTTTGTAGCATCTATCCTCATGTGGGTGATCCTGAACTTTGGGCCGCATGGCTATACTACGGAAATGGCAGACAGCTTCGGGGCTATCCTGGGCCATTGGCTTGTACCGATCTTTGCACCGATTGGACTGGGATTCTGGCAGATAGCGGTTGCTCTGATAGCTGGCATCTCTGCAAAAGAGGTTGTGGTGTCCAGTTGTGCCGTTCTGTTTGGGATTCCCAATATCAACTCCGGCGCGGGAATGGATACATTGGTCGGCATCCTGGGTGCAGCCGGTTTTGGACAGCTCAATGCGTTTTGCCTGATGATTTTCTGCCTGCTTTACGTTCCTGTGCAGCGGCCCTGGCTACAATTCGCAAGGAATCCGGCAGTACAAGGTGGATGCTGTTCTCGGCCCTGTTCCAGTTGGTTGTGGCCTGGGCTGTTACTTTTGTGGTTTATCGTGTTGGACTTTTGCTGTGAGGTATGAATATGACGTTTGGAAAAGTGCTTCGTTCAGCGGCCATTTTATCAGTGGTCGCATTTGGACTTTGGATTTTGAAAAGAGGATCGGAGACCCAAAGCTAATAAGTTGTGAGTTTCCAGTCAGAAAGGAGTTTTAGATGCTTGTTACTGGTATAATCCTTATCGGGATTGTTTTCTATGCAATATGGGCTGTGCGAAAAATCCATAAGAACCGCAAAAATGGTTCTTGTTGTAGCGGCAGTTGTTCCGGTTGTGTAGGAAAGGAATATTGCAGCAAATAAAATCCCGCATATAGCCGATGTTTTCCGTTTTGGAGGCATCGGCTTTTTCGTATATTTGCACATTCGGCAGGGCTGCACTATAATAGAATTTGCTTTCTGATTGGATTGCACATCCTGCCGATTGGAGCGGTATAAAATGAGAAAAAACTATATAATAAAAGACGCAGGAGAATCCTGGCAGAACAAATACGAGATAACGGAATGAATACTATGAACAAAAACCCTATCACCAATGCTACGGGGTTATCTGCGATTATTCCAAAAGATAATGACGGATATTGCACCGTCTATAAAATGGACTGTGAGGATGGCCTGGGGCTTATGACAGTCTATCAGGTTTATCCCGGTATCCAGCTTATTTACAATGATTTTGAAGCAACGAGTTGTTATTGGGACGGAACCATTGATAAGAATGTGCTGGAGATCAATCATTGCCGGGAAGGGCGTGAAGGGAGCGTATTGCAAAGCGGTTCCTGCCTGTACCTCGGAGAAGGGGATCTTTCCATTCATACAATGGATAACTGTGCTTCTGAAATGGCCTTTCCTTTGAGACATTATCGCGGAATCTCAGTAGTGCTTGATCTGGAGCTGGTTTCTCAAAATCCGCCTGGAATCCTCGCCGAGAGCGGTATTGGTATTGCAGATTTCAAAAACAAATTTTGTGCCGATGGCTCATGCTTTGTCATGCGGGCCAAGGATGAGATTGAGCATATCTTTTCTGAACTGTATTCCGTACCGGATCGCCTGCAAAAGCCATACTTCATGCTGAAGGTGCAGGAGCTTCTCTTATTCTTGTGTATGGTGGATGTAAATAAAGAAAAGCAGCGAGAGTTATATACTTCTCCCCAGGTGGAGATTGTACGGGACATTCACAAGCGGCTTATCTCCAACTTGCAGGAACGGCCAACGATTGAGGAACTTTCCAAAGAGTATCTTATCAATACGGCAACCTTAAAGGATACGTTCAAGGGAGTTTATGGACAGCCCATTGGAACCTATATGAAAGTGTACCGCATGAAACAGGCCGCTGCTCTGCTTCGTCAGACGCAGGCAACCATAGCAGAAATTGCCAGCCAGGTTGGATATGAGAATCAGAGTAAATTTGCAACAGCATTTCGAGATGTCATGAAGATTGCACCGGCTGAATACCGGAAACAAAATAGTGGCGATTGATTGGGCTAGGAAAATTTACGTCTACTGCCGGAGGCAAAATAAAACCAGCAGAAACAAATTGCATTTTGCCCTGCTGGTTTTATTCATAATTTTGCGGATCGGAGGATTTGTAACGTCGGCTGATAAACTGCTCCGCCATACAATCCAGTGTTTTCAAGATAATCTGCCGCTCATCCTCGGTACAGGCCAGAAACTTTCCCATGAAATGCTGTACTTGCTTTTCCTGTTCCGAAGCGTCAGGATAAAACAGCTCATTAGCAGAAATGCCTAATCGCTTGATAAAGGATGCCAGTACATCGTAAGACGGATTTTTCCTGCCCTTTTCAATGTCCTGGAGATGACGAAGCCCTCTGCCGGTTTGATCCGCAAGCTCCTGTTGGGTCAGTCCACATTCTTCTCTTGCATCTCTGAGGCACTGTCCCAAATACACAAATACATCTTCCGGCATGATTGCTCACCTCTATTACATTCTATCGTGCGTAAGAGGAAGTTACAATCACCCAATCACGCGTATTGATATGTGTTTATCATGCACCTTTGAAAGATAAAATATACATAAAAGCCCTGACGGGAGGCCAATAAAAAAACGGCCTTTCACGGCAGGGCATATTTCCATTACCGCCCGTGACTGCCGTTTGAGGAGTCTACGATGGGCGGTTATTTATTTCAGCAGAATTATGGTTTTCAGGTAGGTGATTACCTAAAAAAATCAATGACCTACCAAAGAGAAATTATACACACGGACACGCGCAATCAAGCGTAAATAATCCGCACAATCGTACAATATATCATACAAAATGCGTCAGACAGCTATTAAGGCCGTCTGACGTTTTTCTTTGTCGATTTTACGGGAATTTTCCCGAACATCCCCGGTGTCGCTCTCCGCCATAGCCATTTCGGTTGCCCTTTGTCCCTAACAACTGAAATGGAGGAAATTATGACCAAGATCAATCTGCGGGAGCAGTATCCCGGTTTTTATAAGACCGATTACATTATTGAGGTTCCTGATGAAGTAGCCGCTGTTATGAAAGAGCATGACCGCCTGGAGGCCGCATACCGCCGCCGTACATATTACCACAAGGCGCATTATTCTCTGGATCGCGGAGACGGAATTGAGTATGATGCCCTTTTCGTTTCCATGACCCCTTGTGAGCTGTATGAGCGCAAAGTGACGATGGAGCAGCTTCACGCTGCGATTGCCGCTCTGCCGGACAAGCAGGCCAAGCGCATCTATGCTTACTACTTCCTGGGACTGACAGAATCAGCGATTGCCAAGAGCGAAGGAGTCAGCGTTGCATCGGTCAGCGAATCTATCCAGCGCGGCCTTCGGAACATGGAGACTTTCCTTAAAAATCGTCTGTAACGCCCCTGAAAGAAAGGCTCAAAGCCTCACGGTTATTAGAAGGACACGCTATCCTCGTGACCTCAAGATCTTTGAAAACTGAATAGACAGCACAACAGGTACATAACTCATGTACGAGCGAATGTGAAACGCCGCGAAGATGGAGCAGTCAGGGAGGTGATGAAAGAACTGCTTCGGAGCGATCTACGATTTCATAAAACGGATTGTGGCAGATCCGGCGCGATGACTGCATGGGGGCTTAAAGATACTTCCTCACGGCCCGCCAAAGACTTGGGGGGAACCCTGCGGCACACGATACGAACGATGCTGCGGAGTTATGACAGCCGCGCCAGCGGAGACCTGTTGTGTTCCCATCGTCAGGGGGCGTGGCAAATATGACGAGTAATCCGAACAGAATAACAGTAGCCGCACCAGGTTTTTATCCGAAGATTTCTTTCAGACTGGTGCGGCTGTTTAAGTATTAAGATATTAAGGAGGCGAGAGTGATGTTTGAAAAATTCCATCGAGGTGACATATATTCGGCTGATTTAAGCCTGGTATCGGCTCTGAACAAAGTGGCTCTCGTCCTGTACTTATTCTTCAAAACAATGTGGGAAATTGTTTCAGTCCTACGATTATTATTGCAGCAATTACCAGTGTAAGCAAAAAAAGCAGAAAGTTCCCCACGCATTACCACTTAAATGACAGATGCGGTTTGGTGAAACCATCTGTTGTTATGCTGGAACAGATCAGACAATCGACAAGTCGAGGTTAAAAAACTATATTGGTCATCTAAACAAGGATGACATGGAAAACATAAACAAGACGCTCTTGTGCAGTCTGGGGATTACATAAAGGTGCCGAAAGGCGTATCATTTTCAGGCTGTGCAAGTAGAGTTATAATTTCGTTAGGAATTGCGGAGGTGATTCTGAATGGAGAATATCCAGAATAAAAGCGCATTGATTCCTTCAGATGAAATCCGGTCAGAAGAACTTCTGGCGGAACAAAAATTTGAAGCGTTTATCACTTCGCTGGCACATATCATCGAGAAATATGGTATGAGAGTGCTGGGCGAGGTTGACGGAGCTGCGTGAGAATCGCAGCTTTACATAGGATATTTTCCAAAAGTAAATTTTGGAGGTATGAATTATGAACCGATATGGAAAACGCTGTGTTTTGTATCCGAGGGTCAGCACAGAGATGCAAGTGGACGGATACAGCCTGGAAGGTCAAAAAAATATGCTGACACGATTTGCGGATCGTGAGGAAATGATCGTTGTTGATACTTATGAAGATGCCGGTAAATCCGGTAAATCCATTGAGGGACGGCCTGCCTTTCAAAAAATGCTCAGAGATATTGAGGATGGCTTTGGACATTGACTATATTTTAGTGTATAAGCTGTCACGGTTTGGCCGTAATGCAGCAGATATACTTAAACTCTTTGGAGTTGGTTCAATCTTATGGTGTAAATCTGATTTGCATAGAAGAAGGGATTGATTCCTCTCAGACAAGCGGAAAACTTTTGATTTCTGTACTATCTGCTGTGG
>ENA-OQBT01001109-OQBT01001109.1-human-gut-metagenome-genome-assembly--contig:-NODE-1109-length-11986-cov-3.591871_pt1 | contig 11986 bp, 18 predicted proteins | sample MGYA00242749_ERZ504557 | MGnify/ENA primary metagenome ERZ504557 (study PRJEB26092, sample SAMD00036243) | human gut metagenome | host: Homo sapiens | study: EMG produced TPA metagenomics assembly of... | reverse complement strand
CTGCTGGCCCCCACGCGCATCTACGTCAAGCCGATTCTGGAGCTGCTGCGCAATGGCGCCAACGTTCATGCCATTGCCCACATCACCGGCGGCGGTATTACCGAGAACCTCAACCGCGCGCTTGCCGACGACGTCGACGCTGTGGTCACCCGCAACGGCGCCGAGATGGGCTGGGATGTTCCGCCCGTCATCACCTACGTGTCGCGTCAGGCCGAGCTCGCGCCCAACGAGGCATGCAAGACTTCAACATGGGCGTCGGCCTGTGCTGATCGTCGCCCCCGAGGACGAGGCTGCCGTGACCGAGGCCCTGGTTGCGCTGGGCGAGAAGCCGTTCCGCGTGGGCGAGTGTGTCGAGGGTTCCGGTAAGGTCGTGTACTCCGATGAGCGCTAACGAGCAGATGGCTGCCGCCGAGGGCCTGGACTTTGTGCCTATACCCGCCCGACTGGCACCGATACGGCTGAGCCGCTCAAGATCGGTGTGCTTATCAGCGGCTCCGGCACCAATCTGCAGGCGCTGATCGACCTGATCGCCGCGGATAAGCTCAATGCCTCGATTGAGCTCGTGGTGTCGAGCCGTCCTTCGGCCAAGGGTCTGCAGCGTGCCGAGCGTGCGGGTATCCAGACGCTTACGCTGTCCAAGGATGTCTATGCCGACCCCATCGCCGCCGACGAGATCATCGCGCACGAGCTGCTCGAGCGCGGCTGCGAGTATGTGGTCATGGCCGGCTACATGCGCATGGTGCATACGCCGCTGCTGGCGGCGTTTCCCAACCGCGTGGTCAACTTGCATCCGGCGCTGCTGCCGAGCTTTACCGGCGCGCATGCGATCGACGATGCCTTTGCGCGCGGCGTCAAGGTAACCGGTGTGACCGTGCATTTTGCCAACGAGATCTACGACAACGGCCCCATCATCGCCCAGCGCGCGCTGGCCGTTGAGGAAGGCTGGGATGTCGATACGCTCGAGGAGCACATCCACGCGATTGAGCACGTGCTGTATCCCGAGGTCGTGCAGATGCTCGCCGACGGCCGCGTCCACGTGTTGGAGAGCGGCAAGGTCGCAATTGATGCGCCGCGCGGCTAGTGGCGCACAGTACAATTTAGCCGAGTAGTCAGGGTGGTCATTGGCGCCAAGCGCAAGTGGCCATCCTTTGTTTTAGGTAATCACCTGCGACGCTCTTCAATGACTAGTCGTTAAAGAACGTCGCAGGTGACAAGGTGAGAGAGGTGGGCCCATGGCGGATAACGAAGCATTGTTTACGCCTGAGCTGGTGTTTTTTGATTGGGAGTGCGCGACGCCGGATGAGGTGTTTGCGCGGCTCGAGGACGAGCTTGCACCTCGCGGCTACATTGCGCCCGGTTGGCTCGATGCCGTCCGCACGCGCGAGGACGCCTATCCCACGGGTCTTGCCATGCCGGCGGCCAACAATCGCCATCCCGCACACCGATCCCGGATTTGTGGCTAAGCCTATATCGCGGTGGTAAAGCCCGCGGCGCCCGTGGTGTTCAGCGCAATGGCGGGCATGGGTGCCCCCGTGCCGGCGCAGATCATCATCAATCTGGCATCGCCGAGCCGGGCGGCCAGGTCGAGGCCCTGCAATCGCTTATGAATATCTTTATGGATGCCGACGCCGCAGCCGATGTGCTCGGCCAGACCATATGCCAGGGCATGGTCGACGCCATCCGTCGCCACTTTTAGGGCCGGCACTTGGGGATTGTTCCTAACTGCCGGCAGAAAAGGAATGTCCCTAACTGCCGACAGCCAGAACAGCCCCCTTTGCACCAAAATGGTGCAGATTAACCTGTCCCCCATGCACCAGGTGTGTCGCGGGGTCCGCGTTGTGACACAATGGCGTTTGTTCGATTCGTGATGCGAAAGGCCAACTATGGCAAACAAGAAAAAGAACTCCGAGCCGCGCCGACGCCCGAGCAGCAGGCTCGCGCTGCCTCCAGCTCTCGTAAGAAGCAGCGCAAGACGTACGTGTCTAAGACCGTCAAGATCGTCCTGGTGGTTATCGGCGTGCTGGCAATGCTGCTTTCCGTCTCGGCCATGGCATGCTCCGGTCTCATGTCGCAGGCAGAGGATACCTCGAGCTACAAGCTTACCGGCGGTGTCGCCGCCACCATCAACGGCACCAACCTCACCGAGGACACCGTGACCAAGCAGATCATGAGCATGCGCACGTCCTACGGTTACACCAAGGACAAGGACTGGGCGCAGTATCTGGTCGACAACGACCTGACGCCCAAAAAGTACCGCAAGCAGCTCATCGATTCCTACACGCAGCAGATTCTGCTCCAGCAGGCGCAGAAGGAAAACGGCGTGACGGTGTCGGACGAGGAGGTCGAGAAGGCATGGAAGGACGCGTGCAAGAGCGCGGGCGGTGCCAAGCCTTTAAGAAGACCCTTAAGACCTACGGCTATACCGAGGACACCTACAAGGACTCGCTCAAGGAGAACCTGGCACAGCAAAAGCTTAAGGACGCCGTGGCGCCCACCAGTAAGCCCAAGGACAGTGAGATCGTCGATTACATCAACGAGAACCTGTCTAACTACAACGATGCCCGCCGCTCGTCGAACATCCTGATCAAGGTTGATTCCGACGCATCTGACGAGGACAAGGCCGCCGCCAAGGCCAAGGCGCAGGAGTGCCTGGACAAAATCAACTCCGGCGAACTGAGCTTTGAGGACGCCGTGAAGCAGTATTCCGATGACACCGGCTCCAAGGAGAAGAAGGGCGATGTGGCTGGGACAAGCTCACCACCTTCGTCGACAGCTACCAGGCGGCGCTCGAGGGACTCAACAAGGGCGATGTGAGCGGCGTCGTCGAGTCGACCTATGGTTACCATGTCATCAAGTGCACCGACTACTTCCATGTCGATAGCCAGGTCGATGATATCAAGCAAGTGCCCAAGGACATCAAGAAGTATGTCTCCAACGTGGTGAAGACGCAGGCGGCTAGTACTGCATACAGCGAGTGGCTGGAGCAGTACAAGAAGGACGCCGACATTACCGTCAACCCCATGCCCAAGGACGTGCCGTACAACGTCAGCCTGAAGGGCGTCACCAAGAGCTCGACCGACAATTCGTCGACGACCAAGTAATCATGGGACGGTGCTCGCGCGAGTGCCGCCCACACTATTGAGGAGGATTTGCAGATGACCAACGAAGAGCTGCAGAAGGAAATGATTGCGGCCATGAAGCCAAGGACAAGGTTCGCCTGTCTATCATTCGCCAGGTCAAGGCCGAGGTGAAGAATATCGAGGTTAACGAGCGCCGCGACGTGACCGAGGAAGACGTCAACAGCATGATCAAGCGTCTGATTAAGCAGACGAGCGAGACGCTGGAGATGTCCATTAAGGCCGGTACCGACCAGGAGCGTACCGACAACCTGACCGAGCAGGTCAAGATTCTGGAGAGCCTGCTGCCCGCGCAGGTTTCGGGCGAGGAGCTCGAGGCTCTGATCGAGCAGGTCATCGCCGAGCTGGGCGCCACGTCCAAGAAGCAGATGGGCCAGGTTATGGGAGCACTCGGCAAGGCCACCGGCGGCAACTTCGATAAGCCGGCTGCGGCAAAGATCGTCGGCGCCAAACTTGCGTAATTTGTTACGCGGTTTTACCAAACCGCGTAACGGCTCGACGCTGCAAACCCGTACACGCGGCAATCTGACGTTTAATTTCAAGGGCGCGACCATGAGGTCTGCGCCCTTTCATTTCACGTCACCTTGCTCGCGTGTACGGGTTTTCGCTGACTTATGCTCAACAAGGGCGGTTGTATTATTTTCGGGTCTTGAGGGGCGTGACCGTCATGGTCGCGCTCCTTTTTGGTGGGTGCCAAGGACTGTCTCCGAGCGGGTACTCATTTAAGTCTGTCCCCAATGAGTGGGTGGAAGGTTGCGGGTTCTTTACGGGAATGTAGTGTGGGCTGCGGAAACGCGGTTCTTTCCGTACAATAGTTCAACTCGTGTAAACGCAGGGAAGGGACATTCATGGCAGACATGATCGAGATCAAGCATCTCAACAAGTACTTTGGCGACCTGCATGTGCTCAAAGATATCAATCTCACCGTCAAGCGCGGCGAGAAGCTCGTAATGATCGGGCCTTCCGGCTCGGGTAAGTCGACGCTCATCCGTTGTGTCGATTATCTGGAGGAGCCACATCGGGCGAGGTCATCATCGACGGTACGCCGCTCACCAAAAAGAATCACCTGGAGATGGCTCGCAAGTATAGCTCCATGGTGTTTCAGCAGTTCAACCTGTATCCCAACATGACGGTGCTGGGCAACCTGACGCTCGCGCCCATCAAGCTGCAAAAGAAGAGCAAGGAGGAGGCGACCGAGATCGCCATCGCCGCGCTCAAGCGCGTTGGCATGGCGCATAAGGCCGGCGAGTATCCGCAGAATCTCTCGGGCGGTCAGCAGCAGCGCATCGCCATCGCCCGTGCCTGTGCACCAAGCAGCCCATCATCCTGTTTGACGAGCCGACCTCGGCGCTCGACCCCGAGATGGTCCAGGAAGTCCTGGACGTTATGATTGAGCTCGCGCAGGAGGACATCACCATGATCTGCGTGACGCATGAGATGGGCTTTGCGCGCCAGGTGGCCGACCGCGTCATCTTTATGGAGGACGGCCGCATCCTGGAGGAGGGCACGCCCGAGCACTTCTTCGATAACCCCGAGAACCCGCGCTGCCGCGAGTTCCTGTCCAAGATTCTGCACTAGGCGCGGTGATGGACATGACGGATATGACGAGGGCGGCCGTGTCGCGCCGTCACTTTTTGCAGCTGGCGGGCGCCGGCATGCTTGCGCTGACGGGGACCGCGCTTGCCGGTTGCGGCAACTCCACCAGCGGCGAGGGCTCCGACAAGGGGTCCAAGCTTGCGGCCATCAAGTCGCGTGGCCATCTGAATGCCGGCGTTAAGAAGGACGTTCCCGGATACGGTTACTACGACACCGCCAAGGGCCGCTTTGAGGGCATGGAAGTCGATTTGTGCTACCAGATCGCCGCTGCGTCTTTGGCGTGAGCTACAAGGAGGCCCGTGCCAGGAGCTTGTCGAGTTTACCGACGTAACGCCCAAGACGCGCGGCCCGCTGATCGATAACGGCCAGCTCGATGTGGTCGCGGCGACCTACACCATCACCGACGAGCGCAAGAAGAGCTGGGACTTCTCGACGCCGTACCGCACCGACTACGTGGGACTCATGGTCAAGAAGCGTTCGGGCTTTACCTCGATTGAGGACTTGGACGGCAAGGTTATTGGCGTGAGCAGGGCGCTACCACGCAGAGCCTGATCGAGCAGATGATCAAGGACAACGGCTTTAGCTGCAAGCCCGAGTTTAGGGCCTTTAGCGGCTACCCCATCATCAAGAGTTCGCTCGACGCCGGCAATATCGACGTCTTTGCTATGGACCGCTCCACGCTGGCCGGTTACATGAACGAGACCGTTGAGCTGCTGCAGCCCGAGGTCAAGTTTGGCGAGCAGGGCTACGGCGTGGCGACCAAGAAGGGCTGCGACCTTTCGGCCGTGTCGATCAGGTGATTTGCGATCGCCTGGCCGACGGCTGGCTCGACCAAGAGGTCAAGACCTGGGGTCTTGTATAGGCGCATCGTCCAAGGAAGGAATCAAATGCTCGAAGGATTATTTGACGCCGACCGTTGGTCGACGACATTTCAAAACATGGGGCCCTTCTGGGAGGGCTTTGGCGTGACGCTGCAGGTGGTCGTTGCCGGTCTGCTGCTGTCGCTGGTGCTGGGCACGCTGCTGGGCGTGTTCTCTACCACTCGTTCGCGTGTGCTACGCGCCATAAGCCGCGTGTACGTTGAGTTTTACCAGAACACCCCGTTGCCCGTGCAAGTGCTCTTTATGTACATGGCCGGTCCGCAGTTTTTGCAGGCCATAACCGGTGCCGACCAGCCGGTGCGCATCGCGCCGTTCGTGCTGGGCTTCTTGGGTGTGGGCCTGTATCACGCGGCCTACATTTCGGAGGTCATCCGCACCGGTATCGAGGCCGTTCCGCGCGGTCAGATGGAGGCGGCCCAGAGCCAGGGCTTTACCCGTGCGCAGGCCTACTGGTACATCGTGCTGCCCCAGACGTTCAAGATCATTCTGCCGCCGCTGTGTAACCAGGCGCTCAACCTGGTCAAGAACACGTCGGTGCTGGCACTTGTGGCCGGCGGCGACCTTATGTACCGTTCCGACAACTTTGTGAGTCTGTACGGTTACCTGCAGGGATACATCGTCTGCTGCCTTATGTACTTCATCATCTGCTTTCCGCTCGCCATGCTGGTGCAGTGGCTCGAGCGCCGCTCCAAGGAGCGTCCGCGCGGCGTGAGCCTGGCCGAGCTGGGGCTCGACAACGTAGAGGAGGCCTAGCGCATGGAAATCTTCAACGCGACCAACCTGCTCTACATTTGGGGCGGCTTTGTTAAGACAATCGAGATCTCGGCGCTGTCGATCTTTTTCTCGCTCATCTTTGGCACGGTGCTGGCGCTCGTTAAAAGCTATGCGCCCCGCCCGTTCCGTATTTTGGTGAGCGCCTATATCGAGTTGTTCCGATGCACGCCAAACCTGCTGTGGATCCTGTTTATCTACTTTACGGTGCAGGGTTTGGACATTGTGATTTCGACCATCGCCTTTACGCTGTTTACCAGCGCCGTTATGGCCGAGATTGTGCGCGGCGGCCTCAACTCGATTCCGCGCGGCCAGTTTGAGGCGGCGCAGAGCCAGGGCTTTGGCTTCTTTGCTACCATGCGCTACATCATTCTGCCGCAGACGTTTAAGACGATTATTCCGGCGCTGTTTAGCCAGTGCACGACCGTCATTAAGGACAGCTCGTATCTTTCGGGCATTAACGTGGCCGAGCTCATGTACACGGCAAACGTTGTGATGGCCCATGCGATCGATCTGTCGCAGGTGCTTATGCTCTACGGCCTGGTGTTTGCGATGTACTTTGTGCTCAACTTTGGTATCTCGCTGCTGGTGAGAGCGTATCAGAGGCGAATGGTGGCAGCGTAGTCCTGCTTCCCCAAGCACGGCACCTTGCCCCTCAATCGTCGCTTGCGTACATTTAGTACGCGGCGCTCCTCTTTCGGGGCAATCTGCCGCACTTGGGAAACCAGGACGGTCGTAAGTGACAAAATGGGAATCAGGAATCGCCTATTTCTCATTTGTTAGAAGGAATCGCGATGAGCATCTGGAGAATAAGAAGAATCCTGTGGTCATTACCATCGCGCGCGACTTTGGTGCCGAGGGCCACGAGATTGGCCGTATCCTTGCCGATGAGCTGGGGATTCCGCTGTACGATAACGAGCTGCTGGTGCGTGCGTCGCTGCGCGCGGGCGAGTCGCTCGACAAGATGGCTGCCTACGACGAGCGCCTGGCCGTGGAGAACATGGCGTTTCTGCCCGACCGCTACGATGCGCGTTCGTACTCGGACAAGTTGTTCCAAAAGATGAGCCAGGTGATTTTGGACCTGGGCGAGACCGAGAGCTGCATTATCGAAGGCCGCCTGTCCGATTACCTGCTGCGCAACAACCCCAACCACATTGCCGTGCTGGTGACTGCACCCTTTGAGGACCGCGTCGAGATCGTGCGCAAGAAGCGCGGCCTTAACAAAAAGAAGGGCGCCAAGCTGGTCAAGCAGCAGCAGAAGGCGCGCGAGGCGTTCTATAAGCGCTACAGCGCCGGAAAGTGGAAGATGACGAGTGGCAAGGACATCGTCGTCAACCGCGCCAAGCTGGGCCGCGAGGGCTGCAAAGATGTCATCGCCGCTGCCTACCGCTACAAGGTAGCGCAGCTCGAAGGCTAACCGACCAAAACCACCACAAAGGGGACAGGCACCTTTGTGGTGGTTTTTGTTTTAGGCGGAGGGGAAGGCCTTGGTGAGACCGGCGCGCGTCTGCGTGTCGGTCTTTTGGTAGATAGAACTCAGGTGGCGCTGCACCATGCGCATCGAGATACCGAGCTCCTCGGCGACCTGCTTGAGCGGGCGTTCATCCTGGGTCACGGCTATGAGCACGTCGACTTCGCGCGGGGTGAGAGCGTGGTTGGCGATGAAGGCCTGGCGTTGCTCCTCGATGGTGGGGGCGGCGAGTGCTTTCTCGGCTCGTTGCTGGTGTTCGCGCTCCTGCTCGGTTTGGGGTAGGCGGAACAGGCCCGCGGCTACAAACGCCACACTCGCCGCCACAAGCAGCATGAGCGCGCCGATCATGATGAGGGCGACATTGCCCGAGGTCACAAGTGCCAGCGAGATGCCCGACGTGGTGAACGCACATACGTTGTTGGCTGCGCGGCCCATGCCAGCCCACAGTGCGGGCGTATGCATGCGCGGCGCCAGCTGCGTAAACGTGGCGGTAAAGAACGTGACAAAAAAGCCCGAGCTCAGGTAAAAGACGACAAGGCCCAAGTTGGGGTCGGCGCCGGCTTCCACGGCCAAGATCGAGATGGTGGAAAGTGCCGTGACGCCGAGCATGATGAGACCCATGTAGCGACGTTCGGCAAGATCAAAGATAAGACCGGCGGCAAGGCGCTTGCAGCCAAAAAGAGGCGCGGCCAGGTCTGCACGGCAATGGTGCCATGAGCGTTGGAGAGCGTGACCACGTTGTCGAGGGTCGAGAACAAGCAGGCAAGAATCATGACGAGCGCGATGCTCCAACATGCCTGCTTGGCGAGGGCGTGTGAGGGCTCGGCAAAGGGGTTGACGGTGGGATTGGGACTCTCGGCAGCCTTTAGGGGAACGGCGCTGAGGGCGGAGATGGCGATAGTCACTGTGCCAAGGACGATGAGCTCTGCGATGCCGCCGCAATTGAGCAGGTTGATGGCGAACTGCATCAGGATGCCCGCGGCATAGGCCGCTCCCGCGCCGGTGGCGAGCTTGGGATCGTCTTGAAACGCCAGTGAAAAGGCGTAGTGCGTAGCGGCGCCCAACAGGCCGAGTCCGATGAATGCGAGGCAGCCCAGAATCTCGAGGGCAAGCGAACCCGTGGGGGACTGGATCTGGGTCAATCCCAGGATGGCGATGGGAACGGCGGCGCTGACAACTGCCTGGGGCTGGCCTTTGCGTTGGGCGAGACCGAGCAGTGGTGCATATCCGATAAAGCCGATGACGCTGGCGCCAAGGATAAAGCCCTGCGCAAGCACAACGCGTTCGGCACCGGCGAGCAGCCCGACGTTGACGTCGAAGCGAAACTCGGCGGCAAGGAAGGCGAAGGTGAAGAGCGCGAGTGCCAGAAGCGCGTTGATTTTAGACCTGCTCAGGTTCAAGGACGGTCCTTTGGGTGGACGAATAATCGTGTCCTCGATTGTAGCGTTCCCGGGACGAGTGTGGCGATGGCGAAATCATATTGAATTAAACCGCAGGTAGAGGCCTAGGTTCACATCTACGAACCTAGGCATACGGAGTCATTTGGCACATCTTGGTGGTACAGAACCACCGCAAAGGGGACAGGCACCTTTGTGGTGGTATGTCCCTACGACCAAGGAGGCGTTATGAACGTAAGCCACTTTGACAAGCAAGCTCAACGTGAGTCCACCTGCTCGCTGGTTCACGGTACCTGGCGTTGTGTGGGTGCCAAAATAGCTTGCGCCGGCGCGTGTGCGCTTATGGTCGGTCAGTTGCTGCTGCCGAGCGTGGCGCTGGCGACGGAATGCGCCGATCCCGCCGCTGGGACGGATGAGGTTGCCGCGGCTCCGGTGACGCCGACGGTTGCGGAGGATACGGCTGCAACGACCGCACCAGCTGCTTCGACCGCGCCTGCAACCGATGCTGCTCCGGCGGCGCAAGCCACCGTTGAGCCTCAGCAGACAATCCCAGCCGATGCCGCCAATGAGTCTAGCGGTGCTGCGCTCGCTGGGCAAAACGCTTCTGGCGACGACAACGCCGCCATGCCGGCGAGCAACGCCATCATGCCCTGCGGTGTGACCGATGTTGTTGGCGGCAGCGACGTTAGGGTCAATACGACCGTGGTTTCCCGCTACACGGACTGCGCGCTTCCGAGCAATGTCACACTCGAAAAGGGCCAGTCGTATACCCACGATTTTCTCGATGTAGAGGGTGGCATTCCAGAAGCGCTTGCGAGCGAAGTCGTCGAGGTTAAGTACTACAGGCCGATGCCGCTTCGGGCACTCTGGTCGAAGTTCAGGATGCATCCATGTCCGACGTGACGGCTCGCTTCAAACCCGCTGGCGATCACATGAGGCTGACGCTGACCTTTACGGGTGGCGCGGCAGGTGGCTCGTATCGACTCACGCGCAATGAGGCTCTCTATATTGGCTCGGCACTGGAGTATACCGGAACTGACTATGAAGGCAGCTCGACTATCGTCAACGAAACCAGGTACGATTATTACCTCCGCTATGCCATCAATAGCGAAATTACGCTTGTTGCATCGGAAAACGAAGCCCTCCATAACCTGAATGTCAACGACGTGAAGACCGACTACGCGCCCGGCGAGGCGCCCCGCGCGACCGCGACGATTCCCGCTGCTGACGCCGACAAGTACGAGATCGCCTACGAGTGCTGGGAGGAGATGGATGGCAGCGACCCCGCGGAGCTCACGCCCGTTGCCTTCTGGTATTCCGACCCCGCCAAGTATCCGACGGGCGCGAGGAGGATCGAACACTTCGAAGAGGGCAAGTTCTACATGTATTCCGTCGAGCTGAGGCTCAAGGGCGACAATACCGTGGGCAATGACTGCATGATGTACGTCAACGGCCATTGGACGCACCACATCAAGACCGTCAACGGCGTCTTCGCGCCAAACGCTGACAATATGCTGTGCGAGCAGCCGATCGACGAATGGCGGGCCATCGACGTTATAGAGATCAACGGCGCCACGACCACCTTCAAGGCGGGCGATAAGCCGGTCTTTACGGCGAATGTTCCGACGGGCTCCAACTCCCTTCCTCAGTGTGAGTACTGGACGGGTAGCGACGGCAGCGAAGTGAACTCTCAGAAGTTCTGGGATCAGAACATCACGAACCACATCGACGCCTTTAAGCCTGGCGTGACCTATCGCTACGGTATCTACCTCAAGCCCGCGCGCGGATTCTACTTTACGCCCAACACCAAGCTGGTGATCAACGGCCAGGAGTGCGGCTACCAGATGGGCGAAGCGAGTGTAGTTGATCCCGAGAGCGGCTGTATCTTCACTCTGTGGCTCAACACCGATCTGACGTTTACGCCCGAGGCCACGCCGGCTCCGGTCGACCCCGAAAAGCCCGCGCCGCAGCCTGAGGTCAAGCCTGAGCCCAAGCCCGAGGTGAAGCCCGAGACCAAGCCCGCGGCTAAACCGGTCACGACAACCACCACGGCCAAGACGGTTGAGAAAACCACGCAGGCCAAGAAGGGCGATGCTGTCCTGGCTACCACGGGGGATACCACCGCGATGACGGTCGCCGCCCTAGCATCGCCCGCGCAACCGTAGCCGCCGCCGGCATCGCCGCAACCAAGCGCCGCAAGCGTAGGTTTTGGCGGCGGCGCCCATCCTCGGCTTTAGCAAAATCTCAATCTGTAACACCAAGCCAGTCAAAACGGCCCTAGATGTTACAGATTGAGATGAACCGAATGGCCGCCAATCTAATGTCTCGATCTGTAACACCAGGCGGGGAATTTGACCTCTAACTGTTACAGATTGAGACAAACTGGCTGGCCAAGTTCAGAACCGCCACAAAGGTACCTATTCCCTTTGTGGCGGTTTGCGCAGGTAGAACGGTAGGTTCGTATATATGAACCTACCGTTCGCTTTGTTTTTGGACAACGATTACGCTGGATGACTTTTGGTTTGCAGGAAAGGAACGACCATGAGGTGGACTACTGTTCGAGCGCTTTGCCGCCGCCTGACCGTTGCCGCGGTGACCCTCACCATGGTGACGGGTTCGTTGCCCGCGGGCGCGTTTGCCGAGACCCTCACCACCGACGGCACTTTGTGCAGACGGATAACGACCAAGCAGCCGATGCCGACGCCGCCGACCCCGCGCCCGATGCCGCCGACG
>ENA-OQBT01001108-OQBT01001108.1-human-gut-metagenome-genome-assembly--contig:-NODE-1108-length-12000-cov-1.645077_pt1 | contig 12000 bp, 14 predicted proteins | sample MGYA00242749_ERZ504557 | MGnify/ENA primary metagenome ERZ504557 (study PRJEB26092, sample SAMD00036243) | human gut metagenome | host: Homo sapiens | study: EMG produced TPA metagenomics assembly of... | reverse complement strand
CCTTCTAACTTTTCTTTTCTGCTTCCTTCTTGTTCTTCTATGGAGCTCCGATGCTTTTTCAATATCTCCTGCTTTCAGCGCCACTTCTTTTTCCTGCTCCAGCTTTCCACAGCGGATTTCTGTCCCAACAATATTCTCCGGCACTTTAAATCCACGAAGTTTTACTTTTGAACAGCTTTCATCCAACACATCAATTGCCTTATCCGGAAGGAAACGGTCATTGATATAACGGCATGACATATGTACTGCCGCTTTCAATGCATCCTCTTCGATCTCTACATCATGATGAGCCTCATATTTTTCTTTCAGACCTTCCAGGATCCGGATACACTCGTCTTCTGTCGGTTCTTCAACCGTAACCGGCTGGAATCTTCTTTCCAGAGCTGCATCCTTCTCAATATACTTGCGGTATTCCGTAAGAGTTGTTGCACCGATCAGCTGCATCTCCCCTCTTGCCAGAGATGGTTTCAGAATATTGGATGCATCAATCGCGCCCTCTGCACCACCGGCACCGATAATGGTATGAAGTTCATCTAAGAAAAGGATAATATTACCCGCCGTCTTTACCTCACGGATCAGTTTTTTCATGCGCTCTTCAAATTCACCACGATACTTGGAGCCTGCAATCATCCCCGGAAGATCCAGCACCATGATCCGCTTATCTTTCATGCTTTCCGGAACAATTCCTTCCGCGATCTGTCTTGCAAGTCCTTCCACGATTGCTGTCTTACCGACTCCAGGCTCTCCCACAAGGCACGGATTATTCTTGGTCCGTCTGCTCAGGATCTCCATGACACGTGCAATTTCTTTTTCACGTCCAATAACCGGATCCAGCTTTCCTTCTCTTGCTTCCTGTGTCAGATCCGTACTGTACTGGTCTATAATTCCGCCAACAGTTTCCCCATCCTTCTGATTTTCCATATACTCTTTCGGATCAATTCCCGCCGCAAGCAGAAGATCCTGAAAAAGTTTTTGAATATTTACATTCAGGGTCATCAACATACGGGTAGCCACACAATCTCCATCTTTAAGCATTGTAAGCAGAAGATGTTCGGTTCCGACTTTTTCAGATGCAAGCTGCACTGCCTCATTCTGGCTTTCTTCCAGAATATATCGAAGTCTCGGACTGTACTCCAGATGCTTTCTTTCCTTCTTAGCTGCCTCAGGAGCAGATACAAGGATATCCATTGCTTTTTCCATCTGTTCTTCATCGACTTTATTCTTATCAAGCCACCTGCCTGACAACTCCGGTAAAAACCCTCTTAAGCCCGAAAAGAAGATGTTCTGTCCCGACATACGGATGCTTCAGTTCGGCTGCAATCTTCCGTGCCATATTCAGCGCTTCCTGCGCCTGCCTTGTATATTGCTTTTCTGCCATATAATTTTAGTCTCCTTTTTTCAATCTATCTTTGTTCATAATCTGCATAGATCTCGTCTACCAGTTCATGAACTTCTTCTTTCGTAATGTTTTTGCAACTTCCTTTTGCCAGAAGTACCCGAAGCTGCTCTTTCAGATCCTGCAAAGCTTCCAGCTTATCTTCATCAATACAGATCACCGCACCTCTTCGTCTGTCAAGCTGAAGAAAACCTTCCTGCCGCAGGACATTGTATGCCTTATTCACTGTATGCATATTGATTCCGATATTATCTGCCAGCTGTCTCACAGACGGCAAAGTATCTCCTTCATGAATCATCGAAGTGGCAATTCCCATAATGATCTGATTCCTGAGCTGTATATAAATCGCCTCATCACTGTTAAAATCAATTTCAATCAGCATAAAACGCACTCCTTTTTTCTATTGTACCGGCATCGCCATTGTTATATTTATGTTAGCACAGATGACACTTTTTGTAAAGGAAACAGTATGTAAAAAAGCACTACCTCTTCTTACTTCACACTTTTTTTGTGCTTTCCGTTTCAGAAGTAATGCTTTTCATTTCTTATTTCCGATTTCTTTCTCTCACGTTCAAACCTCTTCAACCTAAAATATTCTTCAGATCCTCATCTACTGTACTGATCGGGGTAATCTGATACTCTTGTACCAGGTAATTCAGAACATTCGGTGACACAAACGCCGGAAGCGTCGGACCCAGATAAATATTTTTGATTCCGAGCGCCAGAAGTGTCAGCAGAATCGCAACCGCTTTCTGTTCATACCATGACAGGATCATAGACAGTGGAAGTTCATTTACCTCACACTCAAACGCTTCTGCAAGAGCAATTGCAACTTTAATCGCACTGTACGCATCATTACACTGTCCCATATCCAAAATTCTTGGAATCCCCTCAATTTCTCCGAGCCTCAGATCATTCAATCTGTATTTTCCACATGCCAGCGTCAGGATGATCGTATCCATCGGTTGTCTTTTTCGCAAATTCCGTATAGTAGCTCCGTCCTGGTGCTGCGCCATCACAGCCTCCGATCAGAAAGAAATGCCTGATTTTCCCCTGCTTTACCAAATCCACGATCTTTCCTGCATTTTCCAGAACTGCGTTGTGTGCAAATCCGGTCATCACGGTTGTTCCTCCATTAATCCCTGTCATCGGATGATCTTCCGGATATCCACCGCATTCCAATGCTTTTGCAATAACCGGCGTAAAATCTTTGTCCGCACCAATATGAACCATCTCCGGATAAGACACCACCGAAGTTGTAAACACCCGGTCTGCATAGCTCTGTCTGACCGGCATCAGACAATTTGTCGTAAATAAAATTGGCGCAGGAATATTATGGAACTCAAATTGTGGCTCTGCCAGGCCGTTCCGAAATTGCCTTTCAAATGCGGATATTCCTTTAATTTTGGATATCCGTGTGCCGGAAGCATTTCACTGTGCGTATAAATATTGATGCCTTTATCTTTGGTCTGCTCCAGAAGCAGCTTCATATCATGCAGATCATGACCACTGACTACAATAAACGGTCCCTTTTCTATCGCAAGCGGAACTTCTGTCGGAATTGGATCTCCATAGCTTTCCGTGTTTGCTTTATCCAGAAGTTCCATGCAGCGCAGGTTGATTTTACCTGTTTCTATGACTACCGGAAGCAGTTCTTCCATCCCTTTTTCTTCTCCCAGAATCCTCATTCCCTTATAAAAGAAATTCATAATCTCCGCATCCACATATCCCAGTGCCCATGCATGATAAGCATATGCTGCAGTCCCTCGTAAGCCAAACAAGATCAATGACTTTAACGAACGGATATCTTCCGGTGCCTCCCAGATCTTCTGTACATTATAAGCATCTTTTCCTGGTTTTCTGTTTTTCTGCTTCTTCTTCTGATCTCATCTGACAGTTTTTTCACTGTATCACTGTTGAAATTTACATTTGTAATCGTGGTAAACAGACCTTTTAACATCAGTCATCCGAAGATCTGCTTCTTTCATTTTCTGCAACTGCCCTTGCCAGCCGGATCAGTTCACCAGTCAGTTCATCTTGAAGATTTGCTGTATCCGACTTTTTCCCACATACACCTGTATGTCCTTCGCAGCCCGTGTTATGAGCGGTCTGCTGGCATTGAAAACAAAACATTTCCTCCATTTCTTTTTCCTCCATGTTTTTTTATTAGCATGTCAAAATATAGAAAATCTATACCGGAAGAACATTTTTCTTTATTATTCAAATAATATTTTTCAAACATCCAGACTATGGTTCGCAAACTAAAAAAGGATGGCCCACAGACTTTCATCTGCAAGCTATCCTTTTCTGCACGATTCTATTTCAGATTTTTTATTCTACGATGAGTCCTTCTTTTTCAATCACATCGATTACCTGAGTCACATACTTTTCGCAAAGCTCGTCCGTCGCCGCTTCAACCATGACACGGATTACCGGTTCCGTTCCACTTTCACGGACAAGGATTCTTCCGTCATCTCCAAGTGCTTCTGCAACTGCATCGACTGCTTTGACCACTTCCGGATTCTCCCTTGCTGTCTTCTTATCTGCACACGCACATTTCAGAAGCTGTGGATAGATCTTCACTTCTTCTGTCAGCTGTCCGAGGGACTGTTTGGTCTCCATGATAACTTCCATCAGCATCAGAGAAGTCAGAATACCATCTCCTGTCGTTGCATGCTTACTGAAAATAATATGTCCGGACTGTTCACCGCCCAGCATGAATCCATTCTTGACCATGTTCTCATAGACATATTTGTCGCCGACCTGTGTCTTTTCGTACTTCATGCCAATCTTGTCGCATGCTTTATAAAGTCCAAGATTCGACATGATAGTAGTAACGATGGTATCGTCTTTTAACTGACCATGTTCTTTCATATATTTGCCACACACATAAAGGATCAGATCCCCGTCAACAACATTTCCATTCTCATCAACAGCGATGCAGCGGTCCGCATCTCCATCGTATGCAAATCCGACATCCAGACCATTTTCTTTTACATATTCCTGGAGCACGTTAATATGTGTAGAACCACAATTTGTGTTGATATTGGTTCCATCCGGCTCATTATTGATCACATAAGTTTTTGCTCCAAGTGCATCAAATACGCTTTTGGCAATACTTGATGAACTTCCGTTGGAACAATCCAGTCCGACTTTCACCTCTTTAAAAGAACGGGTTGCCAGACTGATCAAATGTCCGATATAACGGTTTCTTCCTGCTGCATAATCTACGGTTCTTCCGATCGCCTCTTTTTTAGCAAGCGGAATTTCTCCGGATTCCCCATCAATATAAGCTTCCACTTTGGCTTCTACTTCTGCTTCCAGCTTCTGACCTTTACTGTTGATCACTTTGATTCCATTATCATAGTACGGGTTATGGCTTGCAGAAATCATGATTCCGCAGTCAAAATCTTCGGTTCTTACCACGTAAGACACGCTTGGAGTTGTCGTCACATGAAGAAGATATGCATCTGCTCCTGACGCAGTAAGTCCTGACGCCAGTGCATATTCAAACATATAGCTGCTTCTTCTGGTATCTTTACCGATCACGATTCTTGCCTTGTGTTCCTGTCCGTAATACCAGCCAAGATAACGTCCTACCTTAAACGCATGCTCTACCGTCAGTACTACATTGGCTTCTCCACGGAATCCATCTGTTCCGAAATATTTACCCATAATTATTATCTCTCCTCCGGCTTAAAGCCTTTCTTTATTCTGCAAATCTTGCTGTCTGTTCCCGGATCAACTGCTGATCTTCAAAATAGTTGATCTTCATCGCATCTTTTACTTCTTTTAAAGTCTGTGCTGCCACTTTTTCAGCTTCAATACTTCCTTTATGAAGGATCTCGTAGATCTCCGGAATCTTCTTCTCCAGTTCTTTTCTTCTTGCACGGATCGGTGCAAGCTCTTCCTGCATAACCGCATTCAGGAACTTCTTAACCTTAACGTCACCAAGTCCACCACGTCTGTAATGATCCTTCAATTCATCCAGATTCTTATAATCCGGCAGATATTTTTCAAAATGTTCATCTGTACAGAATGCATCCAGATAAGTGAAAACGGAATTCCCTTCTACCTGTCCCGGATCAGATACCTTCAAATGATTCGGATCTGTATACATTCCCATGATCTTCTGTCTTACTTCTTCCTCGGAATCAGACAGATAAATACAGTTACCAAGGGATTTACTCATCTTTGCTTTTCCATCCGTTCCAGGAAGACGGCAACAGCTTTCGTTCTCCGGAATCAGCGCTTTCGGCATAACCAATGCTTCTCCATATACACTGTTGAATTTGTGTACGATCTCACGGCACTGTTCGATCATCGGAAGCTGATCCTCACCTACCGGTACAGTCGTTGCCTTAAACGCTGTGATATCTGCTGCCTGGCTGATCGGATAAGTAAAGAATCCTACCGGAATACTTGCTTCAAAATTACGCATCTGGATCTCCGATTTAACCGTTGGGTTTCTCTGAAGACGGGATACCGTAACCAGATTCATATAATAAAAAGAAAGTTCTGTCAGTTCCGGTACCTGTGACTGGATGAAAATCGTGGATTTCTCCGGATCCAGTCCGCATGACAGATAATCCAGTGCAACCTCAATAATATTCTGACGTACCTTTTCCGGGTTATCTGCATTATCAGTCAGTGCCTGTGCATCTGCGATCATGATAAAGATCTTGTCATATTCTCCGGAATTCTGCAGTTCTACTCTTCGCTTTAAGGATCCAACATAATGTCCGACATGAAGCCGTCCGGTTGGTCTGTCACCTGTTAAAATAATTTTCTCCATTGTTTTTATGTTCCTCTCTGTCGTATTATTCCTGTCTTTTCTTTATTCTTCTTTGTCCGTATCCTCAGCCGAAAGCTCAGATGTACAGTATGCACATCTGGTTGCGCGATCGGGATTTCTGACATGCAGTACGGGCAGATCTTCGTAGCCGGTGCTGCCGGTGCTTCTTCCTCCTTCTTAAGCAGCTTTTCTGTTCTTGAAGCAAGATTGTTCATCACTTTTACAAAACAAAAAATAACAAGTGCCATCAGAAGAAAGTTGATCACCGCTGTAATAAAATTGCCATATTTGATCGTGTCATTCTCACCAGATCCGATCCGGATCACCCAGTTGGAAAAATTGACCCCACCAGTCAGAAGACTGATCACCGGCATGATCATATCATTTACAAGAGAATTCACAATCGACTGGAATGCACCACCAATAATAACGCCGACTGCAAGATCCATTACATTTCCCCTTGCAATAAACTCTTTGAATTCTGCAATAAATCCTTTTTTAGCCATCTCAAATCCACTTCTTTCGTTCCTTTTAGGCTTCTGCGGCATATAAGGATATTGTACTACATTCCAAACAGGATTTCCACTATAATTCCACACACTACACTGATTCCGTAAAGTGTTGTGACGATCATCACATTCTTCTTCCAACTATGGTTCGTCTTAAAAAGTACGATCAGTCCGATTCCGGCACATGACAAAAGTCCGGCAAACATACTGCCGACATTTAAGACTCCCTCAAGATAAAATTTCGTAATTGTAATAGAAGCTGCGCAGTTCGGAATCAGACCGACAAGACCAGCCAGAAAAATTCCGGCAATTGGATAATGCGTCACCACGTTCATGACCTCTTCCATTCCAATCCACTCCACAACTGCATTTAACGCAAAAGAAATTACATATATAAATACCAGAATCTGTACCGAATGGATGAGTGCTGATTTTACAATGCTTCCTTCTTCACAGTGACAGTGGTCATGCTCACAGATATCATGAATGTGCAGCCCTCTCTGGTATCCTTTGCCTAGCACCCGCACTCCGATATCAACCAGAATCCCTGCAACAATACCAACGATAATCTTTCCGATTAAAATTGCCATGATCTTACGGACATCCGCCTGCTCTGAGATCAGAATCGGAAGCATCTCATCTGATGTAGACAGAAAAACAGCGATCATCGTTCCAACTGTGATGACTCCGCCGGAATACAGATTTGCTGCTGCTGCCGAAAATCCGCACTGCGGAACAACGCCCAGTATCCCACCGATCACAGGTCCTTTTTTCCCTGCTCCAAGAAGCATCCGCACCGTCTTCTGACCGGCTTTATTCTCCAGATATTCCATCGCAAGGTATGTCAGAAAAAGGAAAGGTATCAGTTTCACAGTGTCAATTGTTGTATCTTTTAGTATATCTATAAACAGTTCCATCTTGTATCTCCCTTCTTGGTTTCACTATTCTAATCCGTTTTGTCATTTTACACTGTCGCTGACAAAAAAGCAAGTAGAATAAATTAGTGTGGCAAAGCAACAGAAATAAATGGGATAAATTCAAGTTGTGCAAACCATTCCGATGAACCTCTTAGGGCGAAAATCGTGTTCAGCAGAGGCTTCCACGATTTTTGAGTTTCATCTCCATTGCACAAAATAGAATTTATCCCATTTATTTCTGCTGCTTTGCCCTTCTACTTTATTGGTGAGAACCAGACCAGTAGCCCCGGTACGTTTTCTATAGCAATAAGAAAGAATGTGCCTCGCACATTCTCGCGCCGAGCGCGGTCGCTTGCGACATTCTTCATCTTCGTGCGAGTGCGCATCTCCGGCACGCAGTGCCTTTTATTTCATAGGAAGTTCCTTTGGAATTTCCTATGAAACAAAAAAGAATTATCCCCATCACGTTAAGGATAATTCTTTCTTGTTTTACATTATGCTTTTGACATCTATTTTACTTTCAGTGTCCTCATGGAGTTCAGGATTGCGATTACGGATACTCCTACATCGGCAAAGACGGCTTCCCACATATTGGCCATGCCGAGGGCTCCCAGGATGAGGACCAGAACTTTGACACCGAGGGCAAAGACGATATTCTGATGTACGATCTGGAGAGTTTTTCCTGCAATTCTCATAATGGAGGATATCTTAAGGATATTATCATCCATCAGAACAACATCTGCGGCTTCGATTGCTGCATCGGATCCCATGCTTCCCATTGCGATTCCGATATCAGCTCTGGAGAGTACCGGTGCATCATTGATACCATCACCAACAAAACCGAGCTTTTCTTTCTCACCGAGTTCTCCGAGAAGTGCTTCAACCTTATCTACTTATCCCCGGAAGACGATCTGTGTAGACTTCTATCGATTCCAAGGCTTTCTGCTACTGCTTCACCGACATCTTTTCTGTCACCGGTAAGCATAACTGTCTTTTTGACACCGCTTTGTTTGAGCTGCGCGATCGCACGTTTGGCTTCCGGTTTGACCGTATCAGAAATTACAATGGTCCCGAGGAATTCTTTTTCAGCCGCCAGATATACGACCGTACCAGGGACTGTGCATGACTCATATTCCACGCCTTTTTCTTCCATCAGCTTTGCATTTCCGACATAGACAACTCTTCCGTCGATCTTTGCCTTGATTCCGTGTCCGGCGATTTCTTCAGCCTGTTCCACCCTGTCCATGGACAACTCACCAAGCTCCGCTTCTTCGTACGCTTTCTTGAGTGCTGCTGAGATTGGATGATCGGAATAGCCTTCCGCAAGGGCTGCCACTTCAAGAAGTCCTTCTTTTTCCCATCCGTTCGGAATAACTTCTGATACAACGAATTCACCTTTTGTCAGTGTACCAGTCTTATCAAATACAATCGTTTTCATCTCAGAGAGTGCTTCCAGATAATTGCTTCCCTTTACCAGAACGCCTGTTTGGATGCTGCTCCGATTCCTCCAAAAAAACCAAGTGGAACAGAGATCACCAGTGCACATGGGCAGGAGATTACAAGGAAAATACATGCTCTCTGAATCCATTCTGCAAATCCACCGCCAAGAATGATTGGTGGAAGGAATGCAAGTACAACTGCCGCACAAACCACGATCGGCGTATAGTATTTTGCAAACTTTGTAATGAAGTTTTCTACATGTGCCTTTTTGCTGCTGGCATTTTCAACCAGTTCCAGAATCTTCGCAACTGTAGAATCATCAAACTCTTTCGTTGTGCGCACCTTAAGAAGTCCGCTTCCATTTACACAACCGCTGATAATCTCGGAACCTTCTGTTACTTCTCGCGGAACCGACTCTCCGGTCAGTGCAGAAGTATCTACAAAGGATGTTCCCGATACAACCACACCATCGAGAGGAACTCTCTCTCCTGCTTTGATGACGATCTCTGTACCAATCTCTACATCATCCGGATCAACCTGTTTGAGCTTTCCGTCTTCTTCAATATTCGCATATTCCGGACAGATATCCATCATTGCACTGATTGACTGGCGGGAACGATTGACTGCATAACTCTGGAATAACTCCCCGATCTGATAGAACAACATAACCGCTACCGCTTCCGAATATTCCTTTACTCCAAGTGCACCAAACGTTGCTATACACATCAGAAAATTCTCATCAAATACCTGACCATGACTGATATTGCGCACAGCCCGGTAAATGATGTCCCATCCCACGATCAGATAAGGTATCATAAATAACAAAAACTGCACCGGAATTTCGGACTGAAATTCCAGTTTTCCCATATGTTCCAGTACAAAAAGAGGAACATAAATAACTGCCGCTGCGATAATACGGTACAGCATTATTTTCTGTTTTTTCATCATAGAAGCCTCTCCCTTCTATACCTTTTCCGGTTTTACAGCTGAATCTGGCAGTCCGGCTCTACCTTCTTGCATACAGCAACGACTTCCTGCATGATCTCATCAAATCTTGCATCATCTGCATCAATCGTAAGCTTCTGCATCATAAAACTTACCGTTGCATCATTTACACCATCAATTTTTTTGATTGCATCTTCCATTTTTGCTGCACAGTTTGCGCAATCAAGGTCTACCATTTTAAATTTTTTCTTCATCTTTCTTTCCTCCTGAAAAATTTTCTCTCACTGAACATATGAGCAACTGTTCATATGTTCATAATAACTCTGTAATAGAAATCCGTCAAGCAGTTTAGATAACATTTTTTATTTTCTACAATTTCAAAAGAATATACCTCTCCAGAACGTATTCCCTTTTATTTATCAGAACGCTCTATCAGAATTTTCTGACAGAAAAACAAAAAGAAGAACCCGGATTTTCCCAGATTCTTCTCAAATTTATATTTTGTTCTTTACTTTTCAAGCAGCTCCAAAATAGGATGCGACATCAGGAACAGATAATACTCCATCGCTTCATCCGCCGACAGATGAATATCCCGGCTGGTCAGCCAGTATTTGAGTCCGGTTACAACGGTGATCGTATGGAACTCCAGAAAAATCTTTTTGTCTTTGATTCCCTGAAGCTTCTCAAGCTTGATCTTATGTCTGCCCACCATCTCTTCGATCAGCTGACGGATCTTCTTTTCAAGAATTTCCTCAAACCCATTCTGACCGGTCGCTTCAAATGCTTTCTGATAATTAAATCCGGTCTTTCTCCATCTTTCGGAACAACAGATAAATGGCTTCTCTTTCCATCCCGTCTTCGGTCATCTCACGGATATGCTGAAAAACCTCCGTCTCCAGAAGCCATTCCATCACTTCATACTTATCCTGAAAGTAATTATAAAAAGTCGGTCTAATAACTCCCGCCTGATCTGTGATCATTTTAATCGTTATCTTATCAAAAGATCCTTTTATCAGTAGTTCCTTAAAGCTTTCCGCAAGCAGGATTTTTGTTAATTCTCTTTTTCTTTCCATGTGTTGTCCTCTTTTTCCTGCCCATTTCTCTTGACGAATATTCTATCACAAACAAAACACTTTTTCAAACCGCTTTTTTTCTGTTTTTTTACTGCTTTTCCACGCGTTTTTTGTAATTTGTGTAACCCTTCTGCTGATGCGGATGCTCTTTCCATAGTTGATCTGCCGTTTTTCCCACTCACAGGCATAAGCTTTGCACTTACTGCACAAATGTTCCGCACTTTCCGGTGACTGCAGATCGGTCGATTTTGCACCGGTCTCTTTGATCATTTCCTGAAGAATCTCCGGATTTTCAAGCATCGGGCAAGGACGCAAATGATTGCTATTAAAAGGCTGCCGGTCTCTGTATGCCATAAAGAGTGGCTGTTTCAGAGCTTCCAGCAGAGTGACTTCCCGAATATTTGCAGAAGAGTAGTGAATAAATACACATGGTTCTACATCTCCATTCGCATTGATATGGCAGTAGTTTCTTCCTCCTGCGATACAGCCTCCGACAAATTCTCCGTCATTCTGGAAATCCATTGCATAAATCGGCTTTCCACCTGTTGCACCGCGGATTTCTCTTACCCGGTGATACATATATTCTCTTCTGTTCCTTTGTCGGGAGCAGATCCGGTGCTGCATCATTTCCAACCGGCATATAATGGAAATACCAGGTGAAACGACATCCCTTTCCGATGATCATATCCAGGAATTCATCCGATGTAACCGTTTCAATGTTCTTTCTGGTATAACAGATTGACGTACCGAAGATCAGTCCATATTTCCTTTAAACCGATCCATAGCTGCCATAACCTTGTCGAATACACCCTCTCCACGGCGCATGTCATTGACCTCTTCAAATCCTTCCAGACTAATTGAAAGGGACAGGTTGCCGACTCTTCTCATCTCTTCGCAAAATTCATCATCACCAGTAGTTCCATTT
>ENA-OQBT01001107-OQBT01001107.1-human-gut-metagenome-genome-assembly--contig:-NODE-1107-length-12013-cov-1.876493_pt1 | contig 12013 bp, 17 predicted proteins | sample MGYA00242749_ERZ504557 | MGnify/ENA primary metagenome ERZ504557 (study PRJEB26092, sample SAMD00036243) | human gut metagenome | host: Homo sapiens | study: EMG produced TPA metagenomics assembly of... | reverse complement strand
GTTAAGGTGTATCTTCTGTTTTTATCGGTAAATCCGCAGGTACGGAGAACTTTTACCAGTTTGGTCCCATTGGCATGCGGCGCATTTCGGCTTCGGTTGTGCCGGTTACGACTACGAAAGCAATCAGGTATACCACGATTGCGATCAGAATTGCGGCCAGCATACTGATCGACGGGCGTTTTGTGATGGCGAACAGGCCATAATAAACAACCCAGGTTACAACACCCATGATGGCAGCGGCGATCAATGGTTTTACATACGTGTTTTTGAACTCATTGCGGAAGTTCAGGTGCTTGCGGATCGAAAGGTTATTCAATACACACATGCTAAGGGAGAACAGAATTCCCGCAAAGACGACAGCATAAATGTTTGTCTTTGGGAAAACTGCAAGGATCAGCGCCAGAACGATAAGATCCATCCCAAGGGAAATTGCCGCATTGTGCAGGGCTTTCTTCTGCTGTCCGATCGACTGCAGTACACTGTTGGTAATGGTGGACAGTGCAGAAAAGACAACTGATACGGCACCCATCATCAGCAGTTTGCCGGAAAGGCTTGAGCTTGACGGGAACAGAACGCCTGTAATCGGGAATGCCAGAACTCCAAGGCCGACGGCAGCCGGAATGGAGATGAACATGGTCAGGCGGATCGTTTCCAGAATTTTGTCGTTTGCCTCGTCGAGGTCACCGGTTGCGTAGCAGGAAGACACCTCCGGCATCATCGCAGATGCGGATGCGCTTGCCATGGCAAGCGGGACGTTAATCAGCGTAACGTAATAGTTGGAAAACTCGCCGTATGCAGCGTTCAGCGCTTTCTGGTTTCGCCGTGCCATCCGAGGATGGTAAAGAACAGATAGTTGTCTAGGTAAGCGTTACAGTTATAAATAAAGGTCGTGAAGATGACCGGTGTTACCATCAGAAAGAGTACCTGAAAGATTTCGCGGTAGGATTCTTCGCGGTGGCGTATGTCTTTGGCTGCTTTTCGCAGAATGCTTTTCCGGTTTACCCCGTAAACGAGCAGCATAAAGCAAAGGCCTGCCAGCACACCGGCTCCCGTTCCGAGGGTTCCGCCGGCAGCACCGAATTTCGCACGCTCGGTGTCATTTGTCGCAAACTGCTGGATAAAGAACCAGGCTGCACCGATACTGAAAGCGGCGTTGAATATCTGCTCGATGATCTGTGAAATCGAAGTCGGCATCATCGTGCTGTGGGCCTGGAAATAGCCGCGCAGGACGCCGAGAATCGCCGAGAAGAAGATGGTCGGTGCCAGTACGCGCAGGGCCAGGATGGCATTCTGCTGGTTATACGGCAGAAGGAATTTTCCGCCGAAAAACGCCACCAGTGCAGCGATTCCTCCCACGATTACGGCATAAAGGAGGGCTCCGCGGAAAACGCGGTGTGCATTCCGGTACTCTTTTAATGCCAGGCGTTCGGATACGATTTTCGATACTGCCATCGGAATACTGTAGGACGAGATCAGCAGCAGGATCGTATACAGATTGCTCGCTGTACTGTAATAACCAAGCCCCTCATTTCCAATGGTTTCGCCGAGCGGCGACCGGTATAAAAGGCCGATCACACGCGAGATAATCGTTGCAGCCATTAAAATAGAAGTATTTCTCAGTAACGTATTTTTCTTTTTACTCATTCTTTCGCTCCCCGGATTACATTTTCAATCTGCCAGTCAATCGGCGCAAGACCGTTTTCTTCCAGATATTCGTTCGTTCTGGAAAACGGATGGCTGCCGAAAAATCCGCGGTATGCAGAGAGCGGGCTCGGATGAGCGGACATCAGCACCAGATGTTTTGGATTGTGGATCATCTCTTTTTTGCGCTGCGCGGGACGTCCCCAGAGGATGAAGACCATCGGGCGGTCCTGCCCGGCGAGTACTTTGATTGCCGCGTCCGTGAACTGCTCCCAGCCGATTTCCTTGTGGGAATTTGCCTGATGCGCGCGCACGGTCAGCACCGTGTTCAGCATCAGAACACCCTGGCGTGCCCATTTTTCGAGATAACCGTTGTTCGGGATGTAGCATCCCAGATCATCTTCGAGTTCCTTGTAAATATTGACCAGAGACGGCGGAATGTCTACTTCCGGTTTTACGGAAAAGCAGAGTCCGTGCGCCTGTCCCGGCTCGTGGTACGGATCCTGGCCTAAGATGACCACTTTGACCTGCTCGAGCGGGGTAAAGTGGAACGCATTGAAAATATCATCAGCCGGCGGGTAAATCGTGTGGGTTTTGTATTCCGCGCCCACCGTCTGAAACAGTTTTTTATAATAATCTTTGGAGAATTCTCCTTTCAGGGCATTTGCCCAGCTTCCGCTAAGAGGCGGCATATCGTTTTCTTCCTCCTTTTACAGGCGGACCGGCACATTGCGGCCTGCCAGATATTCTTTGACTTCACGAATTTCCAGTTCTTTGTAGTGGAACAGAGATGCGGCAAGTGCGGCATCGGCTTTTCCTTCGGTTAAAGCGTCATAGAAATGCTCCAGCGCTCCTGCGCCGCCGGATGCAATGACCGGGATACCGACGCTTTCTGCGATGGTTCTTGTCAGCTCAATATCGTATCCCCGCCTTTGTTCCGTCGCAGTCCATGCTGGTGAGCAGGATTTCTCCGGCGCCAAGCTTTCTGCTTTTTTTGCCCACGCAACGGCATCGATGCCGACATCGATGCGGCCGCCGTTTTTATAGATATTCCAGCCGCTTCCATCCGCTCTTTTCTTGGCGTCGATCGCAACAACCACGCACTGGCTGCCGAATTTCTGTGCCGCGTCGCGGATGAGCTGCGGATTGTTGATGGCAGAGGAGTTGATCGAGATTTTATCGGCTCCTTCGCGGAGCAGCATCTTGAAATCATCCACGGTACGGATTCCGCCGCCAACGGTGAATGGGATAAAAACGTTTGCTGCTACTTTGCGTACCATATCAACGACGGTTCCTCTCTGATCGGAGGAAGCAGTGATATCAAGAAAAACAACCTCATCGGCTCCTGCCTTGTCGTACGCTTTTGCGATCTCCACCGGGTCACCGGCATCTTTTAAATCGACGAAATTAACGCCTTTTACGACTCTTCCGTTTTTACATCCAGGCATGGGATAATTCGTTTTGTAAACATCCGTCAGTCCTCCTCTCCAATTTCCGCAAAATTTTTCAGAATGGCAAGCCCAAGATCTGAGCTCTTTTCCGGGTGGAACTGGCAGGCGAACAGATTTTCTTTTTCCACGGATGCATGGATGTGTGTACTGTACTCTGTCGTTGCTTTTACAATTTCCTCCTCTTCTGCTTTCAGATAGTAGGAGTGGACAAAGTAAACATACGATTCCTGCGGGATGCCTTTAAATAAGCGTCCCTCGTTCTGCAGATGGATGGAATTCCAGCCCATGTGCGGAATCTTTAAGCCCTCTTTGTCCGGAATCCGGAGAATTTCTCCTTTTAACAGGCCAAGGCCTGCAACGCCCGGGCTCTCTTCGCTGCGTTCAAACAGGATCTGAAGTCCGAGGCAGATTCCAAGAAACGGAGTCCCTTTTTCTACGATTTCATGAATAACCGGCACCAGATGATAGCGGTTCAGATTTTCCATCGCATCTCCAAAGCTGCCGACACCCGGCAGAACGACGTGATCTGCGCGTTTTAACACGTCTGGATCCCTGGTCAGTACAACCTCTTTTCCAAGGCTTTGAAAGGCTTTTTCCACGCTTTTTATATTTCCGGCATCATAATCAATCAGTGCAATCATAGGTGGGTCCTCCTCGTTTGTTATTTCAGTCCACGCCCCTGTCATTGGGGGCATCTCTGCTGTTCTTTTGCAAACAGTACACTTCATTCTAACATACCGTTTTCTAAAATTCAAATTTTGAAAGTTATAAAATTATACAAAAATGCAGAAATTCTTAAGATTTCTTTTACTCCCGCTCCTTTCTTTCTTTTTATACTGGACAAATGGCGGGCATCACGCTACAATAAGAGCGTTGCACTAAGAAACGATAACATTTTGTGAAAAACGAGAGGTGTATATGATTACCAAATATCTGATTGTATTTTTGATTTCCATGGTTCCGCTCATCGAGCTGCGTGGTGCGATTCCGTACGCGGTAGCTTTCCATATTCCGACGCTTCCGGCCTATCTGATCGCCGTCATCGGAAATATGCTTCCGGTTCCGGTTATTTTCCTGTTCGCTCGAAAGGTTCTTGTCTGGGGATGTGATAAAAAGTATATCGGAAAGTTCTTCACCTGGTGTCTGGAAAAAGGCGAAAAAGGCGGGGAAAAACTGAAAGCAAAAGCCGGCCGCGGACTTCCGCTCGCCCTGCTGCTCTTCGTCGGCATCCCGCTCCCAGGAACCGGCGCATGGACCGGCACACTGGCCGCAAGTATCCTCGATATGGACTTTAAGACCAGCGTTCTCGCCGTCATGGGCGGTGTTCTCCTTGCAAGCGTCATCATGCTGCTTGCAAGTTCCGGCGTATTCGGGGCAATTGGGGCGCTTCTGGCGTAAACGGCTCTGCTTCCGTTTCAATTCCATAAAATTTGGCTTACAGCCGCACAGATTTGTTTTTCCGATCTGTGCGGCTGTTTTTGTATAACTTTTTTCTAACAGAAATTTTCCCTGCTGTTTCCTGTTCACGTTTTTCCGGATCGAATTCTGTTTCTTTTCTTCCAGTATTTTCTTGTGCTATTTTCATTTTTCCTCTTGAACATTCGTTCGATTTGTGTTACACTTCTTTTATCGAACAGTTGTTCTTTTCGTAAAATACCTGTTATCTCATTGTTTTACTTTTATTCGTATTCATTTGGACATAGAAAGGAATTTTTCTGCCATGCAGTTATCATCACAAACACTTTCTCTCTCCGAGAAGCTGAATCTTCTCGCCGATGCCGCCAAATACGACGTTGCCTGCACTTCCAGCGGTGTGAACCGTGCCGGAAAACAGGGACATCTCGCAATTCGGTCTCCTGCGGTATCTGCCACAGCTTTTCTTCCGACGGACGCTGTATCTCTCTGTTGAAAATTCTGCAGAGCAATGACTGTATCTACGACTGTAAATACTGCGTCAACCGCGCGGGAATGACCGGCAGCGCGCCACGTTTACACCGGAGGAGGTCTGTACACTCGTCACGGAATTTTATCGCCGAAACTATATTGAGGGACTCTTTTTAAGTTCCGCCGTCTGCAAAAATCCTGCCCATACGATGGCGCTCATGTACCGCACTCTGCATCTTTTACGTAATCGTTACCGCTTTAACGGCTACATCCACGTCAAAGCTATCCCGGGCGCACCCGCCGAGCTGATCGAAAAGACCGGCTATCTCGCCGACCGCATGAGCGTCAATCTGGAACTCCCGACCGGAGAAGGGCTGCAGAAACTGGCCCCGCAGAAGACACAAGAAAGCGATTTTAAAACCCATGCGCCAGATCCAGTCCGGTATTGTAGATTACCGGCTGACCGCAGGGAAAAGCGCTTTTTTAGAGCGTTCCTCGGGAAACCGCTATCTCTCCCACTCCATTTTCGATACACGAAAGCAGATTTCCGCCTCCGCTGCCGATCTGGGCTGGATCTCTTCTTCCTCCGCGCGGTCACTGCCGGAAAAGGAACGCTCTGCTCCCTTCGTTCCTGCCGGTCAGAGCACGCAGATGATCATCGGTGCGACAAAGGAAAACGATTACCAGCTTCTCTCCACCTCACAGCTTCTCTACCAGCAGTATGACCTGAAGCGCGTCTTTTACTCCGCCTACATTCCGGTCAACGAGGATTCCGCCCTGCCCTCACGTGAAACCAAGCCGCCGCTTCTTCGGGAACACCGCCTTTATCAGGCAGACTGGCTGCTCCGCTTCTACGGTTTTCAGGCGGATGAACTGCTCGATGAAGCCCACCCGAACTTTCATGCACAGCTCGACCCGAAATGCGACTGGGCGCTGCGCCATATGGAGCTGTTTCCGGTGGAGATCAACACGGCTGAGTATGCCGACCTTCTGCGCGTTCCCGGCATCGGCCGAAATCGGCCATGCGGATTTTAAAGAGCCGCAGAAGCTCCCATCTTTCATTTGAGCACCTGAAAAAGATCGGTGTGGTACTGAAACGCGCCAAATATTTTATCACCTGCGAGGGAAAAATGATGTATCACATGCGGCTGGAACAGCAGTTTCTGACCCGGCAGCTCACGGGAGAGGAAGCCGCCTCCAACTGGGAGGTTTCCCATCCGAACAGTATCAGCAGCTTTCTCTGTTTGATGCTGCCGTACCTGGGCATATATAATCCCGGGCGTCTTCTCACGGAAAAGCCTTTTTGCTGTATCTGCGCTTTTTTGCAGAAGGCTGTTGTCTGTATCAATTGATTTCAGAAAGGATTTTATTATGACTGTTTACACCTGCAGCCCGGATCTTGCGTCGATCCTGACCTGCATCTATGAAGCCTGGAATTCCCGTCTCGGCTACCGCAATGTACAGCTGATGACGGAACCAGTCGGCAATCTGGAGCTGTTCTGCGATTACTGCCATGTTGAGCCGGACACAGAAAAAGCCGCCAGCGTCACGCGATCCATTCAAAAGAAGATCGGCGCAACAGCCTGGCGGCTCGTCTATCTCTGTGCAATGTCCGAGAGAAGCGACGCTCCCGACATCATTTATCGTTTTCTGCTCTACGGCTTTTCCTATGGAAGGATACCCTGCATATGCTGCAGGAACCGGCGGTATTCCACGCTTTTGAAGTTTCCCGTCAGGTCACAAATGAAGCGCATTCGTTCCGGGAATTTATCCGTTTTGCAAATATTTCCTCCGGTTTTCCGATCCTGGTCTCGCATATTTCCCCGAAAGCTAATGTGCTGACCCTGGTCGCTCCCCATTTTTCTGACCGGCTCCCCTCAGAAAACTGATGATTCTCGATGATAACCGGCAGCTTGCGTCGTGCATCCCGCTGACCGGCCCTTTTATCTGACCCGTCTTTCTCCGGGTGAAATAGAACGCCTTTCCCTCACGGAATCCACTTCGGATCCTTACGAAGAACTCTGGAAAGGATTTTTCACCGCAATTGCCATCAAAGAGCGTTCCAATCCCGACTGTCAGCGTACGCATCTGCCGCTCCACTACCAGGATCATATGCCGGAATTTAAAAATCTTTAGAGTCTTAGAATTTTTCCAGCTGTTCCATGTTCAGCACAAACACAGTACAGCCTCCTGTCTGGGTATCAATCGGAACAGAGTAATTTCCGCCCGGGCAGAAGTTTCCGCTTTCCATCGGGGTAGCCGCATAGGTAACTGTTTTCCGAAGCCCTGCTTCCTGTTTTAAGATCGCAAGCACAGCGTCGAGCTTATGATCATCGGTTCCGATCAGCAGTGTTGTGTTCTTCTCCTTCAGGAAACCGCCGGTCGTGGCAAGCTCCGTCACAAAAAGCCTTTTTTGTTCAACTCGGCAATGGTGTCTGCCTCGTCCTCTTTCCGTAATACAGCAACAATTAACTTCATACAAATTCCTCCTCGCATCCTCCGGTCAAACGGATTCTGATTTTTGAAAAGTCAGCTGCTTATGCCGTATGGCACATTGCATTTTTTCTGTTTTCACAGTAAAAATAGCATAATATCACGGAAAAAGAAAGTCTTTTTTTACTTTTTCACTTCAAATCCGTATGACACGGTTCCATTTTCGAATACCGCGTCCACTTCGTAGATGTAGCCGGCCTCGGCTCCCGGAATGCTCCAGCTCTCCGCATGCTCCACAGAAACGCTTTCTCCCTCCGGGTAACCATTGCCAAAGTTCTGCCCCCGGTCTTCGGCCGGCCATCTTTCTGCTGTGACAGAATCCGGCTCCTCCGAGAAGACAAGCTCCAGATCGGTTTTTCCTTCGTCATTTTCTATATTCAGATCACTCAGTTCCGTCCATTCCAGAATGAACGCACTGTCCGCAACGACGTTCTGACCATTGCCGTCCTCATCAACATAAGACCAGGTATAACCTCCCTGTGTTGCCATAGCTGTCACCTGGGCATTTGGCTGTGTGTAGCACAGATTCAGAAACGGAATTTCCGATGGATCCTTTTCCGGCAGAATCTGGGAAAGTTCCTCATCGAATTTTTCTGCATCCGCCTCCGTACCGCCGCTGATTCTTATAATACGGCTGATACCCGGATATTGTCCCGGATAGGAGTTCAGCATAATACCGTCGCCCTCCACTTGAAGAAAATCTCCTTTTTTGATCTCGGACGGATCAATGGCATTTCCATTTTCATCGTAAAGTGTGTCGGACGGTGTATGTGTCACATAGATGTTTCCGTGTTCCAGATCTCCCAGGTACCATAACCCGGAATCTTCTGCAGAATACGGCTTTCTGTACTTCTTCTGCCCTATTGCTGTCCTCTGCAGCACTTTCTGTATCTGCATTCAGATTTCGGTCCCGTTCCGTTTTCATATAGATTCCGCCTCCAATCAGCACGGCGGCAACTACAACACCGGTCACTCCAAAAATAACTGCGTTTTCTTTTTTCATAAGCGTATTCTTCCTTTCCTGTTGTTTTCCCGTTTTTTTTACACGACTTGTTTTATCTTTCTGCAAGACATGCAAGAAACGGTTCCCCGTACTTTTCAAATTTGCTCTCGCCGACACCAGAGACCGCCAGCATTTCCTCTTTGTTGGACGGTTTCTCCATCGCCATCTGGATCAGTGTTTTATCCGAGAAGATAATATACGGAGGCACTTTATGCTCCTTTGCAAGCTCCATCCGGAGTGCCCGCAGTTTTTCGAATACCGCGGCCTCCTCGTTGGAAAGATCCTTTGCCGCTGCCGAGGTTTTTGTCTTTGTCTTCTCTTTTGCGGCTTTCGGAATCCGTTTTTCTTCTTTTGCCATCTTCATCAGCATCGTGCCGTCCTCATCCAGCAGCTCCGCCGCTTTTGGCAACAGGCGCACAATGCTGTATGTGTCGGCCGTTACATAGAGATATTCCCGAACCTGCAGTTCATTTAAGATCTGCCGCAGCCGGTAGACCGGCTCTTTTGCCAGTTCCCCGTAATGGGAGTTTTCATCCATGCGGTACTGGCGGATTTTCGCGGTATTCGCACCGTGCAGGGTATCGAGAATCACCGTCGTGCCGTACCGCTGACGGCATTCCCGCACACAGCCAAGGATTGCCTTTGCCGCCGCTGTCACATCCACCGTTTCAAATTCCGAGAGGCAGTTGGAACAGTTTCCACAGTAATTGGAACCGTATTCCCCGAAATACCGCAGGATATAATCTCTGAGACACTCATGGGTGAAACAGTAAAACGTCATTTTCTTCAGCCGTTCCTCCTCCCGCTGACGGATCAGCGCTGTCGTCTCGGGATCCTCACTCTCCTGCGCCATGTTTTCGATAAAAAACTGGTTTGTGATGACGTCCTGTCCCGCGTACAGCAGAATGCATTCCGCCGGAAGGCCATCCCGTCCCGCACGGCCGGCCTCCTGGTAATAGCTTTCCATATTTTTCGGCATATTATAATGGATGACGTACCGCACATTCGATTTATCGATTCCCATACCAAAAGCGTTTGTCGCTACCATGATCTGCTTCCGGTCATAAATAAAATCTTCCTGGTTTTCCTTCCGTTCCAGGTCAGAGAGACCCGCATGGTATCTTGTGACAGAATATCCTTTCTGCTCGAGTTTCTCACAGACCTCCTCCACATTTTTTCTGGTCAGACAGTAAATAATTCCGCAGTCCGCCTCGTGCTCTGCAAGGAATGATTCCACGGCTGCGAATTTATCTTTCGGCTGCTGTACCGTAAATTTCAGATTTTTCCGGTCAAAGCCTGTGACCAGACGTACCGGATCACGCAAAGACAGCAGTGCTTCAATATCATCCCGTACCTCTTTTGTTGCCGTTGCCGTAAAGGCACCGATCACCGGCCGTGCGGGAAGCTGCTTGACAAACTCTGTGATTTTCAGGTAGCTTGGGCGGAAATCCTGACCCCACTGGGAAATACAGTGTGCCTCATCAACACTAAGCATCGAAATTTCCATCGACTGCACCGCGCACAAAAATTCCGGTGTCAGAAGGCGTTCCGGGGCGACATAAATAATCTTGTACCGGCCCTCCATGCAAAGCCGAGTGCCTTCCGGTACTGCGCCGCACTTAAGGAGCTGTTCAGAAACGCAGCGTGAATCCCCGCCTGGTTCAGGGTCGATACCTGATCCTTCATCAGAGAAATCAACGGTGATACCACCAGGGTAATTCCTGGCAGCAGAAGCGCCGGAATCTGATAACACAGCGATTTTCCTGCTCCGGTCGGCATAATGCCGAGCACATCCTGTCCGTTCAGAAGCGCATCCACCAGCATCTCCTGCCCCTCCCGGAAGGAATCGTAACCGAAGTACTTTTTTAAAACCTCATATTTTGTCATCTTGTTTTTCTCTGCCCTTTCCATCCACTCTACCTCCATTGTGACATAGATTGCAGGTAAAGTCAAACAGATGTGTGCCGCATGTTTTCTTTCATCCATACATATATTGTCTCAAAAAGATCCTGGAGGGGGATTTTATGCGTTCTCTTTCACCCCTTTCCCGCCGGATCCTGAAAAAAGCCGGTATCGCCGCCGCTTTTTTCTGCTCCGCTTTTCTTTTTGGCTCTGTTCTGTCCCACTTTACCTGCCGTGCGCTCCGAAAGGCAGCCCCAGTTTTTCTCTCTGCTGCGCCGGAGACACCTGTTTCTTCCGTTTCGATGCCCGTCCTCTCCTCTGCTGCCGAAAACTGGGGGCTCTCCTTCCCGGAAAAAGGGAAGACTCCCGTCGGCAATGCTACATCCGAAGAGCTTGCCGCCTACAACGCCTGGTTTGCCGCTTCACCGGAAGAAAACATCATCTATCTGACGTTTGACTGCGGCTATGAAAACGGCAACACCCCGGCGATCCTTGACGCGCTCCAGAAGCATCAGGCACCCGCAGCGTTCTTTGTCGTCGGCAATTTTCTCTCCGACCAGCCGGATCTTGTCAAACGCATGGCGCAGAAGCCATATCGTCGGAAACCACACCTGGTCGCACCCGGATATGTCCAAAATTTCCACGCAGGAAGCCTTCTCCGAAGAGCTGAACCGTGTTTCCGCTCTTTACCAGGAAACCACCAGCCAGGAAATGGTGAAATTTTACCGGCCTCCGCAGGGAAAATACAGCACGCAGAACCTGCAGATGGCAAAAGATCTCGGCTATCAGACTTTTTTCTGGAGTCTTGCCTATGTAGACTGGTACCAGGATCAGCAGCCGACCCACGAGGAGGCTTTCAAAAAGTTGACCGGACGCATTCATCCCGGTGCCATCGTCCTGCTTCATAATACCTCATCCACCAACGCGGAGATTCTCGATGAGCTGCTGACGAAATGGGAAGAAATGGGATATTCTTTCGGCTCTCTCGATCAGCTCGCATCGAAATCTGCCTGAGGACCGGAAATACGGTTTCTCATGTATTTCTATCTTTCTTTTGTTCTGCTTTTTTTATCCTGCTTTCAAACCGGAATGTCTCCTCTTTTACTTCCTTCCAGAGCCGCAGCACACAGAGCAGGTTCGGCACCGCCATGCAGGCATTGGCAAGCTCCGCAAAATTCCAGACCGTTTCCGCCATGCAGACGCACCCGGCAAACGCTGCAAAGCAGAAGAAAACACGGTAAACCATTCCGAAGCTATCCTTTTTCACCAGCCAGAGAAACGCCTGCTCCCCCTGGTATGCCCAGCCGGCCATCGTTGCAAATGCGAACAGCAGAATCCCAACCGCGACAACATAGCCTCCCGCCGGTCCGAACACACTTTCAAAGGCTGAATTACCATCGCCGCTCCATCCGCTTTTTCCGCCTCCAGTATCCCCTCTGCCGCCCCGGTCACTCCAACGGCAAGGCCGGTCACAAGACAGATCACCATGGTATCAACGAACACACCTGTCATGCTGATGTACCCTGCCGCACGGGATCTCGGTCTGTGCCGCCGCAGCACTGATTCCTCCTGCTCCAAGCCCTGCTTCATTCGAAACACACCGCGGGAAATTCCATACCGCAAGGCCGGCGACAGCAGG
>ENA-OQBT01001106-OQBT01001106.1-human-gut-metagenome-genome-assembly--contig:-NODE-1106-length-12013-cov-3.614336_pt1 | contig 12013 bp, 14 predicted proteins | sample MGYA00242749_ERZ504557 | MGnify/ENA primary metagenome ERZ504557 (study PRJEB26092, sample SAMD00036243) | human gut metagenome | host: Homo sapiens | study: EMG produced TPA metagenomics assembly of... | reverse complement strand
TTTCCACAATACGGCTCACGTTATAACGGTCCACCGCCTTATCATAAGCGATACGGTCACCCTCAGACAGGTGAGCCTTGGCGGCAAGGCGGTCAAGATGGCTGAAAACCTGTTCTTTCAGCGCATCGGGCATTCTGTTCCAGTTGTTCATATTCTTCAGTGCATACATTAGTTTATCGGATAAAGTAGAACATTCGTCCAGATCCTTCGTAAAATAAGGAAACTGGAGATAAATCTGACGGAAATTCCGGTTCACCACACGGCCGCTGTCCCGGTCGGAAACCACCGTGTCGGTACGGAACTTGCTTTCCAGACCATCCTCCTTGAAATTCATCAGGAAAACGCCGTACACGGCAGGAAGCCTGTAACGGAGACCGTAAGAAGCCTCTTCTTCCCTGAGCAGACCGCAATCCCCCTCCAACGGAGTGTCGGGAACACATACCTCTTTAGAGGACGGATTCTCCATCTGGCGGCTCACCGCACGGCACACATAATAAAGCGTACGGTCCAGGAAATGGCTATGCCAACGATTCTGCATCTCCACAATGATGTACTCGCCCGTAGAGGTACGACAGTAAAGGTCATAGATGATACCCTTGTCGTGAATATTCTCCGAACGGTCCTCCTTGTCCAGAAACGTCAGGTCTTCAATGTGATGCTCACCGGACAGCAATTCGTTAAGCAGGATTATCAACAGGGCCTTGCTGGCAGGCTGGCCGAAGATGATCTTGAAGCCGAGATCCGTAAAAGGGTTTACAAAGCGGGATGACATAATAAAGATGATTTTATGGTTTCTGACCGCAAAGAAACGAATTCTATCTGGAAATTCCTATGAATGAGCGCTTTTTATTATTTTAAATGGATTTTGAAGACTAAGCCACCGGAAAAGTATTTGCAACGGTTCAGTTCTACTATGGCGTTGATGTAGTCTTTCCAGAAGCTGTACTCAAAGCCGCAATTTATCGATTTGCTATCGTATTCTGCCATCAGATTCAAGTTATTTACCGCTTTGTTGATAAAAGAAGTTTGAGGCAGAGAAAAACGGAAATTAGCACCGATGGCGGGACCATTTAACGGGTAATCCTTCCGCCTGTTATAAACATATGCCAGATGCAAGCCCCACTCTCCCACCTCCTTCATAGAAAGATGCTTGGTAACAACCAGATAATAGCGACTGTAAAAACCATTTGCCGTAGCCGAACTCATCTCAATCTTGCTACCCTCCGTCCATGAATTATTAAGAGCGTCATTCGCACCCAGTACAATTTGCGGAGTCCACGGTTTCCACCAGCCTTCCTTCCACAGCCGTAAACGTACCGCAAAGTTACGGTCCTGGTTAACAAACTTCCCATACGTGGAAGGAACCCAAAAACCCGGACCGTATGCAGGATCAACCTCCATAGCCTTGTGCAATGTACAAATATAGGATACTTCCAGCCAGGGGAAAATAGTGATGTCAAAATAATAATTGAAAGTATTGTAGGTCCAACGGGCAGGAGTGGCATGTTTCTCCAGAAAGCCACCGCCAAACATGAACGTCTTGTCACGCTGCATATCGGCAGTAGGCATATTCAACAGTCCTGTAGTCCCGTAGGTGAACTGGGCGTGTACCGCACCGATCATTACAAAGAACAAAAGAAAAAGTATCAGCCTCCTCATTGCAGATACAGGTTACCATTATCCTTGTACCAGTCCGCCAGCGCCTCTTCAAAGGTATAGTGGAAACGGTAGCCCGAAGCGGACAGTTTTTTTCCGCAGATATTCGTAGAGATCTGTAACTTTCTCACTCGTGCCGGACAGATGCCCATCGGAGAGCCTAGCGCTCCGGCTATACCAGCAGCAGTCATGATCAGCCATCCCGGCATGAAAGGAACTTTTACCTTCATATTTGTCACTCTTTTCATGGATTCTACGATGTGCTCTATCGTATAGGCAGGCTCGTAGCAGCAATTATACAGTTCCACCCCACTATCGTGATATTCCAATCTGTAAAGCATGAACCGCACCAGTTCCTTCACATAGATACAGGCCTTGATGGTATCCTTGCGTCCCGGGTACATAAACTTATGCCCCCGAATGCCCCAATACAGACGCGTAAAGTTTCCATTCTCTCCCCGTCCGAACACCACACCGGGTCGGACAATGGTAAGCTGGCGGCCTTCACATCCTGCCTGCCAGGTCTGATGAATCTTTTCCGCAACCAGCTTGGATATACCGTATGGGGTGTTGGGCATAGGCAGCGTGGTTTCCTCCTTCAGTTCCTCGGCAGCACCGTAAGGGGCTATGGAACTGGTGAAAACTATTTTCCGGATGCCATACCGTTCGGCAAAGGCACATACGTTCTCCGCACCACGGATATTTGTTTCAAAATATGCAGGATCGGGATGACCGGGAGTGCGATGAACGGCGGCGAAGTTAAAGATCACATCATCGGGAGTGATATCTACTTTTTCCAACTCTATCGGCTGTCGTACATCACAATAGATGAATGTGGCTGCATGTTCCTCCCCTTTTCTTAAAGCTGGTTTATAATTTTTTACTGTCGGTAATGGAGTGCCCGGCTCTATAATATCCAAGTTGTAAATTCTTGTTTCGGGATGCACTTCGTGCAAAAGACTGGAGAGGTGGGTACCAATAAAACCGGTACCACCAAAAATGAAATAGTTCATAAATAACAGAATTAATTATTTTTTAATCAATGCTTTACAAGACCTAAATAGGTACATGAAAAAAAGAGGAAACATGATGCCAACAATAACATATAATAACATAATAGAACCTGATTCATCTACCGGTGCCGCCAGTGCACTCAAAGGTCTATCTATTCCACACCAATTAAGCACATATGTTACCAATTTAAACCCTGCAAAATGCAAAGCCATAATATAAAATGATTCTTTGCCACAATAAGCTAGAAACTTTCCTATTAAACTTTGCTCCAGCCGTTTAGCCCAATAACATATAAAATAAAGAACAGCTATAGCTCCCACTGTTAAAGTAATAACATCAGAATAATAATTTTGATTCAAATGCACTTCTCCATAAATACTAGCAAGATGATAGATGATTATTATAGAAGCCAACATTAAAAATATATTATCAAACGCTATTTGAAACTTATTCCTCAACATATATCCACAATAAATCAGCCACATAGCTGTCATTGTATTATTAAATCTTGGAATAGTAAAACCTACGATGTTGGTAAGGGTACATGAAACTACACATAATACTAATAAAGTTATAAATCTTATCCACTCATATTGTTTGTCATTTTGTATTAATCGCTTAAGAACAAAACTTATTATGGAAAAACCTGCCAATGCCAGAAACAATACATACACAAACCACATTGCACCCAATATAGGTTCACGTCCCGCAAAACAGAAAGTTTGTAACAACATAGATATCATTTGTTTCAAATCCCAAAATCCCATATATTTTCCTCCATAATCTGTTAATGAATCATACCAACCGATTCTTATGAAGAAATTATGCAGAAGGACAACAGGAATATAGAAATATAATAATAGTTTATACAAAGAGCCCAATTTACCTTTTATGAAAAAAAATGGCTGAATTAATTTGCTCTCATTTATAAAAAAGCCACCTATCAAAAAGAAAACTGCAACATGCCACATCCACCTAAAAGAGAACTAAGCGGCATATAATGAGAAGAAGGAAATTGAAAATTCGTATGTAATAAAACAACTGAAATAATCGCCACTCCTTTAACTATATCAACATATATGGAACGAAATTCGCTCCTTGAACTATCAAAGTTAAATTTATTCAAAAAAATGCTTTTCATATTTTCATATCCAAGACCCTCTTGATAATAGGAGCCATATCATAGTATTTATATTCTGCCAATCTACCACCAAATAGAACATTTTTTTCCTTTGCAGCTAATTGATGATACTGATCAGCCAATCGGTTATTTTGGTTATTATTTACCGGATAATACGGTTCCATTCCTTCCTGAAACTCTACGGAATACTCCCGACTAATTACTGTTTTGGGACAAGCAATCACTTCCGAACCAAACATCTCAAAATGTTTATGTTCAATCACCCGAGTATAAGGTATCTCACGTTCTGTATAATTTACGACTGCATTACCTTGATAATTGGAAATATCAAGCGTTTCCGTTTCAAATTTAACGGTGCGATACTCCAATTTACCATAACAATACTCATAATATTCATCTATCGCTCCGGTAAAAACGACTTTATCCGCTATAGATTCCCAATAATTTCTGTTAGTAAAAAAATCTGTATTAATCAGTGTATCTACCCCTTCAAGCAAACCGGAAATCAGCTTATTGAATCCTCCGATAGGAATCCCTTGATATTTGTCATTGAAATAATTGTTGTCAAACACTAATCGTACAGGCAAACGCTTAATTATAAAAGCCGGTAATTCCGTACATTTACGTCCCCACTGTTTCTCGGTATATCCCTTTATCAGTTTTTCATAAATATCCTTACCAATTAATATCTGGGCCTGTTCTTCCAAATTACGAGGCTCTTCCACCCCATCAGCCTTCATCTTGCTACCGCTTCAAATTTCTGTTCCTCTATCTTAGCCATTGCATCAGCAGGAGTAGTCACCCCCCACATCTGATAGAATGTATTCATATTGAAAGGTAAATTATAAAGTTTCCCTTTATAATTGGCAACAGGAGAATTAGTATAACGATTGAACTCTACAATAGAATTTACAAAATCCCAAATTCTTTTATCCGAAGTATGGAAAATATGTGCACCATAACAATGTACATTAATCCCCTCTATATTTTCACAATATATATTTCCTCCTAAATGTGGACGCTTGTCTATCACCAAACATTTCTTTCCCTGTTGACGGGCACGATAAGCAAATGTGGCACCAAAAAGCCCAGCACCCACGATAAGATAATCATAATGGTTCTCAATCATAAACACCATATTTTAAATTATTGATTTATTCCAACAGCAGTAAAATTCAGAAACTTTGTTTATAGCGTTTATGAAATATAGCAGCCATCAAGAAATCCCCAAATCTTTTTATGCATATTGTTTTACCAAATATATATAACCAACCTCTTTATATTTCAATTGATTCTTATTAATCCATACATCAAGCAAACGCTCAGATACACGACCGATAAGCCTGGCCTGGAAAGGCTCCATACTCTTTAAATCATAAGATGCCTCCAATTCCTCCAATATGGGAAACATCCATTCACAATACTGGTCAAAAAGCATCTTTTTCATTATAAACATATTGAAAAGATGTTCACTGCGACTTTTCATTTTCTTATCAAATGCATCCAGATACTCCGGACATCTCCGACTGATAATTCCACGGGTACGATCAAACTGCTCTCCCCAAAAGTATGATCATAATGTGAATAGACAGTTTCAATATAAAGGTTTCGTTTTTTTGGAAGTATAATATCGTGTTTTCTACATAAGATTTCCGCCTGTTTGCCGGTCAGTACACTATTCCATCCTCACGATGCACAGTCTTCAAAGAGAAATGGCGTCTGTAATGAGCCAATCCCACATAATCTGCTTTCAGATTCTTCCAAGCCCAATAAAGTGCTGTCAATTCACAATAATAAGGGTTTTAATAGAAATATTATCACCTTCGGCATCCGATTGATACCCGAACTCTCTATCAGGATACAAAGCCCTTCCTACATGCACCGGCAGATACATACTATCTTCAGGCATCTCCGCTTTTTTGTGAGATGCCACCAAAATCTTGATGTCCATAAAAATAATTGATTTATAAGATTAGGGAATTGAATTAATATTTGTTATGCATTCCCTCTCTAAAGTACTTGATAAACTTTGCCAATTCTACAAATCTAAAGTGGGTGATATTGTAAACTATTTGGGCTGTACAAAAAGCTATCATATGCTTTTTCTTCTCGGGATAGGTATTATATACAAATCCTTCATTACGATAATAATAATGTGACATTTTCTCAGGCTTTACCAAAATTTGATACTTTGATATAAACGGAATGATATTGCCTTTCCTGCCTTTCTCTTTAGGATGATAATGAATGGCAGCTGAAACAGTATAAAGCCCGATACCATTATGGATAGCGCGAGCCATATATTCTTTTTCATCTCCCCAAATAAACATTTCTTTCTTTATCATACCAATCTTCTCAATAACAGACCGTTTCACTAATGTACCATTAAAGGGATGGATATCATTGAAAAACTGTTCTTTTTGTAATTCTGTTATTTTAGTAGTTCGTCTGCTACCACGTGCCCATAAAAATGCTGTATAATCTTTATCGTCTTTATCAGCGACTAAAGCATTTAGGATTACTTCTTTGCCTACTGCTGAAACCACTTTATCATAAGACTGAATTAAATTCTTTATTTCGTTCTTGTCAGGTATACCATCATCGTCCATCATGACCAACCATTCATATCCATTATCATACATATACTTCATACCTGTATAGAAACCGCCTGCACCACCTAAATTTTCTTGATGAAGAACTTTTATATCATTTTGTAAATCAAGATATTCCTTTGTTCCATCTGTACTTCCATTATTTACGACTATTATATCATATTTACAGTATGTCTGTTTCTTTATTGCTGCAATACAATTCTTCAAATCTTTCAATCTATTATAAGTAACAACAACAATCGCAATATGCCCCGAGTCCTTATTAACCATGGTTTTATGTGTTTTTATTATCAATAATTTTTAAGAAAATATTTATCAAAAACCATTGCGTATAATAATATATAGCTTTATAATATAGCCCTGCATTTTTACAACGATATGCAGAATCAAATAAGATCAAGCCTCGATAATGAACTTTTTCGAGCCATGCCATTTGTTTATATAAATTTTCATGTTTATTATATATTTGTTTTACTGTATTTTTCCACTCGAAATATTTATTGGTCAACCGTTGAGTATCATTCCTATCCACTCTATATATGCTCAATGGTTCATTTACATAAACAAAGGGTTTTCTTTGTGCCAACCTAATGGATAATTCATATTCTTGCCAAAAACGAATATTCTCATCAAACATACCAATGTCAATTAACGCTTGTCGTTTTACTAGAATATTAGTTGTTGTGCAACAAATTCTATAAAGAATCCTCCGATTAAGCCAACCACCATCTAAAGGATTTGGTAAAAGAGCAATTCTTTTTATTTTTCCATTAGAACTGATATTTTCAACATACTTTCCACAATGCACTAATTCATAATCTCCTTTTTCCATCAAAAGTATTTGCTTTTCTATTTTTTCAGGTAACCATTGATCGTCATCATCCAAAAAAGCTACATAATACCCCATTGCATTCATAATGCCAATATTGCGTGCATGATTTCCACCACAACTTTCTTCTTTTGGTATATAAATGTATTTTAATGGCAAACTAAGACACATCAAATCTGTTCCATCATCTGACGCATCGTCTACAACAATAAGTTCTATCTTTGAATAAGTTTGAGTCAATACACTATTTATTGCCTTAGCTAACAGACTCTTCCTATTGTGCGTTGTTATAATTGCTGATACTAATTTCATATATTATTCAATACAGATTAAAAGTAGCTTGAGGTGATAGCCAGTAATTCCAAACATAACACATAAAAGCTTCATGGGATAATGGCTGTATAAACAAAATAAATTTATATACAATAAAAACATAACAAATTAGCTGTATCATTTTTTTTAAATAAATATTCATATGCTTATAATTAGGCAAAAAATTGATGACACACGCTATTAACAAAGCTAAAAAAGGATAATAAGTTTCCGCATAACGTTGAACAAGTTCTAACCCCGAAGAAATAGACAAAAAAATCACTCCAATAGCACCTAAATTATACATGATTGAGAATTCTGAAGAGAGTTTATCTCTCAATTTATAGGCTGTATATAGAACACAGTATAGAGGTAACATAGAAATAATATATATCATAATAGACTTATGTTCCATTGTACTATTTTGACCAATACCTGTAAGCCAGCCATCAAGATTATTCATATAGCCTGAAAATTTTTCTACATTTCCAAAAAACAAATCAACAATAAAAATAAAATTTAGCATAAAAGAGGCTTGAAATAAAAAAAGAAATGCTAACGACACAAATATTACCAATAATGGACTTATTGGATATTTCCAAAAGGTGGACAAAATCATTATAATACCAACAGGAACAATTCCCACATGTAAAAAAGGTACTAGAGATGCAAGTATAATAAATCTAACAAATTTTTTATCCAAAAAAAATCGAAAGCTAACTAAAATTACCGAGAATGCCACATACCAACGAATAAAATTTTCTGCACTTAAAGCTGTGAAACTAATCAATACAGGAAAGAAAATACTAAACAAATTCGCATAAGGTTTAAAAAATATAAATAGCGACAATATAAACAATAATGAACAAGTCATTATAACTATTGAATAAGGATGTTCAAATTATGAAACAAACCCCACCATTCTTTAAACAAAAATTCAAATTTGCTCGTTTCAAGACCATTGTAGTATGTATCATAATATGCACACCAATCAATAAAACGTCCCCATCTAAGCCCTTCTTCCAATGAAAAAAATATAATAGGAATAGATGCTATTTTCCAATATTGCAACTGTTTTTTTTTAAACTTCAATGAATATTTATAGAATACATATAATAATAATATGTGAAGAAATACATAAGTGAATGTTATCATTAAGAATTTATTTTTTTATTAAAATACATGGGGTCATTCTTTGACTTTCTGTTAAAAGCTCGAGGAAATATAAATTTAATAAAACTAGTTATTAACCTACAACTAGCCTTTATAAACCCTTTATGTCTGTAATCGAAAATAAAATATTCTATGGGAGCTGCCCCAAGAGGACTTCTAAATGAAATCCACCTTTTTTTTAATGAGTAATTGGAATTACACCATATAGGTATTGCATTGTGCCTATCGCAATATCCAACAATCATTGTAGATACATAAGAAAGAATACCATTTTTTTTTGCTCTTAAGCCATAATCAAAATCTCCGATAGAATGACTATAAGATGGATTGTTCATACCCACCACAGAATATACTGCTTGAGGGATCAAAACAATATTCCCATTAAAATATTCACACAATTGCAATTTACCGTTTGGAATTATCCTCATTTTATCACCTTTATATCCACTATAAGTTACGATACTATGTGTTTTAACGTCACTTGTTGCTCCAACTATAATTGATTTGTTGTTTACTTTTTTTGAATTATCTAATAATATCTTAACAGCATCAGGTATAAGAATTGTGTCATCATTAAGCCATAAATAATAATCATAATGCTGATTATTTGCAGATATTTCCCATGCCTTCAACATTCCTCTATTCCAGTACAAATTACCATTTCCTTTAATGATATGTACATGAGGATATTCAGACGCAACACGTTGGGGAGTTCCATCAGTACAACCATCATCCGTAAGATAAATATCTACGATAAAACCTTGAGGTAGTTTTTGTTTTTCTAATTCTCGCAAACAACGAAGAGTAGTATCACATCTATTATATACAGTCAACAAAGCAGCTATACGTTTCATTTCTACGCTTTTATCAATTACATTAACAAAAATACTGTAACATTATATATACTTTAAAAACAAAACGAATCCTCTACCCTAATACAGATCTTTGAAGTCTCTTATATATATATCTAGCCATCCAGCTAAAATTCAGTTTTTGAGTTTTATGTAAAAAGATTACAGATTTATATAAGTCGTTATTATGCATAGGTTCTTTATAAATATAATATGGAGATTTTATAGCTTTTTGGATCACAGCCTCTTTGAGATATATCTTTATGAGGTTGTATCCCATATTTTTTACATAATATACTAAATATCGATTGATCCTCTCTATGTGACACAAAGTTAGCTCCCATATAATTTGTCGGGTTCTGATTTTTTGATAATCCCATAGGAGATAGCAGTTCTTCCCGACAACAATAGTCCAGCCATTCTTTCACGAATATTCTACTTTTACTACATACTTTCACGATAAAATATGTAGAAATTATTTGATTTGACGACTTAATATTATCAGTATCACATCCCATAATTTTAAAACATTCTGGCTTTGTAAAACAAGATTCTAAAAGAGGAATATCGCATACAAACAAAGGCTGTTCATCCGTCAAATATTCATATAAAGCTTTAGGATTACGAATAAAAAAGCCACCAGAGTCACAATAAAATATGTAATCACCATCCTTATTTTCATTGATAACCTTATTTATAAAATATGGTTTCCAAAGCCAAAGACCACATCCACGTTTATATTTAAAAATATTTACATTATCGTTTTTAAAACTTGAATCTATATCTTCAGGAGTATATTCTTTCACAAGATCCATCCCAGCAACATGAATCCCAGTCCATGAATTTATACTTCTAACTTGTTTATATTTTCATCTGCAAAATTTACAAGTATGTTCATCTTCGCTAGTTGTTTACAATTCGATAAAAACCAATATTTTCTTTCACTAGTCCCTTACCCATAAAGGAATATTTGGATTTATATATTAAAATCAATATCAGGATAATCGACTGCCAACCCCGTTAATGTTGGTTTATCTTCCCACCTAATGTGCTTTAGTACAATCCTAAACCAAATTTTGAAGATTACATTTCTAACTCTTACTTTCATCGTTCTTTTTTCTTTCTCACCAACCATTGATACAACAGGCGAATACCTTATATGAAGTTATTATATAGACAATAAATCGGTAACAAATATTCTGCATAATAGCCATAAACGCGTTTTGCCCTAGTATATCCAGATATTTTAATGTATTTCTCCATTTCGAAAAGAATATCAAATTGCCATTTGGCAAACTTATCAAATTCTGCTTTCTTCATAATAAACATATTATATCCAATAATTACATTATTGTTAATAAATTCACAAGCAGTGCTCAAATATTCAGGATAGAGTTTTTTTATGGCATACAAGAAAATATATAAATCTTCCTGACTAGAAGCTAAAATTAATCGGAACAACACTTTTTTATAATCATACTGTTTTTTAGCCAACATGACATCATATTTATCACTAAGAAAAAACTCTATATTATCATTTGTCACACGTTGTCCAAAATATCTTCGATAATGACACAAGCCAATATATTCTACATCTTTCAAGTTTTTCCATGCCCAATATTGTGCTGTAACTTCACAATACATTGGATTCTTATCACTAATATTATCACCTGTATCATCACCAATCATATGGTGCATATCATCTGTACACTTAGAAATAGCACGGCCTACATGTATAGGGGTATACACCTCATCTTCATATACAGAATCAGGTTTATGACATGCAACTAGTATTTTAACTTTCTTATCTTTCATATTACACGATATTTTCTAATTGCCAAACATAAAAGCTTCTTTACATCAAATTATACTTTATCGGTTTTCAATAACATATTTCACAAACTTTTTTATTTTGCAATATGTTTTTTCTCCCAAAAAGGCTTTAGATACATTTTTCATGATATTTTTTACGGGTCTCTTCCCGATAGTTTTTTTTAACATTTGCTTTTCAAAACACACATCTTTTTCACCTATATGCTGAGGTGTAAACGGATAGTGGTCAGATTGCTCTATATAATCGACTAGACGTAACACAGATTCATTAGAATGACACCCCACTACACCTATATTACGAACTAAATTTGTTATGGGATAAACACCATACCACTTATTTTTGATGCAATTTAAACTCAAAACATAATCCCATACATGAGTTTTATCTATAAAATCAGCTACAACTGTAAATCTATCCTTAAAGAAATAAGTGTTTTTTTGATTGAAAAAATAAGTTTCAAAATAGCCTTTAGACACTACTTCATCCACTGTTATATGAAAGTTAACTTCCTGCCAACGATTTCTCCACGAGGCAAATCCAAAAAAGAAAAAAAGTCAGCATATATATGGTCTATACCTTCTTTCCTTTGAT
>ENA-OQBT01001104-OQBT01001104.1-human-gut-metagenome-genome-assembly--contig:-NODE-1104-length-12039-cov-2.204752_pt1 | contig 12039 bp, 20 predicted proteins | sample MGYA00242749_ERZ504557 | MGnify/ENA primary metagenome ERZ504557 (study PRJEB26092, sample SAMD00036243) | human gut metagenome | host: Homo sapiens | study: EMG produced TPA metagenomics assembly of... | reverse complement strand
AACGGGGTGCAAATCCTCCAAGGTGCAATCAAACTTAATCCTGCCTAAGACTATTGTAAGGCAAAAAGAGAAGTGAAAAAAGTAGTGGAGTCAGTATCCTATTTTCATTATAGGCTGAGATAAGCTTCATGATTCGTTGACAATCGAATAGACAGCACAATGGCTGTGTGTACTTTACTTCAGCGGGCCTTCAGGAGTATATCGCAAAATGCACCCACAGAGCAAAGCCGGCAGAAAAGAACGCAACTTATCGTAAACCTCGCAGAGCTGGAGTGTGAGCCGGTCCGTATCCTTGTCGAAATCATAATGGTCTGATAAAACATAGATACAGCGCTGGAAACGTATGTATTTTGACGCAAAAGAGTTTGGTAAGAGACTTCACGATGTTCGCACTTCCCGTGGCATTATGCAGGAGGAGCTGGCGGTTCGCCTGGGACTGGCAAGCAGCATGTCAGCCGTATGGAGAACGGTGAGCGCAGCTGCTCCATTGATTTACTGATCGAACTGTCCTGCATCCTCCATGTCAGCACGGATTATCTTCTGATGGGCAGCGAGCCAAGTAAAGAGGAAGTCAAAAATGATCTTCTGAGCATTATTTCGGAGCTGTCTACGATTACGAAGAAAATTTAATCGTGCTCTGCGTTTGGAAATGACAAAATAGAGATACTATACCATTGCAAAAAAGAAGTGAGCACGATATAATATAGATAAGAAGGCAAAAGTTACCGCAATGGTATGAAAATAGATTTTGGCTGTTTCCATAAGGAGTAGATCGAGAAACGTTATCCTCAGTGGCTGAAAATACAGATGTGTGATGCTTGCAGCAAGCTATTTGTATAAGCCGAAAGGCCACAGAAATGCGGCTTTTCCTAAATACATGAGTTAGCCGAACCTAACGTATCAATGTGCGCGTGCTGGTTAGATAAATCTAACCACAAAAGGAGAGACAGCAATGCGAGAACACAAGAATTTCTGGGACAGAAATGCAGGTCTGTATGACTGCTTTATGCGAAAAGACAGGGCAGTATACGAGAAAATGTATGAGCTGATCCGTCCGGTCGTTCAAGACAAAACAGTGCTGGAGGTGGCTACCGGAACGGGACTGATCGCCAAGCACATCGTAAAAGCAGCGGCACACATCGAGGCGACGGATGCCTCTCCGGAAATGATTACAGAGGCCAAACGGGGGAATTACTCTGCGAAGCTGCGTTTTTCCGTGCAGGATATGTTTTCTCTGCCATACGCGAGCAAATCATTCGACGTGGTAATCGTATCAAACGCACTGCACATTGTGCCTCAGCCAGAAAAATCACTGCGAGAGATCAAACGGGTGCTGAAGGATGACGGTGTGCTGATCGCGCCTACCTTTACGCACGCAGAAAACTCATTTCCCGGCAAGGTCAAAGCCTTTTTCATGAATCTGGCAGGCTTTCCTCTCCACAGCAAGTGGACGAGTGAAGAATACCTAAAATTTCTGCAACAGAATGATTGGACAGTGCGAAAAAGTGTTGTTCTAAAGGCCTCTTTTTCGCTGACCTATACGGAATGTGTGAAATCGGAGGTGTGATATGTCCTTCTTTGAAAACACCCGCAAGCCCGTAGGCTTTAGCGGGAAGATCATGGTTGCTATGATGAACTTTGGGCACAGCGCAATGGCAGCGTGGGGATTGCATTTTTTGCAGCCTGCCCCGGATGCCATGGTGCTGGACTGCGGCTGCGGCGGTGGAGCGAACATCAAACGCTGCTGAAGCTGTGTCCCAAGGGCAAGGTGCAGGGCATCGACTATTCAGCAGTCAGTGTAGAAAAAGCGCGAAAGGTCAATGCAGGTGCCATTGCAGCAGGGCAGTGTACTGTGCAGCAGGCAAGTGTAGCAGAGTTGCCGTTTGAAGCGGAGCAGTTTGATGTAGTGACCGCATTTGAAACGGTCTATTTCTGGCCGGAACTTGCGCAGAATTTCAGAGAGGTCTATCGGGTGCTGAAGCCCGGCGGGACTTTTTCATCTGTAACGAAGCAAACGGTGAAACAGCAAAAGACGACAAATGGACGCAAATCATTAACGGTATGACCATCTATACGGATGCTGATCTGAAAGTGTATCTGGAGCAAGCAGGCTTTGGCAGGGTTCAGAGTCACAAAAATAAAAAGGGCTGGCTGTGTGTCACAGCACAGAAATGAGGTGCGATCATGTCGAAAAAGGCAACGGAATTTCAAAGAAAAGCAATGAGCTGGATGTACCTGGGCAAGGAAATCTTCAAGCCTTTGAACACCGGCTGGATCGACGAGAATGTTGCCTGCGTGCGCGAATGGGTGGCGAACATCTTCTTCTACCACAAAGGCGATACGACCATTATGGTCGATGCGGGATATAACTACGACCGCCTTGCCGAAAAAATGAGCTGGCTTGGGATTGATCCGAAGTCGATACACCATATCCTTATCACCCATCAGGACACCGACCATGTGGGTGCGGTGGAAGCAGACAGTCCGGGGCTGTTCCGGAATGCGAATCTGTACATCGGCGAGATCGAGAACCGGTATCTGATCGGAGAAACACGCCGCAAGGTTATTTATCATCTCTATAAGCTGCCGCAAGTGACCATCTACAATGAAAAGCAGCTGCTTCACGATGGAGAGGTCTTTGATATTGACGGCGTCAGGATCGAGTGTTTTCTGGTTCCTGGTCATACATGGGGACATATGGTCTACCTCATTGAAGATAAGTACCTTTTTACCGGCGACACGCTGTGGTTTGGCGCGGACGGCGGCTACAGCTTCATTTCCTCGCTGGCGGAGGACAATAAGCTGGCTGTGCAGTCACTGGCGGAGCTGGAGCGGAAACTGCGCGCACGTGGGCTGCATCCATATTTCATCACCGGTCACACGGGATGGACGGACAATTTTGCCTTTGCGTTTGCCCACAAAGACAAGCACTGTTCACCATTCAAAAAACGAGTACATGACCCATCGGCACCCTATGATGCCTACGACGAATCGGACGACACCGAAGAAAATGCAAAGAGCGGTTTTCTGAAAGGCGTGGGAAGATGAGGGACAGCGAATTACAAATTGACCGTAGCTGCCATGTGCTATATTCCAAACCCTGCAAAAAGGAAATTCTGGCGAAAATCACTCTGCACTATCCGGAGGTGGAGCGCGAGGCGGTCTGGGAGCAGGTGCAGCTGAGATACGCAGAGCTTCTTTCCAAGTGGCGCACCGACCTCGGCGGTAAAAAGAATTTTCACAACGGCGTAGGCGGCACCTACGACTGCATCGCCATCATGAGCTATTATGTGGTCTGCAAAGCAATTACTTCGTTCCGTGAAATTGAAGAGATGGAGGAAAATCTGATCCTGCCGACCTTCCGCAAGCTGAAATTCGTGGACTGCAACAAGCCGTTCTGGAGGAAGCTGATGTACAGGGCGTTTGTTCGTGCGAAAAGCGGCTGCGACAAATGGCACGATTACGAGATGTCGGTTGCGCCTTACGAAAACGGCAAGCCTATTTATTATGAGTTTACGTCGTGTCCGGCGGCGGAATTCGCCATCCGGCACGGTCTTGCGGACATCATGCCCGCCCTGTGCAATGTGGACTATGCGTCCATGGAACTGCTCCATGCCAAGCTGGTGCGAACGACCACCTGCGTGGACGGCTGCCGATGCGACTACACCATCTGCGGCGATAAAGACCCGTACTTAAAGGGACATCCCGAATACCGGGATGAGGCGGGATTCAGGAGGAATCGGTAATGCTTTTACAGGTGATTTTGGAAGGCATCGGGCTGGGCGTTCTGCTCATTTTGGTTTGCGCCATCGGTATCTGCAAGGGCGCGGTGGGCATGGTGCATCTTTACAGCCAGGAGGTGCAGGAGCGGTGCGTAACGCTGGGACTTACAACACACGCGAAAATCAAGCGAAATGCTTTGATTTTCAAAGCTGTCTGCGTCCCCGGATACATCGCCTATGTGCTGGTCTGCGTCTATGCGCTCAACGGCGCAAAGGGCTTCGTTCAGGCTTCTGGCAGCTGCTGGTCATACTGTCCGTTATGAATCTCATAGACCGATTTTGGGTTGACGGCTATTGGGTAGGACATACGAACGCATGGGAAATTCCGGGAACGGAAGACCTGAAACCCTACATTACAGCCAAGGATAAGGGCAAAAAGTGGCTGTTCGGCACAATTGGTATGGCGGTCATTTCGGCAGCACTGGCGGCGATTATGATGCTTTTTATGAAAATATGAGGTGATAGAAATGCTGTTTCAAACATATGGCGACAGGAGAAATCCTGCCGTGCTGTTCTTTCATGCAATGGGTGTGACAGGAGCGAGCAGCGAACCGATCGCGAGGTATTTGCAGGATCGATATTTCTGCATCTTGCCCACCTCCACCGTTTACTGCGAGGGGCAGAAATATGTCAGCAAGCTGGACGAAATACGGCAGGTGGAGGACTTTCTGCATCGACAGGGCGTGGAGCGGCTGGCGATGGTGTCGATTCTTCCATCGGTGCAGACCTTGCCATGGCGTTTCTGACGCAGACGAAGCTGCCCGTGGAGCACGCTTTCTTTGACGGCGGGCAGTTCGCCCAAATCGGAAAGGGCACGCGCCGTATCATGACGCCGTTTCTGTATTTTGCCATCAAGAGCCTATATTGGTCGAAGGGCGGTACGCTGAAAAAGATACTGTGGTGTGACGACGATTCCATAAAGTCGTATTTTATAGACGCTGGGAAAAATCTGACCTACACAAATTTGCGGCGACAGATTCTGGACAGCTGGAGGATAAAACCTTTCCAGCACTTTCCGAAGAACTGCAAAAGCATCTCTATTTCGAGTTTGGCAGCATAGAAGATCATTTCAAATACCGTCAAGCGGTGATAGAAGCCTATCCCTGCGGCAATTACCCCGTATTTGAGGGATACGATCACATGCAATATCAGATTCGTGATCCGAAGGGCTTTGCTGAAATGCTGGCATTTATCGCTGAACAGGACGGTATGCCGAAGCTGCCGTTTATCAGAAAGTGAGAGGACCCGATATGAAATACAAAATCGAGAAAAACACCGTGCAGGAGACGTTGATCCTCCCGCTGTATTCACGGAAGCTGTGTACGGAGTTGTATCCGAACCTTTACCGGGACGAAACGGCGGTGCGTCTGATCGACCAGATCGACTACGACTTTTCAGAGGCAGAGAAAAATTCCCGCAGCCTGATGCAGCGTTTCGGTGCGCTGGAGGTCGCCATGCGGCAGAATGACCTTGCCTTTGAAGTGCAGGCGTACCTGAAAAATCACCCCTGCGCGGCAGTGGTCAATCTGGGCTGCGGGCTGGATAACACCGGTAGAGCCTGCGACAATGGCAGATGCAAGATCTACAATCTGGATTTCCCGGATGTGATTGCCCTGCGGCAGCAGCTGCTGCCCGCCGGGGAGCGGGAGCAAAACATCCCCTGCAACCTGAAAGACCCCGCATGGTTTGACAAGATCGATGCCTCCGGCGGGGCGGTGTTCTTTGCCTCCGGGGTGTTCTATTACTTCCTGACGGAGCAGGTTCGGGAACTGGTGCAGGGGATGGCGGACGCTTTCCCCGGCGGAGTGCTGGTCTTTGATGCTGCCAACCGTACGGCGGTGAAGATGATCGCCAAAACGTGGCTCAGGACGGCGAAAATCAAGGATGTGGGAGCATATTTCGCGGTTTCGGATGCGAAAAGCGAGCTTTCCCCATGGGACAGCCGTTTGCAAGTATCCAGCAGGGGCTATATGATGGGCTACAACGACCTGAAAGACGCTTCCGTCAGCGGCTTTTTCCGATTTCTCGCCAAGGTCGGGGACAACGGGATGAAAATGCAGATCGTGAAGATCGGATTTGGAGGCAAGCTATGAAAATTCTGGTATATGGTGCAGGCGTTCTGGGGTGCAATCTGGCAAGAAATCTGCTGCGCGACGGAAAGAATGTCACTCTGCTTGCGCGGGGAAACTGGGCTGCGGAGATCAAGCAGAATGGCCTGCGGATCAAGGACAAATTTTCGCTCCGCACCTCGGTCAGCCGCATTCCGGTGGTGACTGAACTTGCACCGGATGCAATGTACGATGTGATCTTTGTGGTCCTGCGCTATACACAGCTGGATTCCGCTCTGGACACGCTGCGGGCGAACCGGACGAAGAACATCGTTTTTGTGGGGAACAATGTGCAGGCGAGGGCGCTGGCGGCGGCACTGCCGGAAAAGAACGTCCTGTTTGCCTTTGCGCTTTCTGCCGGGCATCGGGAGGCTGACCGGGTGGTCTCCATCGACTTGAAAAAGATTACCATCGGGCAGCTGACGGGTGCAACCTCCAATAAACAGTTGATCGGGCGCATCTTCCACGGCACAAAATATAAGGTTGTTTACGAGCCGAACATGGAGGACTATCTGCTCTGCCATGCCGCGTTTGTGATGCCTGCGGCCTTCGCCTGCTATAAGACAGACGGCGACCTGAAAAAGCTCAGGGGAGATACCGCGTACCTGAACCGTGTGCTGGATGCCAACATCGAGGGATACCGAGCCATCCGAAATGCCGGGCACGCCATTCTGCCAAGGGGGATGCGGATTTTGAAGGGGAAAAGTACCGCAAGACCTGCCTGCGCTTTTTCAAGCTGATGTGCGCCACCTCGCTGGGGAAACTCTGCGCCTCCGACCATGCCATGAACGCCATCGACGAAATGAGCGCACTAAACCGGGATCTCAAAAAGTTTTTCGATGAGCATGGTGCAGCCTATCCGGTGTGGCAGGTGCTGGAAGCGGAAGTCGGGAGGTATCTGCGATGAAGTATGCCGGAATGCCCTTTGGAATGTGGGTGCTGTTTGCTGGCTCCTTTCAAAAGCAGCTGACCGCTGTACTGAGCTATGATGCAGCCACCGCAAGAGCTATCACGAAAAAGGCAAAGCCGCAATACCGGCAGATCATCCGCAGGCTGCCGGAGTTCGAAAAGGCCGACCGCTTCAAAATGAATCTGGTCAACTGCGCTATGATCGGGGCGTTCATTCTCTCCATGCCGCAGCGCCCGGAGGTGGACAGGCTGACGGATTACTACGCAAAATCTATGATGACTGCGCCCATGCAGTGGTTCTGCCGCAAGAGCGGAAAAAGCAAGTTTACCCCAAAGGATATCGCCGCAATGAAAGCCACCGCCGCTCTGAAAGCTGCCGACCGAAACCCTTACTCGTGGAACATGGAGTTTTACGAATACCCGGATGGCAGCGGCTACGTGGGACGCTTTACCAAGTGCGGCATCTGTGTGCTGATGAAGGAGCTGGGACTGTACGACCTGACCCCTGCTTTGTGCCATCTGGACTACACCATGAGCGAAGCGGGCGGTGTGACAAATTTTGTGCGGCAGTACACCCTTGCCTCCGGCGGGCCCTACTGCGACTGCGGATACAAAAAGAAGAAAAACAAATAGGAGGAGCGCACGATGCTTGTCAAGTCGATAACAGAGAAAGAAATCTACGATATCGGCCACGCTTTCGGCTATTATGACTACGGACAGGAAACGGGAATGTCTGCTGCCTTTTCCGGGAAAGATGCCACGGCAAACTATATCTGCGCTTATGTGCGCGGAGTGCTGCGGAGCGGCTTTCTGCACACCACCAGCGACCGGCTGGGTGTGCCGGTAATTCTGGAAACGGATGCAAAATCTAAGTGCGACAAATATGTGCATCTGGATATGGAACTTGCAGAAACGCATGATCTTGGCGCATTTGGCAAGCTGTATGACCTGATCAGGTACCCGGAGCCGACCGATGAGCTTTTGAAGGAGGTTCTTCCGTGAAAAAACAGTCCGATCTTTCCCGGTTGATGGGCTACGCCGGGAACTACCGACGTTTTACCTATGTCTCGTGGGCGCTGTCTGCGGTCAGCGCACTGGTGCCCTTTGTGTACATCTGGAAGATCCTGCGGGATGTGCTGAACGCTGCGCCGGACTATGCGCAGGCAGTGAACATCCCCCGTTACGGTTGGATGGAGGTTTCTCAAATCAACCCGGAAAAGCTCATGATCCTTTATTCCATCGTGTTTCAGGATGTGACCTTGTTTGACAACACGATACTGGAAAACATTCGTCTGGGGCGCAAAGGTGCCACCGACAAGGAAGTCCTTGCGGCGGCAAAGCTGGCAAACTGTGAGGAATTTGCCGAGAAGCTTCCAGACAAGTGGAACACCACCATCGGCGAGAACGGCTGTGCCCTTTCCGGCGGTGAGCGCCAGCGTATTTCCATCGCCCGCGCTTTCCTGAAGGATGCGCCTATCATCCTGCTGGACGAAGCAACCGCCAGTCTGGATGTGGAGAACGAAACTGCCATTCAGGAAGCACTGTCACATCTTATCAAGGATAAAACAGTTCTCATTATCGCTCACCGGATGCGTACGGTTTCCAGTGCGGATAAGATTGTGGTGCTCAAAGATGGAACGGTAGCCGAACAGGGATCGCCGGCACAGTTACTGCATGATGGCGGCATCTTTGACCATATGGTACAGCTCCAGACTAAGAGTCAAGGCTGGTCGTTGACCAAGGCATAACAGAGAAGGATAGCGAAACGGTCTGAGTCCTGTGCACAACACGAGATATTCTCAAGAATTTGCGTGAAAAAAATAAACTTACAAAAAGTCATTTGAACGGTACTACAAAATGAGAAAAAGCGCTTGACTCTACATCTGTTGTAGATATTATAATATTGGTAATTTAACAAAAAAGAAGGATTAGGCAATATGGAAAAGAACCTTACTACCGGCAGTGTGTTCAAAAATGTTGTATTATTCTCATTGCCGTATCTGCTCTCGTATTTTCTTCAAACGCTCTATGGCATGGCTGACCTATTTATCATCGGACAGTTCGAGGGTGTAGCCAGTACTACCGCTGTTTCTATCGGCTCACAAGTGATGCACATGCTTACGGTTATGATTGTAGGGTTATCGATGGGAACAACCGTCAGCGTCGGCCAGGCAGTGGGGGCAGGAGATCGAAAACAGGCAGCGCATAACATCGGGAATACGGTAATATTGTTTCTGGTGGTTTCCATTGCACTTACGGCCATCCTGTTATCCCTTGTTCATCCCATTGTCGTTGCCATGTCTACGCCAACGGATGCGGTGAGCGGTACGGTCACCTATTTGACCATCTGCTTTATCGGGATTCCGTTTATTACATCCTACAACATTTATCAGTTCTATTTTTCGAGGGTTGGGCGACAGCAAAGCCGAATGTGCTTTATTGCCACAGCCTGTGCTGCCAACATCGCTTTAGACTATCTTTTTATGGGTGTGCTGCACCTTGGGCCTGCGGGCGCAGCCCTTGGTACAACTCTCTCTCAGGCAATCAGTGTAGTTGTTTCCCTTACCGTTATTTTGAAACGCAGGAGCATTGTTCTGAAAAAAAGCGACTTCAAGCCTTGCCGTGCGGTCATGGGGAAAATTTTGGGGATCGGCATCCCGATTGCGTTTCAGGACGGCCTGATTCAAGTTGCTTTTATTATTATCACGATTATTGCCAATCAGCGTGGACTGAATGACGCAGCGGCAGTCGGGATTGTGGAGAAAGTGATCAGTTTTCTCTTTTTGGTCCCCTCCTCTATGCTGTCTACCGTTTCTGCCTTGGGAGCGCAAAATATCGGTGCGGGCAAACCGGAGCGGGCCATTCAAACGCTGCGCTATGCGGTGATGCTCGCCGCAGGCTTTGGCGTGCTTGCTTCTATCGCGATCCAGTTTACAGCGGAAGGCATCGTTTCGCTGTTCACTGATCCCAGCACTGCGGACGGAGCGGCGGTGGTCCGTTTCGGCGGCCAGTATCTGCGTGGTTACATTTTTGACTGTATTTTTGCTGGCATTCATTTTAGTTTTAGCGGCTTTTTTTGCGCATGCAGGAAATCCGGCCTGTCGTTTTTACACAATATTTTCGCCATTGTATTGATGCGTGTGCCTGGCGTTTATGTGACCTCAAAATTATTCCCGGCAACGCTTCTCCCGATGGGACTGGCGACCGCGGCAGGCTCACTGCTATCGGTCGTGATCTGCCTAATCGCTTTTGGAGTCATACGGCGCAAATCAACGCTTGTTCTGGTGGAGGAGTAAGATATGGATCGGAAAAATCTCTTCCCAATAGGTGAAGTGTCAAAATTGTTTCATATCAGTGTTAGTAGTTTGCGGCACTATGAACATATCGGTTTGCTTACACCAGAATACATTTCCTCAGATTCTGGCTATCGTTACTATGGCACCGAACAATTTGAAGTACTCAACACAATCAGGTATTTGCGGGCATTGGATATGCCTTTGTCCGAGATTGAGGACTTTCTCAAAAATAAGGATATCAGCCGTATTGAGGAAAAGTTGTTACAGCAAAAGCATGTGGTCCTGAAAAAGCAACAAGAATTACAACGTATAGAACAAAAGATTAACCACCGCTTAAATTGGCTGCGTGACGCACAAAGTGTGCCTTTGGATACCGTTTCCTTTAATAGAGCTTCCGTCCTGTCGCATTGTTTGGGTAGACGCTCCACTGAAAATAGATGGCTCTCATGATATGGAAGTGCCGATTAGAAAGCTGGATCAATCTGATGCCGAAGCCGTTGTATTTCTTGGAAAGGTCGGACTTGGCATTTCCGCGGAACATTTGCAGCAATCAAAAGTAAATCGATATGACAGCATTTTTCTAATACTGGATCAAGAGGACATTTATACAGGTGAAACCATTACTCTTCCCAAAGTACTTTGTGTACGGCTGCGTTTTCGAGGCAGTCATATAGAAGCTCCAGCGCACTATGAAAAGCTCCTTGACTACATCACAAAAGAACAGATGCAGATTGTTGGTTTTTCACGAGAAATCACGCTCATAGACTATGGCATTACTAATGACAGTGAAAAATTTGTGACTGAAATATGTATTCCGGTCAAGTGCAGATAAGAAGGGCATAAAATGAGATTCGTTGTTAAAAAAGAAATTTTTGAAGAACTGCCGAGGGCCTGTTTTGGTGTTGTTATGGCAAAAGGCATTGATAATAATAACGCATACCCAGAGATTGAACAATTTTTAGATGAAACATGCCCATTCACTACGAGTACAAAACCAGATAGAATTTCTCATGTGCCATAAAGTAACACAAAAACAACAGACAGCCGCCACAATTCCGTAATGATCGATGCTTGACAGACTCCTTCAAGTTCGCTATAATAATAAACGCAAAACTTTAGTGGACTTTTCCGGATTCGGTCATCTTTTTGCCACACAGCTATCTTGTGATAGTTGTGTGGCTTTTTTGTTACCTGTATCTCGGAAGTATTAGCAGAATGGAGGAGTATATCTGTATGGAAAAAAAATTTTTTGTCTCTTATCAAGACGTGCCGTAGTGTACGGGCTTATAAATCGGAATCTGTCCCTTCCAAGGCTTTGGACGCTGTACTGGAAGCAGGGACTTATCCGGCCCAGGAAGCCGGTCAGACCGCAGCACGCAAACAAAACTATATTGTTCGGACAATTTGTGGAGAAGAGGGAAAGTATGCAGACCAATAACAAAATGGCGGTTGCGCCCGTTGGAAAACTCATCTGGCAAATGTCGATACCGCCGCTGATTTCCATGTTTCTGCAATATTCCTATAATCTGATAGACAGCGCGTTTGTAGCGCGGCTGAGTGAAAATGCTTTGACGGCGGTTTCCCTGTCGTTTCCCATTACAACTTTGATGAATGCGACATCTATCTGGATCGGCGTTGGCGTGAATGTACTGATTGCAGGGTATCTTGGACAGAGAAAGCAGAATGAGGCAAATACTACCGTCACACATGGATTGTTACTGGCCTTTGGAATTGGTGCTTTGCTCAATCTTCTGTCATTACTGATTATGAAACCCTACTTTGGGGCATTCACCAATAACGAAGAAATTTATCAGTTGAGTCTTGACTATATGAGCGTATGTTCGTTCATGCAAATTCCAAACATGGTGCATATCGCAATCCAGAAGATGATACAGGCTACTGGGAACATGGTTGCGCCTATGTGGTTCCAGATTGCAGGAGTGG
>ENA-OQBT01001103-OQBT01001103.1-human-gut-metagenome-genome-assembly--contig:-NODE-1103-length-12041-cov-3.323737_pt1 | contig 12041 bp, 12 predicted proteins | sample MGYA00242749_ERZ504557 | MGnify/ENA primary metagenome ERZ504557 (study PRJEB26092, sample SAMD00036243) | human gut metagenome | host: Homo sapiens | study: EMG produced TPA metagenomics assembly of... | reverse complement strand
GTTTTTTTGTTTAAAAATCAACAATAAAATCTTAAAGTACAATTAGTCATATGAAAATAATCATAAGTGTTTTGTTAAATAACCCTTCCTAACTAACAAAATTAAAGAAAAAATTTTGATCAATACATTAAACAGAAATACTCTCCTAAAATGATAATAAGACACCAAGGGGCAGTTATTCCATTTTAACCATCTATTTACTGGATTCAGCAAGAATGGGACTTACCAAAGAAGATATCCCTTGTCCTTGCAGAGAGAAGGATAAAAAAAGCAAGCGGCTGGAAAACCACTTGCTTAGGAGTTATATGAAAAGTTTTTAGGATAGTTATATTATATGACTTTCTAGGATAGGAGACATCCGTCTTGAGACCTATTTTAAAAAAGTGATAAATGAATCTTAAAAAGTTGACTGATGTTAGCAAAAAGTTTTACAATAAATATCATTAAGTAAGATTGGAGATGAGATTTCTGTTTAACAATTACAAACTTGTGCAACGTTTGATTCACATCATTTCAGCTATTGTTTTTATCGCTTCTTGTCTCTTTGTGATTTGGCTTTATCAGCATGGCTATCTAACCAATCAGGCTAAATTACAAACGCTTGTGGGGCAAGATAAATTTTTAGGAGCACTTTTCTTCATTCTTCTACAAATGATGCAGGTTGTTGTGCCAATTGTCCCTATTAGTTTGACCATGGTTTTAGCTGTTATGACTTTTCACCCAGTTATTGGTATTTTAACGAGTTGCATTGGTATTATTCTTGGTTCGACTATTTTATTTTTACTGACACGTTGGTATGGAAAACGATTTTGCCTGCTTTTCGTCAAAGAAGCTACTTTCAATAAATATGAAAAACTCGTTGCCACCCATAGATCATTTACTATCTTTTTTATTTTATGTATGATATCACCCTTTGCACCTGCTGATTTACTTGTGATGTTAGCCGCGCTTAGCAACATGTCCTTTAAAACTTTTTCAAAAATCATTATCCTTTGTAAACCAATTTCCATTATCGGACACGTGTTAATTCTCACTTATGGTGGTGAATGGGCGCTACATTTTCTTTAAAACTTGAAAAATTTGAGATTTGTTTCTCAGATTTTTAGTTTCTCTCAAAGTCTAATTGAATCAAGAATTCTTCATCATTCCTAAACTCCTCTTCACATCATTTTAGAAAATATTATACCAGAGTTCTTTGCTTGTTTTGATAGGAAGAGATATTTTCATTACGCAAACGCTTGCGTTATTTTATCTTTTTGGTAAAATGAAAGAAAAAAGTCTTTCTCCTAGGAGCCTTATTATGACAAATGAAACTCTGATGCAATATTTTGAATGGTATTTACCAAATGACGGGAAACACTGGCAACGATTAGCAGCTGATGCTCCCGAACTAGCTCAAAAAGGCATTTCTAAAATCTGGTTACCTCCTGCTTTTAAGGCTACACACGCTGGCGATGTTGGCTATGGTGTTTATGACCTTTTCGACCTCGGAGAATTTGACCAAAAAGGAACGATTCGAACCAAATATGGAACTAAAGCCGATTATCTTGCTGCCATTGCTAGCTTAAAAGAAAATGGTATTGAGCCTTAGCGGATGTGATTTTGAATCACAAGGCAGCAGCTGACCACACCGAAACCTTTACTGTTGTCGAAGTGTCGCCAGAGGACCGCACAGAGCTTCTTAGTGAGCATTTTGAAATCGAAGGTTGGACAAATTTTACCTTTGCAGGTCGGCATAAAACCTATAATGATTTTGAGTGGCATTGGTATCATTTTACAGGAACAGATTATGATGTCAAAACTGGAAAAACTGGAATTTTTCAAATTCAAGGCGACAATAAAGGTTGGGCAAATCAAGGTTTAGTTGACGGTGAGAATGGGAATTATGACTATCTGATGTATGCTGATTTGGATTTCAAACACCCTGAAGTCATTAAAAACATTTACGATTGGGCAGACTGGTTTGTTCAAACAACTGGTATCGCTGGTTTTCGATTAGACGCTATCAAACACATTGATTCTTTCTTCATGGGCAATTTTATCCGTGATATGAAATTAAAATACGGCGACGATTTCTACGTCTTTGGTGAATTTTGGAATGGTGATGAACAGTCTAACAACGATTACTTGGAAAATACCGATTATCGTTTTGATTTGGTAGATGTCCGCCTTCATCAAAATCTCTTTGAAGCTAGCCAAGAAATGGAAGATTATGATTTGCGGACAATTTTTGACCAAACCTTGGTCAAGAATCACCCAGATTCTGCTGTTACTTTTGTCGATAACCATGACACACAACGTGGGCAGGCTTTGGAATCAACCATTGCAGAATGGTTTAAGCCTGCTGCTTACGCTTTGATTCTACTTCGTCAGACTGGATTGCCTTGTATTTTCTATGGTGATTACTACGGCATTTCTGACGAATTTGCGCAAGAAAATTTCCAAAACGAGATTGACCAATTGTTGCAACTTCGTCAAACAGCTGTCTATGGACAGGAAGAGGATTACTTTGATGACCCAAATTGCATTGCGTGGACTTGTCTTGGGGATGATGAACACCCCACAGCACTAGCTATACTCATCAGTAATGCTAACGCTACTTCAAAACGCTTATTTGTTGGCGAGAAATGGGCTAACCACATTTTTACAGACGCCTTAGAAAATAATCAGACCGAGGTCACGATTGATGCGCAAGGCTATGGCGTTTTTCCTGTTAATGAAAAATCTGTCAGCGCATGGGGACCAAATCACTAATGAATACAAAAAAACTCCCTTAGAATAGCGATTTCTAAGGGAGTTTCTTTTCTAATTTAAACTGAGAATCGAAAAATTCTTACATCTGTTTACATAATTATATTTACGTAAACAACGATGACAACTTTCACATCTTTTCTACCCTGCTTGGGCTGTTTGCATTTGGTAATAAACGCCTTGTTTTGCCATTAAATCGTCATGCGTACCATGTTCAACAATGTCACCATCTACCATGACTAAAATAAAATCAGCTGATTGAATTGTTGACAAGCGGTGTGCAATGATAAAACTTGTCCTTCCTTGCATTAATTTTTCAAAAGCTTCTTGAATCAACACTTCTGTCCGAGTATCGATAGATGAAGTTGCTTCATCGAGAATTAGGATTTTTGGTAGTTTGACAAAAATTCGAGCAATCGTTAACAGCTGACGTTGTCCTTGCGACAATGACGCTCCTGCATCAGCCAGATAAGTATCGTAACCATTTGGCAACTGACGAATAAAGAAATCAGCATTGGCTGCTTTTGCGGCAGCAATGACTTCTTCGCGTGTAGCATCAGGATTTCCATATGCAATATTATCGTGAATCGTTCCAACTTTCAGCCACGTTTCTTGCAATACCATACCGATTTGTTGGCGCAATTCTGATACAGAATAATCTGCCATAGAAACGCCATCCAAATAAATAGCTCCGCTATTGACTTCATAAAAACGCATTAAAAGATTGATTAAAGTTGATTTTCCTGCCCCCGTTGGTCCAACGATAGCCACTTTTGAAGCCGCTGGGATTGATAAATTAAGGTGGTTAATCAAGGTATTTTGGCTAGTATAACCAAACGACACATCTTTGAATTCAATTTGTCCTTGGATACTATCCGCGTTAAGCTGAGCTTTTACTGGAAGAGGCTCATTTTCTTCGTCTAAAATAGCGTAGAGACGTTCTGCACAGGCAATGGCGCTCTGCAATTCTGACAAAACGGATGAAATGTCATTAAATGGCTTGGTGTATTGATTGACATAATTCAAGAAAGTTGTCAATTGCCCAACTGTAAAAGCGCCTGACATAATCCGAAGTGCCCCTACTCCTGCCAAGAGAGCATAAATCAAGCTATTAATGAAACGCGTTGACGGATTAACCGCTGAAGAATAGAAAATAGCTCCTTGTGAGTAATCAGCATAAGTATCATTAATCGTCGTGAAAGTGTCAATAGCCATATCTTGCGCATTGAAGGTGTGGAGTAAACTTTCTTGACGAATCATTTCTTCAATATACTGCGTTTGTTGCCCGCGTGATTTTGTTTGATTTTGATAAAGATGATAACTCTTTTGAGCAATAAAACGTGCTAAGAAAAGTGATAATGGTGTCAAAATTAGCACCAAACCAAGCATTAACAAATCAATATCAGCCATTGTCACAATGGTAATGATAATCGTTAGAATACCAATGAAAAATTGATTGAACACCATTAACAGACCATTGCTCAATTGTTCGGCATCAGTTGTCACACGACTAACCAAATCACCTGAACTTTTCTTGTCAAGATAAGAAATCGGCATCTGGTTTAATTTTTCCATGACTTTTTGACGCAATGTGTAAATGTAACCAAACGTTAGACGGTTATAAATCAATGGATTCACCCATTGCACCAAGGTATTCAAAGCGACAACAACAATCATTTTCGCTACAATTGGCACAATTAAACTAATTGATTTCGGAGATAAGACAACGTCCACCGCATTCCCAATCAAAATAGGCAAATAAACGGTCAGAGCGACTTGCGCAATCGTTCCAAGTGTGGCACCAAGAACAAGTCCTTTTTGTGATAAAAGATCTTGGAACAAACGGCGGCTAGTATGATTTTGATTTTTTGCCTTCATCTTACGCCTCCTTTTCTTCTTGGTGTTGTGAGTAATGAATAGCGCGGTAAACATCATTTTGCTTGAGTAACTCATCATGGCTGGCAAAACCAAGTTGATGTCCTCTATCTACAGCAAAATCTTATCAGCTGCTTTCAAGCTATTAGTGCGTTGTGAAATCAAAACAAGAGTCACTTCTTTTAATTCCTCATGAATGGCTGATAGCAACTTCGCTTCTGTTAAATAATCAAGCGCTGATGTCGAATCATCCAAGATTAAGAACGGCGCTTTTCTAACAAGCGCACGCGCAATTGTCAAACGTTGACGTTGTCCGCCAGAGAAATTACGACCAAATGCCTCAACCTTGGCATCCAATTGTCCCTCTTTTTCTGACACAAAATCGCTAGCTTGAGCAATATCCAAAGCTCTCCAGAGCTCATTATCACTCACCTCATCACGAATTCCCAAAATCAAATTTGAACGAATTGTTCCTTGAAATAACTCTGCCTTTTGTGGCACCACATTGACCCAAGAACGCCATTCCCCAAGTGTTTTAGGAGAGTGCTGATTTTGAAAAATAGCTAAGCTTCCCTCTTGCGGTGTGTAGAGATGAGTGAGAAGTTCGACTAAAGTTGATTTCCCAGAGCCTGTTCCACCAATCACACCTAAAAAGTCACCAGCGTTCACACTAAAATCAATATGTGACAGCGACGGCTCGGCAGCGGTTGGATAGGTGAACGTCATGTCTTTGACCGCCAAAGCAAATGCTGACTCACTTTGTATCAGCTCAGTTGCCAAATTTTCAGAATCCTTTTCAAATACTTCTGTGATACGTTTAGCGCTGATAAAAGATTGGTTCAATGATGTGACAAGCATGGTCATCTTGAGCAATTCCGTCAAAATTTGCAAGAGGTAATTCACCAAAGCAATCAACATTCCTTGTGACAAAAGCCCACGACCGATTTCAAGATTTCCTTGCCAAATCACCAAAATCAATGTGCCATTAACCACCAGATAAGTCAACGGCGTTACGAGACTTGATAGGTGACCAGCTTTAATTTGCAAGTCAGTATAATCTTGGTTGGCTGCCGCAAATTCTTGTTCTTCTGCTACAACCTGACCAAAGGCACGAATCACACGCACACCTTCTAATTGCTGGCGTGTCATATTGACAATTCTATCGGTAGCCTGACGAATCTTTGCGTAAATCGGATTGAGCAAGTGCGACATGGTAAAGACAATCGCAAACAAAATCACCACCATTAACAAGAAGTCAATCGTCATTTTAGGACTAATGGTAAATGCCATGATAATCGCACCAAAAACAATAATCGGTGCTCGTAAAAACAGACGTAAAAATTGGTTGATACCTGTTTGAATTTGGTAAGTATCGCTTGTCAAACGCGTTACTAAACTAGATGTTGTCAGCTGGTCACGATCCTCTTTACTCAAGCCCATGATTTTTTTAAATAAATCCTTTGTCAACTGACGTGTGTAGCCAACGGCAGCCTTGGAAGAAAAATATTGTGCTGTAATAGCTACAAACATCCCAACAATTGCCAGTAAAAATAACAGCCCTACCATCATATAAAGGTGATTTTTATCATGATGAGGGATAATGGTATCAACAATTCTAGCAATAATAATCGGAACTAAAAGCTCGAAAGATGCTTCAAACAATTTGAAAAGGGGACCTAAGATTGTCTCCTTGAGGTACCCTTTAAAATAATGACTTAATGCTTTCATTCTTCTCTTTTCTAATAGAGCATTAGCTCTCATGTCATTTTAAAATAAACTCATCAATCAATCAAATACAGATTAAAGTGAACTTCACGAGAATAATAAATATTCCCACCATTTTTATACAATTTTCCACCTGAGATAAGGCAAGGGGATGGTAATAAAAATAAGTTTCTCCCGTTGTATTTCCAAGACTTGGAGCGACAACATTACGAGAATAAGCTGTTGCCAAAGCAATCGTATTTTCGCCACCATTTTTTGCCACGTAATCAATATAAGCAGTTCCGAAATTGTAAGCTTGCACGGCCGTCCAGACATCTACTCCTGCTTCATCTGCCAAGGTAAGATTTTCTGAAAGTACCGTCACGCCTTGACGAATACTGGTCTGGCTATCCGTAATGGAATTAGCAACACCGTCTGAACTTTCGCTTGATTGCATAACATCACCGTCATCTCCCTTGGTCTCCGTGTAAATCATCGCCAAGACCAAATCAACATTGGCGGTGGTATCGTTGTCGTCTAAAATCTCCTTGACCATATCTTTATACTGTAAAACATTTTGTACGTTTTTGTGAACCACATACGTTTGGTAACCACAAAAAATGACAAAGCCCAGTATGATTAGACGCCCTAAGAACTTAAACATTATTTATTTTGAATATCCTCTATATTTTTAATCAAGATAGAATAGGTTCCATTTGGATTTTGGATAAATTCTACCGATTCAGCGTCGTCATAGACATTATTAGGTACAATCAGTTGAATACCATTGGATAGGGATAACTTCTGATTTTCCAATTTTTTCGTCTGACGTGAATGGTCAATATCTGCTACTTGAATTGGTTCTGGAATACTTTCTTTTAACTCATCAACAAAAGTTAAACGAGCAGTCAAATTACTATCAAAAAGTTGGTCTGCCAATTTTTCTGGTGATAATTCTTGCTCTTCTTCCAGATTTTTATGGATAGCAGCTTTCATTTTGGATTGGAAAGCAAAATCATCTTGTTGGAAACTTTCAGCAATTTTCTGCGCTGTTTGTTCAACCATTCTTATCGATTTTTTCACCGATTGCTCTGGTTGGACTTGCAAGAGATTTTCTGAAAAATAATTAGCAAAGCTACCATTATGCTTGACACGCTTCTCAATCAAATAATAATGATGATTAGAGCAATTAATCACCAAAGCTTCATCTGGTGTTTGCGCAGCTGACGGCAGATTATTTTGTGTCACCTTAATCGGACTTTCACTATCACTAGAAATATGGGTGAAATTTTCCTTCAAAGCAATACGAAGAAAGGCAAAATGTTCAACACCGTCTTTGTCAAATTGGATAAAAACCAAATCATTTGTTTTTTGATTTTCCGAGATGACAAATTCTTCTTTCCAAAGTTGGGCAATCTTAACAGATGACTCCATCAAATCATCACTTAAATAGCTAAGAAAGACATTATCTTCTGCAAACATTCCACGTTTAGCTTCATCTGAGAAACTTTGCTTAGTTTTTTACGAAAATACTCATCAATACGTGGCGTGATTGTCAACAATTGGTCTGACAAGATCAGCTCAGTATCGTTGGGTGTAAATTGATGAATAACAATGCGTTTAATATATAAATCAATCATGATTAGTTTTGTGGTTGAATACCCAAATAATATTCAACTGTTCGTTAATAAAGCGGGAAGGCATCTGTCAATGCTTTAACCTCGCGACGAACCTCCTCTAAAATAGTTTCGTTTTGATAATTTTCAAGTGCCTTAACAATCAATTCAGCAATAGCACGCGATTCTTTTTCACCCATGCCACGGCTCGTAATCGCTGGTGAACCGATACGAATACCTGATGTTTTAAACGGTGATAAAGTTTCAAATGGAATTGAATTTTTATTGAGCGTGATGTTAACAGACTCAAGGACATTTTGCGCCACTTTCCCATTTTCAACGACTTTTGTCACGTCAACAAGAAAGACATGATTGTCTGTGCCGCCTGAAATCACACGGAAATTTGGGTGTTGATTAAAGACATCAGCCATAGCGGCAGCATTTTTAATCACATTTTCGCCATATTCTTTGAAAGCAGGGTCCAACGCTTCTTTGAGCGCGACAGCTTTACCTGCAATGACATGCATCAATGGTCCACCTTGCAATCCAGGGAAAACAGCAGAATTGATTTTTTTAGCGAGAGCTTCGTCATTTGTTAAAATCAATCCACCACGAGGACCGCGAAGCGTCTTATGTGTCGTTGTGGTTGTAATATGCGCATAAGGAACTGGGCTTGGATGATGACCTGATGCCACAAGACCTGCAATGTGCGCCATATCCACCATAAGATAAGCACCGACACTATCTGCTATGGCACGAAAACGTTGAAAATCAATAATACGTGAGTAAGCTGATGCTCCCGCTACAATCAATTTTGGTTTCACTTCTTCTGCTAGCTCGGCTAATTTATCATAATCAATGCGTTCTGTCACAGGATCAACCGTGTAAGAAATAAAGTGGTATGTTTTCCCTGAAAAACTAACAGGAGCACCGTGTGTCAAATGTCCACCAGCAGCCAAATCCATTCCAAGGACTGTATCGCCAGGTTGAATCAAAGCCATATAAGCTGCGGCATTAGCTTGACTTCCTGAATGAGGTTGGACATTCGCAAATTTAGCTCCGAATAATTCTTTTGCACGGTCAATCGCTAAATTTTCAACGATATCCACACAATCTGTTCCGCCATAATAACGTTTGCCAGGGTATCCTTCAGCGTATTTATTGGTTAACAATGTGCCTTGAGCTGCCATGACAGCTTTTGAAACAACATTTTCAGAGGCAATGAGTTCTATGTTATTTTGTTGACGAACTTCTTCAGCATGCACTGCTTCCCAGAGTTCTTTGTCAAATGTTTCGTAGTTTTCCTTGTCAAAAATCATATCCTTATCTCCTTTTTGATAAGATCATGTCACATTCCTTAAAAGTTTGGCAGCTCCAAGATGATGTAAAAGCTGCATCAGTATGAGAAGAATTTTCCAAAAATCACTCTTTCGTAAATGTTAAATCAGGCACAACTGTTAATAAGTCGTTTTTGGTAATCGCACCTTGACGTAAAATACGAGCAGTTTTTCCAGATAAATCCAAAATTGTCGAGTCAACCCCTGTTAAGGCAGCATCGTCAGCAAAACCAGTCACAGTACCACCGAACTGTTTTTGAATTTCCTTGAAAACTTTCCCACTTTCTTGTCCAGAAATGTTAGCTGACGGACCAATTAAGGGGCCAGCTTTCTTAATCAATTTCAAGGTTTGTGGGTGATTGGGAATTCTAAAACCAATTGTTGATAAGCCAGAATTGATCCAAGCTGGCACGCGGTCATTAGCTTGTAAAATAATGGTTAACGGACCAGGTAAAAAAGCATCATAAAGCTTTTTGAGATAACTTGGTTGCTGTTTTGAAAAAGCTAAAATTGTCTCAAAATCAGCTACGTTGAGATTCATCGCCTTGTCTTTAGGACGACGTTTGAGTTGGTAAACATGCTCAACGGCATTCTCATTCATCGCTTGAGCAAAAAGCCCATAAACGGTTTCTGTCGGTAAAATCACCGCTCCACCATTTTGCAAAATTGTTTCTAAATCAGTCATTATCCATCACGACCATTCTATCTTTACCGAACATATCTTTAATGACACGAACGCGTTTAGCAGGAAAATGCTTGCTCAACAAAGCACGCAAACCTTCTCCTTGTTTATAACCAATTTCAAAATAAAGTTTTCCGTTTTCGGTCAAATGCTCACTAGCATTCTCAATAATCTGACGATAAATGGCAAAGCCGTTTTCATCTGCAAAAAGTGCTAAATGCGGTTCTGAAGCGAGCACATTAATGCCAACTTCATCTTCATCGTCATAAGCAATATAGGGCGGATTTGAAATAATCATATCAAATCTTTCTGTAATTTGGCTAAAAACATCAGATTGAATCAAGGTCAGCTCTACTTGATTTTTGAGGCATTCTCTTTCGCTAATTGTAGGCGTCTGCTGAAATGTCAGAGGCGGTTACTTGCCAATTTGGTCGCGCAGCCTTGAGCGAAATGGCAATCGCACCGCTTCCTGTACCAATATCTAAAACTCGCAAGTCAGCTCTGCTATTTTCCTTTAAAACCAAATCAACCAGCTCCTCAGTTTCAGGTCGTGGAATCAAAACACGCTCGTCAACTGAAAGCTCTAAATCGCGAAAATAGGCTTTCCCTGTGATGTACTGAGGTGATCGATGTGCTGTCAACTGAACCATGATTTGCTCGAGTAACATTTGGTCTTTTTCAGTGATAGCTTGGTTCTGATGTAAGATGAAATCGAGCAAGGTCCAACCTTTTAATTCACGGAAAACGTAAGTGAGATTTTCTGGGTCCTCGCCGATTGCTTGTAATTGTTTTTCTAGTTGGCTGATTGTTTCAGCGTAATTCATTATTGATTTAACTCTTCTAATTTCTTAGTTTGGTCAAAAAGAATAAGAGCATCGATAACTTCGTCTAGTTTTCCTGACAAAATCGTATCTAATTTTTGCAATGTTAAACCAATGCGGTGGTCTGTGACACGGTTTTGTGGGAAATTATAAGTACGGATACGTTCTGAACGGTCACCTGTACCGATTGTTGATTTACGTTCAGCATCTTGTTCATTTTGAGCAATTTGGGCAAAGTGGTCAGCAACACGCGCACGAATAATTTTCATGGCTTTGTCACGGTTTTTCTGTTGCGTACGTTCTTCTTGCATTTCGACTTTAATACCAGTTGGAATGTGAACCATACGAACAGCTGTCGCAACTTTGTTGACGTTTTGTCCACCAGCACCTGAGGCGTGGTAAATATCCACACGCAAGTCTTTTGGATCGATTTCGTATTCGACTTCTTCAACCTCTGGCATGACAAGGACGGTTGCTGTCGAGGTATGAACACGACCTTGACTTTCTGTGACAGGGACACGTTGAACACGGTGAGCACCTGATTCGTATTTCAACTTAGAGTAAACAGATTGACCAGATACCATGACAACAACCTCTTTGATACCACCAACACCGTTGTAAGAAGCTTCCATGACATCGAATTTCCATCCTTGGTTTTCAGCATATTTTTGATACATTTGAAGAAGGTCGCTAGCAAAGAGCGCAGCTTCGTCACCACCAGCAGCACCACGGATTTCCAAGATGATGTTTTTGTCATCGTTTGGATCTTTTGGTAAAAGAAGAATTTTAAGTTTTTCTTCGTATTCTTCTTTAGATGCTTTTGAGTCTTTGAGTTCCTCTTTCGCCATTTCTTCAAGTTCAGGATCGCCACCAGCGTCTTTAATCATTTCTTCAGCATCTTCGATGTTTTGAAGAATTTGTTTGTATTCGCGGTAAACAGTTACGGTTTCACGTGTGCTCGCTTCTTCCTTAGACAAAGCCATAAAGCGTTTTGTATCACTAACGACATCAGGGTCAGATAGCAATTCGCCTAATTCTTCGTAACGGTCCTCAACCGCTTGTAGCTGATCATAAATGTTCATTTGTTTTCGATTAACCTCTCTTTTGCAAATTCATTTTCTTATTTTTCTTTGGAAATCATTGGGTTAAAATAATGTTTACGGCAAACGGGGATATAGGTTTCGTTTCCGCCGATTTGAATTTGATTTCCTTCGTAAACAGCTTGCAAAGCTGTGGTGCCATGAAAATAAGAGCG
>ENA-OQBT01001101-OQBT01001101.1-human-gut-metagenome-genome-assembly--contig:-NODE-1101-length-12071-cov-3.185198_pt1 | contig 12071 bp, 18 predicted proteins | sample MGYA00242749_ERZ504557 | MGnify/ENA primary metagenome ERZ504557 (study PRJEB26092, sample SAMD00036243) | human gut metagenome | host: Homo sapiens | study: EMG produced TPA metagenomics assembly of... | reverse complement strand
CTCTAGCCAGCTGAGCTACCCCGCCAGAGAGCCCCGAGTGAGAATTGGACTCACGACCTCTTCCTTACCAAGGAAGTGCTCTACCACTGAGCTATTCGGGGCGTGGCGGATAGTGGATTCGAACCACTGAAGCACGAAGCGGCTGATTTACAGTCAGCTCCCTTTGACCGCTTGGGAAATCCGCCAGTCTGTTTCCCGCCGCGGTGTTTGACCTCAACAGGCAACTTGGCTATATAACCACAGATTTTCCAGGTATGCAAATCAGCCCCTACGCGAACCTTGTTTTACCGCGGAATTCTGCGGTTTTATCGGCGTGTCTCACAGCGTGTTTTCAGGGCCCGCTTCGGCCCTGCAAACAGCCCCGACCAAGGCTGCACCCCGCACTTCACCCAATCATTTTTTCTTATATGGTGCTCTAGAACCTTGCAATGGCGCGGTTTTCGAGCGATGTCGCCTGTTTGCGCGGCACGGCGCATGCTGGCATGCTGGGCGCATGGCTTCTGATCTTGTACATCACGGACAATCATTCGACGACCAGCCGCTCGGATTCGGCACGCTGGCCATTCACCTCGGTAACGGGGTCGACGCCGAAACCGGCGCGATCCGTCGCCCCATCACGCTGGCGAACACCTACGCGCTGCCCTACGACGCCTCGGCCTTGGCGATTGCCAAGCATCTCGAATCGCTGGATGTGGTGCGTTTCGTGGCGTACCCCGGTCTGGAATCGCACCTGCACCACGAGGTGGCGGCCAGCCAGCTGGCCCGCCCGGACTCCGGGTTCGGCGGCGTGCTGTCGTTCGGCCTCGACACCGACCACGACGGCACAACCGATTCGTTTCCAAGCTCAATGTGATTACGTCTGCCGTCTCGCTCGGCCATGACCAATCGCTGATCGTGTTCCTCGGTGAGGATGACGAGCGCCAGTACCTGTACCCGCCTGAGTTCCACCGCGGCTTCTTCCGTCTGGCCGTGGGTCTGGAGGATACGGACGATTTGATTCGCGACATCGATCACGCGCTGGCGGAGGCCGGATTCGAGGTGTGAGACCGCACCGCGCGCATGATTTCGGCCTCTTCCGCCCTGCTGCCGCCGTCAGTGAGTCACAAGATGGCTCGGTGACGACGATGGCAGGGCTTTTACGTCGGCACAAGGACAATACCTGGTGGTCTGCCGACGATGACGGCACTTATCGTCGGCAGACCGCCAGTTGGACCGTCGCCGACACAGAACGCCGATTTGCCGTTGGCAATGGTCCAAAAACTGGCCCGATAACGACACCAACGCGGCTCAGCATCGGCACATCGCCATTTCGTGGCCCACTGCCGACGCTGGCCTCAGGCCACGGCACTCAGCGTCGGTAGAGAGACAACCATTGGCACAGCGCGACGACACCACGAACCTGCGACACGGAAAAAACAACATACCGTCGATCTACTGCCGTCTTGTGCAAAATGTCTTAAGCCGCTCGGCCAAGTCGCCAACTGAGCCTCTTCCATAGGGACCCCAATCCGTTACCCAGTGTAGATGCGGTGCAACGCCGAACTCAACTACGTTGCGCGCATGCACCTTTATGCATAGCAGGCATGGCTGGGCGTTTGGCGGGAGCGGTTTTCGGCTCCCCTCTCTGAGGGGGAGCCCCTTTCCGCCTGGCAAGAGAAAACCCCGACTGTCCGTGGGAACAGTCGGGGTTGTTGAAGTTCGCTAGGCGACTAATCAGCCGAGGATGGCGAGAATGTCGCGGGCGCCGACGATGAGGTAGTCCTCACCCTCGTAGTGGACTTCGGTGCCGCCGTACTTGGAGTACAGCACCTTGTCGCCGACCTTGACATCCATCGGGATGCGCTCGCCCTTGTCGTCACGACGGCCCGGGCCAACGGCCAGGACTTCACCCTGCTGCGGCTTCTCCTTGGCGTTGTCCGGAATGTACAGACCGGAAGCGGTCTGGGTCTGGGCCTCGGCCTGCTTGACGATGATCTTGTCTTCCAACGGTGTGAGCTTAATCGACACTGTGGGTCACCTCGTATCTACTTGTAGTTCGATAATGCCGCGCCAGAACGCCTCAAGAGGCTGACGATCACTTGCGTTGTCCCTTTGCGCTAGGACACATCGTAGCGCGATTATTAGCACTCTGCCAACTCGAGTGCTAACGCTGTGAGAGAAAATCGTCGAATCGCAACGCTCAGTTGCCGCGGCGGGCAAGAATGGAGTCCAGGCCTGCGCCCAACGAATCGGTGGTCGCCGCTGGCGCTTCGACGTCGGCACGCTCCTCGGATTCGTGGAATGCGGCTCGCTGGGCGGCGTTTGCAGCCTCGTCATCGGCGTCCGTATCGGCATCATCGCGCTGCTCCGGCTCAGTGTCTACAGCGTTTCCGGCGCTGACAGCCTTGGCGTCGTCCGCGGCCTTGACGGCTCGGGCCTCGTCAATCAACTTTTCCGCACTGCGGGTTCGACAGGTTCCGCCTTGGACACCTGACGGGTCGACTTGATCTCCAAGCTTTCCGGAGCGTTGTCGGCGTTATGTTCCCCACCCAAAGTGAAGGAGATGAGATCCTGCGAGGTGGACATATCGAAGACGTCCAGTGCTCGGGCAGGGCGTACGCTGACCAGTTCCGACGTGGCATCGGCAGCGGCAGCGGCATCGTCGCGCTCATCGCGCTCGTCACGCACCGTAAGCGATGGTTCAACTCGAGGGGCGACGGACTTGTCGACTCAATCGACTTGTCTGTGCGAACGGAGGCATCAGGTGTGGCGGAAGATTCGCTGGTTTCGGCAGCGGACTTACGGTCGGCGGATTCATCGACCATAGCAGACGGCTCGGCGGCAGGCTTATCGGCGGCGGACTGTGCAATATCAGACTTCTCAGACTGTTTGGCGTGCTCTTCCGCGGCCTGATATGCGGCGGCGGACTGACGCAACGCCTTGGCCTTGGCCTGCTCAATCTCGGCATCGCGTAACGCGCGGCGAATCTGCGCTGTTCCATGACCTCGGTGGCAGCATCCTCAATCTGCTCGGCAGGCTTCTCGGCAGGCGCAGTTACGGCCGCAACCGGTTCGGCCTTGTTCACACGCTTGCTGTCCTTGGACTCGGCAGACGGTTTCTTGGACCAGCCCGTACCGCTATGAGTCCGCTCGTAGCGGACCACCTTGCGCTCCCATTGCCGGGCCTGGCGTGAGGCATTGGCTCCCAGCACCAGCACCAGCAGCAACAGCACGAACGGAATAAGAGCAAGCAGCGGACTGAAATGCAGGGGGAACGATACGGCAAACACCAACACGGTTATGGCAAGCAGGCATACGGCGAGAATCTGCCGGCGGCGGATGGCCGCGCGGCGCAGTTCCCGCACATGGGCGATGTGCTCAGATGTCAGCCTCGCTGACGGTGTTGATGCTGGCATTGCTGCCCCTTTCGCCTTATGCGGCTTGATGTCTCCGAATCGTCTGCCGTTCTCTGCATCAACGATATGCAGGGAAGGCGAATAACGATCCTGCCGGTGCTCGTCCACACGTTTCATGCCGTTGGCCGTACGTACGGGCAGCCATACAACGATAATAATCGCCACAATCACCAGCACGACGACAGTGCTCAGTGACTCATAACCCATAGAGTCAAGGATAGGAGACGTGCCGACGAACTGGGGCTTTCCGTCCGGGCGTGTCGGAGCGGAATTCTTCCGGTCGACGCTTATCTGGAACCGGCGGCGGCGAGTCTAGCGGCGAACCCTTGCCCCATATCTTCAGCCAACAGCGCAAACGTTACGTGGTCACGCCACTGGCCATTGACATACATATACCGCTCGCGCAGTCCCTCATGATGGGCTCCGACCTTACGCACCACAGCCAAAGAACGCGCATTATCCGGCAGAATGGCGATTTCCAGCCGATGCAACGCGGGCCCGAATGGGTCTCCGAGCGCCCAATCGGCAAGCATGGCCAGTGCCATTGGCGCGAATCCGCGGCCGGCGCACCGTTGATCGACCCAATAACCAACCACGCCGGTACGCATGGCACCATACACGATGGCTCCCAACGAAATCTGGCCGACGATACGCATCTGGTATTCGATGGCGAAGATCACGCCGACGCCATGCTGCTCGTTACGGCGCTGCCGCTGCACCCATTGATTGAATGTGATGGAGCCGCCATGCATCGGGTCACCGGATTCCCAAGGTGCCAGCCAGTCGTTGTTGCGCCAGCGCACTTCGTTCCAGCCGTCCTCATCATCCATGGTCAGGGGGCGCAGGACTATCGGAAAACCGGGATGGGTGAGACGTGGCGGGCGGATCTGGTGGTCCAGCTTGAACGCCTCTTTAATCGACTGGAAAACTGACACGGCCTTTATTGTAGCCATATGAAGGTCTTGCGCCGCTACCGTGGCCACTTTCGTTTTACGATGGAAACACTAGATTGTGCGGTATGAGCGAAGTGGGCAGTGGCATGAATATCGGCAGCGACTACAGCGGCACAGAGAAAACAGAGAAGACGGATAAAGCGACGCTGCGCCACCATATACTGTCTCGGCGCAAGCGCGTTCCAGCGGAAGAACGCGGAGCGGCCGGTGAATTGCTGGTGCGACGGTTCCCAGCACACATGATTCAGGATGGTCCCACAGTGGCGGCATATGTGTCGATGGGTTCGGAAATCGAAACCCGGCCACTGTTGCGATGGCTGCGGCTCATGGCTGCCACGTGTTGGTGCCAAGGTTGGGGTCTGGGTTGGAAATTGGCTGGAGTGTGCTGGATTCATTGGAATCATTGCGCTCGATGGATGCAGTGGGTGGCGCGAACAATGCCGGTAGCTGCAGCTCTCCCAGCACCGTCCATCACAGACCCGATGAGCCAACTGGCGCAGTTCTACCGCCCGAAGCGTTGGAGAAGGCCGATCTGGTCATCGCTCCGGCTTTGGCAGTGGACCCGCAGGGCAATCGTCTGGGGCGTGGAGCCGGCTGGTATGACCGGGCCTTGGCTCGCCGCAAGCCGCATGTCCCCTGATTGCGGTGTGCTGGCCGTGGGAGGTGTTGGACATTGATTTGCCGGCCGAACCACATGATGTGCCGGCCGACGGAGTGCTGACGCCGGAGGGATACCGGCGGCTTAGCTCATCGGGCCTGTTGAGCTGGCCGGCCGGCCAAGATACTCGGCGCAAGCCAGACTGACCAACCAGCCACGCACACTGGCCGATGGAACCAGAGTGGCAACAGCAAGCTGGCTAGTAAGACCGTAACGCCAATGTGTCAGGGCGGCGACTAGGATATGAACGGTTGCGTGGCATGGCGTTTGGGCCATCCGCGAGAAATATGACTTTGTTGGAGGAATCCGTTGCCTACCTATCATTACCGTTGCAAGAACTGCGGCTATGACTTCACCGAACAGCAGTCGTTCAATGACGACCCGATTACCGTGTGCCCCAAGTGCTCGCAGGAGCAGGTGCGCAAGGTGTATTCCGCCGTGCCGATTGAGTTCAAGGGTCACGGCTTCTACCGCACCGACAAATCCGGCAAGTAAGGTCTGTACACCCGCTTTTCCTCTGTAAACGACGGTGTCGACGGCGGTATGCCGCGGATATTGGCACTACGGGCACTGTCTGTTGCACGGGTTTGAAGCGTTGTGGATAACTTGGCAAGCTAGAACCACATAGGTCGATTTGGCTTGCGCTTACGAAAAACTTCAGGTCACCATGGTTGCATGGTGACCTTTTCGTTTATTAAGCCGCCTGCGCGCGGCTCATTGCGGCGACGGCGCATGGCGGATGCCTTGCGCGACTCACTGCTGCGTTGTGCGTGGGACTCGCAGTGCTGTTTGGGCTTGAAGCCGTATTGGCCGTGGTGGAGACCGAGCCGATGGTGGTGGCCGCCCGCTCGATTCGACGGGGTGACATTATTCTGGCCGCCGACGTTCAGTTGGCTGATATGCCGGTATCTGCGGCAGGCCCGTCTTGGACAGGCAATATTGAGGATGTGGTGGGCAAGGTAGCGCAAATCGATATCGAAGCAGCCGATCCCATTTCCACGCATATGGCCAGAGATGCGCCCGTAGCACCGACCGGCACTACGGTGATTGAAGTCCGCTTGGCCAGTAGCGTCGACGATGTATTGGCCGGCGATCAGGTGAGACTGGTTTCCGCCGTCGGTTGCGAAGGCGCTGATTGCACGCTGGCCGAGAACGCCACGGTGATGAATGTCGGCAAACCGGATGCGACTGGCGCATTGGGAGGCAACGACCGACTGGTGTCGTTCGCAATGCCGCCGGAGGCGCGGCCAAGGTTATGGAGCTGCAACAGGCCGGAGCGATTATGGCCGTTGTGCGGTAGGAAGCGGAATCGGCCTTCGGCCGATACTGTGTTTTCCGCAGCCGACAGGCTGCGGAAAACACAGTGTTGGGGCGCACAGAGTGCGCCCCAACTCCTACTCGCGCTCGTTAAAAACGGCCCAATGCGGCGGCAGTTCGCCGAGGATGCGTTTGTCGTCGTCGGATTGCCGTTGCTGGTCGGTCTGCATGTCTCCGGGCTCGAGTTTGACACCGTCAGCGTCAAACTGCTCAGTGCCTTCATCACCACGCGCTTGTGCTTGCGCGGTGTGCGCCGTGTAGCCGAGTATTCCGCCATGGTTATTCAACCTCACGATAGATCTCACCGATACGGCTGACGATACGGTCGACTTCCTTATCGGGGTTCACGAAGGCGGCGACACTCCAGACGGTCATCACATTCCAGCCCAAGGAAATGAGATCCTGTGCCGACAAACGATGACGCCTACGCGTGGATTGCACGGACATAAAGTTCGCGTCATCGGTCTGCACGGCCAAGGCAAACGGCTTGTCCTTCAATCCCACCACGAGCGGAATCTTCACGCCCTTGTCGAATCCATAATCAACAGCAGCGTTCAGTCCTCGCGCGCGCAACCTGTCGGCGATATCGTCGAACAGCACGTTGCCGCCTGCCGCATCACGCAACGGAAGCACCGGACGGTCGTCAAGCTGTTCGGCCCACGTCAACATGGTCTTCAGGAACCGAGGACCGGACTGGTGCAGTCGTTCTTCGTCCAAATCTTCGGAACCAAAGGCCGACACAATATCCAAGCTGTGGTCCGCCAATGCCAGGGCATCCAGCAACAGTCCGCGACCGCCTGTGCTTTCGAGCGGGCCGAACTGCTGAAGCAGACGTCCGTGCGTGGTTTTCGCATAGCACATCGACAGAATCACGTCAGTGGCACGACCTCCGGCCACGTCACGCAAGGAAACCAACCGCACATGGCGCAGGAATCGGCCCATCGCCTTGGATTTGCCTGCCAACGACTTCAATTCGGCACCCAAGCGTGTGCGGAATGCGTCGGTCAACATCACGACCACAAGTCGATAGCTGGAAGGAACCACGGCAAAACCGGCGGCACGTTGCGTAATCAGACGCACCACTTCATCAATCTCCGGCTGGCTGGATTCCACCAGACCAGAAGACATAACCGGCACACCGCTCGCTTCCACACGGTGGAATCGCACCTCACCGGCAGCCGGCTCGGTGGCCACATCATAGCGAACAGGACATATCCCTCGGATTCAAGGAATGCGGACAGGCGCGGCGCACGGCGAGATGGGGCAGCATCCACCTCGATATGAGGCAACGTGTCGATCAGCTGCTTGACGCTTTCGCTGGTTACCGTCGCGCAGTGGGCGATCACCACCACCTGCTGCACGCGGCCGATGATGGGACAGCAACTCGATAGCGGGAATGTGCGCGCACGCATCGAGAATCGCCACATCAGCCAGCACACCCGGCTCGGTGAGTGCGGCGAGCGTACCCGGCGCGGCCACCAGAATCGGCTTGGCCGCGGCCAGAATCTCCGGATGATCACGGCGAATCCTGCTCAGCGACACACTGGCGCGCCCTGCCAGCACGGTGTGCATCTGGTTGGCTTCCTGAGTGCGGGAGAACAGCATGTCGCACAGGCGCGCATGGATTCCTGCGACACCATCGGTCCGATGGAGCGCACGTGCTCCACATCGACCTGTGCGAAGCGGTCGGATGCGGTCTGCAGCGCAGCACCATCCTGGTTGGAGATGATGGCGGAAGAACGCACAATGTCCTCGAACACGGTGGTCCACCATGCCAGCTGCACTTCGCCGCGCACCTGCTCCACGCCCACCCGGCGAGCGTTGAGATCGGCGACCAGTTCGTTCAGTCCGGCAGAGGCGAATTCCTGCTCCAGCAGGCAACGCTCCGGCAAGGTGTCCAGTGCCTTGCGATCATCCAGCAGTGCTTTCAGGCGTGCTTCCACCTTCTCGAAATCGGCGGTTTCCAGATTGCCACCAGCGGGTGTGGTGGAAAGCACGGTATCCAGCGCGGTCATATTGCTGACCAGCGCCTCTTGGGTGGAGATGATCTCGTCGAGCTTGCTGGGCAGCACCGGCCAACCGCCGTGAGGCACGAACTGATGCCACTGCTCCCCTTGCTTGGCGACTACCTTCAACGCTTCGTGCAAGTCCTCGACCTGCGCGCCGACGCGCAGCAGATCCTTGGCTTCCTTGACGTGGCGGCGGCGCTCCCAGAATCCCATCGACGTGCCTTCGGCCTTGCGCTGGCTCTTCGGCTTGGTGGCTCGATCATGGAGCTGATGTCTCGCTCGAAAATCTCTGGCTGGAACACGTCAAGCACTCGTCGCAGATTCTTCAAAACCGTAACCTGACGCTCCCACTCGCGAGTGGTGGGAGGAACCGGGAATCCGCAGGTCTGCACGGTGCGTGCCACCTGCTCACGGGTGGCGGGCAGGAAGCGACGCAGCAAATCGTCCACGCGCTGGTAAGCGGTTACCGCTTGTTCTTCAGTGGTGATGGACGCCTTGTACCATGCGGTGTCTTCCGGGCCGATGGTGTATTCGCCGAGCTCGCCGGCACGTTCCATCTTGCTGATCCATGTGTCAATATCGTTGGCGATGCTCAGGGCACTTGACTCGTCAAGTCGAACGTGGGTGGCGGGGTGTGTCGGGAGCACGGAGATACGGGCCAGGTTCTGAATGGTCTCGTATGCGGACACATTCCACTTATCGTTGCCCCCGTGCAGGTCGCCCAGATAGCGGGTCAAGCGCGAGCGCACGCCCACGAGTTCGTCGGCCAGCTGGTCGAATCGCTGGGTGGCGACTCCGGGCTGGAATCCGACTGCGGCAATCAGCTGCTTATCAAGCGCGGCGTTGGCGTGTTCATCGGATACATCCAGTACCTGCGCCTTCATCTCATTGGCGGAAGCCGTCTGGATGAACAGACGCTTCTGCTCGGCCACGCCGGGCACGTACAGCACGGAACGACCATTCATCAGGCAGCGCGATGCGATGGCCACAGCCTGCTCCGCGGTGCTTCGGGAAGGTGCCGTCGACCACGATGCTATGGCCATTGGCGGCAAGTGACGCGGCATATCGCACCGTATTGTCCACATCGCCGACTTCGTACTCAGCATGCGGGTCTACGTCGAAAGGACTGTATTGCGGAATATTGGCATCTTTGAGCGCGGTGCGGGCGGATTCGTCGCCGGCAAGCGCGTCCAACAGCACATTGCCGGTGGGGCCATTCTCCAGCTGGTCGATGAACTGTCGGCTTTCGCTGATCATCTGCGACGAGGGTCCATGAAGCATCCGAGCACAATCTGGCGCTCGATGGCGAAGCCGGAGATACGCTCCGATGCTTCGGACGAAATACGGGCGAACATCGCGGAAGTTTCGGGAGTGCCACTGTCATAGCTGGCACCGTCAAACAGGGAATCCTCATCCAGGAACACCCCCTGCTCACGCAATGCATTGACGAACGCGGCGTTCAGGGTCACGCGACCGGTGAATCGAATGGTGGTCGACAAGCCATCATCCTCGATCGTGACGCTCACCGGGTACAACAGCACCGGCAGCGCGTTGCCCCTCCACGTGGCCACACCGACCACGAGCGACAACTCCGCCACGCCGGAAATCCTGCGCTTGGCGGCCTGGTCATCCAGTACGCGCCCGATATGGCGTTCGGCGGCCTTAAGCACACCCGTGTCACGGAACAACGAATCCAACCGAACATGGCCGGAAGCGAACAGCTGGGCGATGCCGGAGGGATGAGCATGGGTCATCTCCAGCTTCGCGGCCAGTTGATTCACATCCTCGAGCGGCGATGGCGGCTGCATGCTGCGGTATTGGTCACGCCAGCGACGGATGCGATTCAGACCTTCCGTGAGATTCTGGTTCTGAGTCTGGCTCTGGGTCATCTCTCGACTCACTTTCCAACGCTTCGCGGTATTCCTGATAGCCCTTGTTGTGAGACAGGGCTTCGTCAATATCGGCCTCGCCACGGGCGGCGAGCCAAGAATACATGTCGTCGTACAGGTACGGATTCATGCGAGGAACGCCAGTAATTCGGGATGACGGGCGACTTCGAACTGAACGTTGAAATCTTGCGTGGTTTTTGCCTCGTCAGAGGTCAGGCCATCGACTTCGACTGCCGGCTCCTGTGCTTTCAGCTCGCCCTTGGCCACACGCTCGAACACCGAGCCGGGCTCGAAGACCGGAGTGTGTACGCCCGTGGAGTAGATATCAGACGCTTCATACGCTTCGGAGACCGACTGCTGGGCGGTTTCGGTTTCGGTCGCCAGCTGCTGGTCTGCGCTTGTTGCGGTGGCCGTGGCGGCTTCCTGATGAGCCTCGGCTGTGGGCTGCTGCTGATCCTCGGGTGCGTCGGTTGCCGGTTGAGCGGTTTCAGGCTGGGCGGTTGTCGGCTGGGCGGTCTCAGACTGAGTGTTTTCAGACTGGGCGGCTTCGGCTTCCCGGGCGGCTTCAGGCTGGGCAACTTCAGCATGCTGTTCGACAGTGTCCGCCGGCTGAGAATCGCCGGCATTCCTGGTATTCGGAGCGGACTGAACGTTTTCGGCTGACTTGCTTGCGCCAGCCACCACATCGGATTCAACAACCGCCGCCGACGCCACTGCCGGCTCGCTTGTGCTGGGAGCGTGCTTAACAACGGCATGGGCGATGGCATCTACTGGAACAATACCGGAGATCCTGCTGTGCTTGGATGCGGGCGTTACAGTCGTCGACTCAGGTTCGGTCTGCTGCTTCGGCAGTACCACGGAGTCCATGGCCTGCTGGTTTTTGCGTTCGGTCTCCTGCTCGGCATGCTGGGCCAACGCATCCGCGAACAGGTCACGGGGCATGGCCGGCTCATCGTTTTTCGTCACTGGCTGCGTGATATTCAGCGAGCCAAGTTCAAGCTCGTCGACCTTGCGTCGAACATTATCCGCGCTGAAGATGGCGGTCGCTCGCCGGCCCGCAAATCAAGAATATCGTCGACAGACATATCCGCCGCATCCGGCTCCTGCGGTGCTTCGTGAACCGCATAGCCAAACAGATCAGGCACCTTAAGGTCGAGTGGCTTTGCCACTGGATCGTCGATACGAATGAAGTCCGCAGGCACATCACCGAACTGCATGCGCATGGGAGACGTCGGCAACAGGAACTCGACATTGGCCGGCAAGCGCAACAAATCACCATTTTCCCGCACCACATACGATCCATTGGTCGATCCAAGATCGCGGACCGAAGCCGTACCATTGCTTTTTACCGTGAACATGGCGTGCCGTTTGGACATCGATTTGGTCTGATCGGCGACGTCAAGGCGGGTGTTGCCATCATCGGCAAGGGGGCGTAACGGCTTACGGCCGATTTCCACGCACTCCCCCGGCTTGACGCTGATCCGGTCGACACCGTTGATCTTCACCGTCCACTCGCTCACCGTGACCGCCTTCCTGGACACACTATTTGACCACACTACGTGCCATTGTGTCATCTTTTACCGGCTTTTGGCGGATTACTGGGCACAGAATTGACAACTTTCGCTCATTGCCAGCTTTGTGATTCCACGCCGGATCGCGTTCTCCGCCTCGCCTCGTCAACTAGTCTACTCAGTATGCGGAAAACCCCGCAGCCTGAAACACAGGTGCGGGGTTCCTCGAAAGCTGTGATTGCGGCTTATGCCGCACAAATCACTTGAGCTCGACGGTGGCGCCAGCCTCTTCCAGCTGAGCCTTGGCCTTCTCGGCATCTTCCTTCTTGGCCTTCTCGAG
>ENA-OQBT01001100-OQBT01001100.1-human-gut-metagenome-genome-assembly--contig:-NODE-1100-length-12080-cov-6.168828_pt1 | contig 12080 bp, 16 predicted proteins | sample MGYA00242749_ERZ504557 | MGnify/ENA primary metagenome ERZ504557 (study PRJEB26092, sample SAMD00036243) | human gut metagenome | host: Homo sapiens | study: EMG produced TPA metagenomics assembly of... | reverse complement strand
AGGATTAAGTGTCTTAGTTATGTTTTTAGGGCATTTTGGTCTTTATCCTTTGCTAACTTTTTAGGAACTCCTAGTTCTATCATTAGACAGTCCTACCAGTATATTTCTATGATTGTGTCTTGTGTTGGGGTAAGCTTGGGTTATAATCTGTGCGCAGGGCTTCTTAGGGCGGTTGGGGATAGCCTCACAGCTCTCTATTTCCTGATTTTTTCAGCCTTAGTTAATATCATTTTAGACTTTTTTATTACACAGCTCCATCTTGGCGTACAATCAGCAGGCTTAGTAACTATTATCTCACAGGGGTTGTCAGCTATACTCTGTCTTTACTATATTAAGAAAAAGGTGACCTTTCTCCTACTACATAAGTCTGACTTTGTTCTTGATTCAAGCCTTTATCTGGACCTTTTTGGACAAGGAATGGCCATGGGCCTCATGAATTCCATTGTTTCTATTGGAACTGTGACCTTACAGTACGCCATTAATGGCTTCTGCCCTCTCATCATTAGTGCTCAGGTGGCAGCAAGACGAATTATGTCCTTTGCGGTTCTACCCTTGACCTCCCTTGCTGCTGGGTGACGACCTTCACCTCACAGAATTTCGGAGCCCAACAGTTTAAACGTATTGTCGAAGGGTCAAAACAGTCATGCCTTGTCTCTATCATTTGGTCCATTATTGCTTGTGTCCTACTCTATATGATAAGTCCCTTCTTGGCTGGTCTTATTTCTGGGTCTGATAATGCTATGATTATCAACAACGCCGACCGCTACTTGCGTATCAGTTCCCTTTTTATCCTATTTTGGGAATACTCTTCATCTTTAGAAATAGTCTCCAGGGGCTAGGTAAAAAACTCACACCAAAAACCTCTAGCTTTATTGAGCTTTTTGGTAAAATTCTCTTTGTTGTGTTTGTCATTCTTTATATGGGCTATCTTGGCGTTATCCTATGTGAACCATTGCTTTGGATTCCTATGACTATTCAGCTCTATTTTTCTTTGAGAAACACACCAGACGTTTGTTTGTCAGCTAGATCCCCTTTTAGTTTAATTCAATCCCCATTCATCAGCTATTTGTTTCATAATTATTTCTTGCGACACAATGCCAAATCCAAGCATATAAGTTAAATAATCTGCATAGATAGCCTTATTATTTTGAACAGCTTTAAGCTTACTCCAGATAGGTGAGTTTTTAAGTTGGAACATATCATCTGGATTATAGGTTTCACACGATTGAACTTATAAGTATCATACAGGTAACCAAGATGCCCGTAAGTATAGTAACGGATTTCATTGACAGTCACGCTCAAATACATAAGTTTTTGGAAGCTAAATTTAGCTTTGACATTTTCCGCAAAAACAGCCTCCTTAGCATCAACTCTATCGAGATCTTTCTTCATTTCATCACGTTTGTCAAAGATGTCTGCTTTTCATTTGTGTTGCTATAAATAGCCAACAGTTGGTGCAATCTCAGACAAATCTTCATAAAGATCCTTTCGCTCTCCTGTCATAAGTATTAAATCAGGTTCTAACTCAACAATCTTTTCTAAATCTGGATTTTCCTGCCAACCCACTGAAATCACTTTTTTATCCTTGTATTGTTTCTTAAAAAGGATTGAAAAATCTTGACTTCCAGTTTGACCGGTTGTCTCACCCCTTAGAGGATAACAATATGTTTGGAAGCTTTTTTTCAACTACACCCTATAAAAATCAAGCACAATCGTCTTCTCTTTGAAAGTCTGACTTGTATTGTTTGACTTTGCATTTTGTCCTATCATGATATAATAAACAAATAACATTGTATTGGAGAATCATATGACATTTACACACATTTTCTTCGACCTTGATGGTACTCTTATAGATAGTTCCGAGGGCATCCACAATGGTTTTGTCCAAACCTTTGAAAGACTGGGCCTACCTGTTCCTAGCAACCAAAAAATTCGAACCTTTATGGGACCACCTCTAGAAGTGACATTCAAAGAAGAAATTAGCGAAGAAGGTGCTGCCCAAGCTGTCAAAATTTATCGTGACTATTATGAGACCAAAGGACAGTTTGAAGCTCACCTCTACGACGGTATAAAAGAGGTTCTAGAAAAGCTGAGTCACGATCCAAATAAGAAAATCTATATTACGACTTCCAAAAATGAGCCTACCGCTCTGGAAATGTGCGAGTACCTTGGCATCACTGAGTTTTTTGACGGTATCTATGGGGCCACACCTACTGCTTTCCACAAGGCTGACGTCTTGCAGCGTGCTATCACTGAAAATAATGCGAATAAGGACAGTTCTGTCATTGTTGGTGATACCAAGTTTGATTTGATTGGTGGAAAAACAGTTGGCATCAAAACAATAGCGGTTACCTGGGGATTCGGGACTAACGAAACCTTATTAGCTGAAAATCCAGATTTTGTAGCTGAGACTACCCAAGAACTTTGGGATATTTTGAAATAATAACTTACATCTAAAAAGAGCACGATTATATAGTCATGCTCTTTTTTCTATTGAATTAGGATTACATCTGGACAATGATATCCAGACAAAGCTCTAAAGCCTTATCAAAAGCCTCTGAGCCCCAATCTCGTTGATCGTAATTGTCAATATCTGCAAGGGAATCTGCCGTAAAGAGTAGTAATCCCCAAATAGCTCCTCGAAGTTGAGCAACTGCTGCAAGTGCAGAACATTCCATCTCTACAACACTACAGCCCTCTTCAATACGATAGGAAACCTTATCTGGTGTTTCTCTATAAAAACCATCTGTCGACCAGGTCATGACCTCTTCATAGGGGATTTTCTTTTGTTTTAAAGTTTTCTCAATAGCTTCCAGAGCTTGTTTATTCATGTCTATATAGCGGGATGGCGCAACATAGTGGTAACTCGCTCCTTCATCCCTCAACGCTATAGTAGGAATCAAAAAAACATTTTCCTTCATGTTTACCAAAACGCCACAAGTTCCAGTTGAAATGATTTGTTTTACGCCATAACCAATTAACCAATCAAGAAATTGTGCAGCTGCAGCTGATCCAACTGGAGCTTGAGCCAAGCAAATCTCCTCCCCATTGTAAGTCATAACAAATATAGGATAAGTTTTGGTCGCGGAGACAAACTCTCCAACTTTATCAGCCTCAACGGCGTTCGCATAGCGTTCAATCTCTTCTTCTAAAAAGGCGTAAATACACCTAGCGGCAAGTCTAAATCTAAGTCCTCATGTGTCGGCATAATCACAGCCTGAGGACTATCATCAAACTCTAAAATTGGGATTTCATGTTTATGTATCATCTGTTGCCTCCTAAGTTTTAAGAATTATTATATCAAAAATTCAAACTGATTATATGATTTCATAAAATCTATTAGCTTATAATCAAGAAAAATAGATGATTAAATCATAACACCTAAAAAAGACATGAATCTGTTTTAGTCAGAAACATGTCTTATTTGTGTTCTATTCAAGAAAGATTATTTCAATCATCTTTTATTGTCTCACGAAATCTTCTGATGTTAAGAACCTATGCACGATACTCTGAAATAATCTCTCCTATCCAGTTTTTAAAAGGATTGTGAGAATGAAGATTCTTGATAATAACAAATAAATAGAATTTATAACTTTTCTTCATCTCCTCACCTTTAATCATCATCTTCTAGTACTAGATTCTCATCCTCATAAAAAACGACTTTCCCATCTTTTACTTTAAAAGAATAACTGATTTAATCTTGATTCTCATCCTTGGTATTGGAATAAAAGAAATTATATTCACCATTCGGAAGATCACTAGCATCTAACTTTTTAGCCGCATCTTTCATATCTTGTGATTTGACTGTTATCTTTTCATCGATATAAATGACCATCTCAATCAACTCTTTATCAATCAAGGTTTGGTATGAAATTTGATAGTAACCTGCAAAGTCCTTCTTACCTTCTTTGAGATTGTCTGAGGATAAGGTATCCAGATTTTTCTCCTTTTCATCATGACTGAAGTTAGATAGAAAACTAAATGAACTAATAGGAAGACCGAGTTTTTGTTTCTTCAATTGTTTTTTTAATTTTCTTCTCAACCTTTTGGACAGATTTCTGCTTCAAAAACGATTCCTTATATTCTGGAACATTGCCATAAGAGTCACTTGACCCTTCTTCATGAATAGCCGTATTTTCTCTAATACTACTTTCTGGTCATCGTTAGTTTTATCAGAATAGGTATAAGTTACGTGGTAAGTTGGTATTTCTAAGGCTGTCCAATATAATTTAGTGATAGTAACCTTAGAATGCAGACTCACTTTATTACAATTCTCGACAATAACTCCTCTGACCTTGTTATAATCACTAGACTTCATCTTTCTGAACTCCATCAAAAACAAGGCTGTAAATATTATGAGAAATAAAAGTAAACGATTACATTATTTTATCTTTATTTAACATTCTTTACATGAAATGTCAGATGAAATTGGATTCGTTCTTTTACTTCTCTTCTCTGCCAACCCAATCATTGTATTAAAATCTAGTAGACAGCCTCTACTAGATTTTTTTATATTCTTATCAACTCATTTTCCCCATAAGAAAGCATTTAGAGGCTTATCGACCAAGGTTGTTTCATGGAGTTTACTGTGTTGGCCGTTAAGACCTGTGATTTTCTTTTCTTGGTAGGATTTGACATAACCTTTAAGCAGATAGGCTAGGGATTGACTGGATAGATTGGTCACGCGCTCATCACTCTCTTTACCTGTATTGCCATAGATGTTGAGGACTTCAACTTGTCCTTGAGGATAGTTGTCTCCAAGAGACAAGAGCTCCTCATATGACCCGGTCATGCTAGTTGGTTTTCCTTCGCCATCTAGAGAGTTTTCTTCCGGTTCATCCATGCCGATAATCCCGTTAAAGTGACCGGCGATATCCACTTGTTTGACTAGTTTAGGCAGACTGGTATCACTGCCATGCTGGAGCATATAATAGACGATAGCTATATTGCCGTAGGAGTGACCAACCATGTTCATCTCAGTGATTTCGTAGGTATCCTGGAGAGCTTTGACAACAGCGTAGGCATAGTTGCTCTGGTCCTGAGTGCTGGCCCCTCAATTATTGTCAAAATTGACTAGGACAATCGGATTGACCGCATCTTTTTGAATAGTCCCTTTCAGAGTAACGGTCCCATCTTCAGCCACATTGGCTTCGATAATGGTTTGGGTCACGCCAGATTTTTTAGCTGCATTAGCCATGTGTCTTTCCGCATGACTGCTTGAGCTCCCAACCATGGAAAAAGATGGTTGGACGGCTTGATTGAATAAATGTTTTTCTTGCTTCTGCTTTTACGGCCTGCGCTTGGTTTTGGGAAATAAAATACCAACCACCTACACAAACAAGACCAAGTATTGCTAAAAGACTGAAAATAAGAGTTCTTTCTTCATATATACCTTTCTAATTTGCTTTATGTAAGAGCTAAATGGTCATAACTTTTTTACTTGCAATACTGATTACGAACTCATTCATCTTACATGTTTTCCTTAATGAAACGATCCATCTCTTCAAACGGAATCACGTTCACCTGTCATAAAGGTCTGTGTGACTAGCCCTTTCGACTGTAATCATTTTTTGTCTCCTTTGCAACATATAAAAAGGCTTGGAAACACAGCTCTCTTGCATTACCAAGACTTTTGTATAACTTAACTAATCTAAAACAATCATAGATTTAATAGACTTGCGTTCATCCATATCTTTATAAGCCTGATTAATATCTTCCAATTTATAACTTGTCGTAAAGACTCGGCCTGGATTGATGTCGCCATCAAGAACAGCTTTTAACAAAACTTGTTTATCATAGGTTGTGACAGAGGCTACCCCTCCCGCCACTAAAATATTTTGGGCAAAGGTCGAACCAAGGGAACGGTTATTATAATGAGGCACACCGACAAATCCCATACGACCACCGTTATGGAGGACACCAAGAGCTTGTTCTACTGCTGCTTCAGTACCGACACACTCGAGAGCTGCATCTGCTCCTCCCCCGAGGATTTCACGGACTTTGTCAATGCCTTTTTCGCCACGCTCAGCTACAACCGCAGTCGCACCTGACTCCAAAGCCATCTTTTGACGATCTTCGTGACGGCTCATAAGGACAATTTGAGAAGCTCCACGCATCTTAGATGCAATGACAGCACATTGACCAACAGCCCCATCTCCGATAACGACAACCTTATCACCCTTTTGTACATTAGCCACACGCGCAGCATGGTAACCCGTCGGCATAACATCAGCAAGTGTCAAAAGTGACTTGAGCATGCCTTCGCTATAATCTGAGGGTTGCCCAAGAATTTTGACAAGGGCCCAGTTGGCAAAGTGGAAACGGATATACTCAGCCTGCACGCCCTCAGACCAGTTATTACCTGAGTGGTTATCACAAGAGCCGTCAAAACCAGCTCGACAAGCATCACACTGACCACACCCATGTGTGAAAGGTGCAATGACAAAGTCTCCTGGTTTTACCGTAGTAACTTGCTCACCAACTTCTTCGACAATTCCGATAGCCTCATGACCACTATTTCTATGTCCCTCTTCCATTTCCGGATTACGGTAACTCCAAAGGTCAGATCCACAAACGCAAGTACGTACTATCTTGATAATGGCATCATCTGCTGCCACGATTTGCGGGCGATCAATTTCTGCCAGCCCCACTTGTCCAGCTTTGGTATAAACTGCTGATTTCATATATCTACCTCTATTTCTTTAGTTATAGTTAGTATACACTTTTAGGCAAGCTTTAGCTCACATCATGCCCTCCAAATTACTTTCAAACAATAGCAACTAATCATATTTTTTTCCATACTTCTTTTCAAGCATTTTCTTAAATAGATATGGCATCTTGACATTTTCTAGACCTTTTTTAGCAATCAATTTCTTGACGAAATCGGGCATTTGAATGTCCTTTTCCTCATCCAAAATCTGACCTGTGCTAGAAGGAGTTTCCAGCTCATCAAAGGTCTCAAGCTGAGGTTGATAGTAACTATAGTCACCGTCTATATGAGACTGAATAGCCGAAAGAAGGGCCTTGATTAAACGAGGATCGCGATTTGGCATGGGAGGTCTGTGATAGGCTACACCTAGCTCTTGGCAAAGTTCCTTACATTCCACATCATTATCAAAAAGAACCTCAATATGCTCACTAATAAAGACAATAGGGACAAAAATATAGTGGTCTGGGTGTTCACGCTCATCTCGTAGATATTCTAAGACATCAGGCTTAATCCAAGGAATACCTATATCACTCTCACTCTGCCAAGTATTAGTGTACTGCTCTTCTCTAAGTCCTAAATCCTCCGCAATCAAGCGACTATTATCATAAATCTGGTCGATATAAGGGTCACCAAAATCTAGTGCCAAAACTGGGACACTGTGAGCTGAAAAAATCACCTTATAACTGTCGTCTCCAATCTGATCTAAAATCTTTCGGATTTCATCAGCCCAATAATGAAGAAGAGAAGGTTCGCGGTACCAGTCCTTGATAATTTGGAACCTAATATGCTCACTTTCTAAAAATTTCTCATATCCCATGACAGAATAGTAAGAATAATGGGGCTCTAAAATCAAGCACAAACATTCTTCAATTCCGTCATTCTCCATCTGTGTAATCACATCTGTAATGAAAGATCGTGAAAATTTATTGGCAAAGTAAACCGACACTTGTTCTCCAAGAGCAGAAGCAACCAAATCCACCTCTTCTCTGGTTATCCTTTGGAGTGGAGTTCCACCAATTCGGAGGTAATTGTCATGTAAAGTCTGAATTTTATGTGGTTCAGGACGAACACCACGCCGTATATTCGTGAAAAACTCCGCTACTCCTTCATAGGTAATCTCTTCTGGTGACCCAAAGGTCATCATCAACACAGCTCTCTTACTCATAATTAATCCTTGTTCTACATTTGTTCTATTTTATCATGAAAAGGATCACTTTAGGGAACTTGGTATCAAAATAACTCTTAAAGGTAGACTCTAAGAGTTTAAAAACAAACCTTAATGATGGTGTTGCTGCTCACTTTCTGCTTCTAGCTCTTCGATATTTCGCTTGTGAGCTTGGTGGGTTGCCAAGTCTTCATCAACTTCGATGGTGACATTTTGAAAGCCACTCTCTTTGAGCAAGTCTCGGATAGACTCTTTACAGACCTCGATATGTTTGACATGCTCCAGACAAACATGGACAATAGCATTTTTCTCCAAGCCGTCCATGGTCCAAAGATTAAGCTGATTGATACTAGCAACATTATCCAACTGCTCTAAGTCATTCTTAACTTGCTTGATATCTACCCCTTCTGGCACAGCATCCAGGAAAATCTTGAGCGTGCTCCAAAAACGTGGAATGGCTTTGGACAGAATAAAGAAGGAAATAGCAAGAGACAAGAGGGGATCTAGGATATACCAGTCCGTAAATCGGAGGACAATGGCCATCAGGATGACAGCCAACCAACCTAAGGTATCTTCCAAAAAATGCAGGCTGAGAATAGACTCATTCTTGGTCTGACCCTTACGAATGACCAGACTAGCCAGCAGATTGACACTGATAGCAATAATTCCCAACCAAAGAAGCCCTTCGTCATTGACGGGTTGTGGGTGGAAAAGCTTGCTTATATTTTCTAAAATCACCATACCAGACCCTGTCATCAGAATGACTGCCGTTACCAAAGCCCCTAATAAGCTAAAACGCTTGTAGCCTAGGGTATAGCGACTATCTTCTTCACGATTGGAGATTGTTTCTAGAAAGGCCGAGAGCCAATGGCTAGAGCATCCCCCAAGTCATGGACAGAGTCAGCGAGAACAGCACTGGAAACAAAGATTCCCCCTGCAATAAACTCAACAATGGAAAAGCTTAGATTCAAGAAAAAAGCCAACCAGACTGCATATTTTGAACTCATTTTTTACCTTCCTTTGGTATAATAGATTCACGAACATCATATTCAATATCTATTATCCAATACTACCAACAGAAAGGATAGGGGCAAACCGTTCGCTGTGTACGTTACTGAACAGTTTGTTCATAGTGTCCATATGACTGCACAAGATCGTCGCATTACCAAGACTAGAAAAGCCATCTATCAAGCTTTCTTGTACTTACTTAACCAAAAAGATTATGAGGCCATCACCGTTCAGGAGATTATTGACTTGGCTGATGTGGGGCGTTCGACCTTTTACAGCCATTATGAGAGCAAAGAGTTACTACTGGATGAGCTCTGCCAAAAGCTCTTTCACCATTTGTTTGAGCGTACTCAATACCTCTCTCCACAAGACTACCTGGCCCATATCTTTCAACATTTCAAGAAAAATCAAGACCATGTAACCAGTCTCTTGCTTTCAAAAAACGATTATTTTATCCGGCAGCTGCGAAAAGAACTGGAACATGACGTCTATCCAATGGTAGCTGATGAACTGATTCAATCACACCCCAACATTCCTCACTCATATCTCAAGCACCTGGTTGTAACCAACTTCATTGAAACCCTGACCTGGTGGTTGAAAAAAGGCAAGTCCTACAGCGAGCAGGAAGTAGTCCAGTTTTATTTGGAGATTTTAAACGTCGCTTCTAACTAAGGTGCGACTTTACATCATGTATCATAGAAAGGAAAACTATGCTCCTCCTCATTCTTCTTGGTATTTTCACAGCTTTCTTATCCCTTGCTTTTGCTCTTCTTCATTTAATGGCCAGTCTTTCAGAATTAAGAAAGCACAAGAATACTCTAGGAAATCGGCTTCTCCTTATCGGAAGCAACCTTGCGACCTTCTCTCATCCTTTACTTCCTTTTGCCAATTGTTGCTTTATTCCTTTGGCTGATCGGAGTTAGCTTGATTTGCTACGGAGCCTATTGGAATGGCAAGCATAAAGGAAATTTCCATCTAGTAGCCCACTACCTGATTCGGATCGGAATCGCTCTGGTAATTACGATTTTATTAACTCTTGTATAAGAAAAGATCAAGTTTTATTAATGAAAACTTGAGCTTTTTTCTTATATTTATGATATTAAACATTCTGCTTTTCTTTAAACATTTTGACCTTTTCTTGGCAGTAATTCATTAATTTCTGTGTTTTTTCAAATGAGTAGCCTTTTTCAGATACCGACTTGACTTTCTTTTCATCAAAGTAGTAGCCAGTCAAGCCACTGACTTCCTCTGATAAGGTGAGATAATAGCCTGTTTCGATTCCCTGATCTAGATCTTTTGAAAGAGACTTCATCAAGCGTCCGAAGAGAGACTTTTCCGTCTTTTTATCACTAGAATTATTCCCTAAGTTGGTTAAAATCAAGCCGAGATGGTAGGCATTAATAGTGGTATTTGAACCTTTTAAAAAGAAATCTCTTGCTAGATAGCGTGTCATCCAAATGGTGTAGAGCTGGAATTATTGTAGGCCAAACCGGGATTGTATTCTTTCTCAAAGCCAAAGTCCAAATCCTTCACTTTCGCAAAATGGTGCATATAGGAAGAGGTATTGATAACAAGGCCATCAGGCAATTTTTCTAACAAGGGGATTAGCTCTGTTATAAAAATATAGGGAACCAGAACGGATAACATGAAAGTTAGTTCGACATTTTCACCACTCGCTTTTCGCTCTTTCCCTGCATACAGACCTGCATTGTTAAATAAGATATCAATCCTTTGAAAGTCTCGCTTGATTTCCTCCACAAATCGATAAACATTATCTAATTTTGAAAAATCAGCCAAGTAGCTAGACACTCTGCCTCTCAAGGAGACTGCCCGAACCTCCTGAGTAGCCAATTCCAGCTTTTGAGGATTGCGACCGTGGAGGATGATATGATAGCCTTCACTAGACGGTTTCTTTGCTAGATGCTTACCGATACCGTCCGTAGCACCTGTTAGATGTAGGAAGTAATAACGATCGTCAAGATATCACAACACTTGTTGTCAATGATAAAGATCAAAAAACACTTCAAAATTACATCAAACTCAATCATCGTGAAACTGGTCAGAAGCTTGATTTGACTGAAAAAGGCATTATTATCTCAGAGAAATTGGCGGACCTAGCTGGTATTTCTGTAGGTGATGAAGTAACCGTTCAAAATAGCAGGACAAAGACATCAAACTCAAAGTTGCTGGTATTTCTGAGATGTACATGGGGTACTTCATCTTTATGAACGAATCTACTTATAAGGATGCTTTCGGAAAAGAGGCTAGCCAAAATGCTACGATACTTACACTGAAAGATCATTCAGACAAAAATGTTGAGCAAACAGCCAGTCGATTTATGTCTCTTGATGGTGTAAAAGGGGATGTCCAAAATACTACTCTAAAGGCACAAATCAAGACCATCGTCAACTCACTTAGCCGTGTTATGGGAGTTTTGATTAGTGTTTCTATTCTTCTTGCTTTTGTTGTTCTCTTCAATTTAACGAATATCAATGTGGCAGAGCGTATCCGCGAATTATCAACCATTAAGGTTCTAGGTTTCTTTAATAAAGAAGTGACGCTCTACATCTATCGAGAAACAATTTGTCTTTCTATCATTGGTATCTTGGTTGAATTCGGACTTGGTTTGGGACTGCATCAATACATGGTAGATGTTATCCCACCTGAAAATATTATGTTCAATCCAAATCTTGGCTGGCTCATCTACGCTGTTCCAACACTAGTAATCATTATCATTCTGACAGGTTCTGGGTATCTTTGTGAACCAACACCTTAAGAAAGTCAATATGCTCGAGGCTCTAAAATCTGTTGAGTGAGATATGCTATAACTTAATAAATAAAACGGAAGAGTTAGGACCACTTCGTCGTTTTAAAACAAGATACTCCCCTATGTCGAATAGGGGAGTATCTTGGCTCTATAATTTCTGTAGTGGGTAAAACTACTGTAGGGATTATAGAGCTTTTTGAGTGTACACAAAAAGTCCCATAAGAACTATAATGAAAAGCAACCAAACCATCATTAGGAAGAACTTATGAGACTTATTAAGAATAACACAGAATTAATCGGAATCAAAGACCAAAATATCAAGATTTCACTTGTTTTTGAAACTGACACTCATATCGAGATTCAAGCAAAACTTGATTACCCTGCACCATCATGTCCTCATTGCCATGGAAAGATGATCAAGTACGACTTTC
>ENA-OQBT01001099-OQBT01001099.1-human-gut-metagenome-genome-assembly--contig:-NODE-1099-length-12092-cov-2.868700_pt1 | contig 12092 bp, 18 predicted proteins | sample MGYA00242749_ERZ504557 | MGnify/ENA primary metagenome ERZ504557 (study PRJEB26092, sample SAMD00036243) | human gut metagenome | host: Homo sapiens | study: EMG produced TPA metagenomics assembly of... | reverse complement strand
CGTGCCGGAGGCGAGATCGACGGCGATGCCGGCCTTGCCGAGCTTGTCGATGACGCGATCGAGCCAATCGAAGTCGTACACGCCTTCTTCGGGCTCAAGCTTGGCCCAGGAGAAGATGGCTACGGAGACGAGGTTGACGCCGGCCTGCTGCATAAGCTCGATGTCTTCGTCCCAGACTTCCTCCGGCACTGGTCGGGGTTGTAGTCGCCGCCGTACCAGATGCGGGGCTCGTTGCCCGCAAGAGGCTGCGGCCACTTGAACTCTTTACGTTCCATGATGATTCAGTTCCTTTATTGAATTTTATCGATAATCTGCGTCTACGGGAATAAATTCCTCACGTTGCACAGACACACAAGGAGGCACCTGCACAATTCTCAACAATGCGAATATCTGCATAGGTGCCTCCTTCTGTTAGTGGTTATGCCTTTATCTCGCTCCCTCCACCAGAAGGGAGCCAAAGTACGCTCACTCCTTGACGGCGCCTGCGGCCAGGCCGGACTGCCAGTACTTCTGCAGGCACAAGAACGCGATGACCAAGGGGATGATCGTGATCAGGGAGCCCGTAATCACCAGGTTCTGGATCGCCTGGCCGCCGGCCGTGCTCGCCTGGTCCTTCCACTGGTTCAGGCCGATGGTCAGCGGGTACCAGTCCGCGTCCTTGAGCATGATCAACGGCAGGAAGTAGTTGTTCCACGTCGCCACGATCGTGAACAGGGCCGTCGTCACGATGCCCGGAGCCAACAACGGGAGGCTGATCTGCCAGAACGTGCGGAACTCGGAGGCGCCGTCCACGCGGGCGGCCTCCAGCAGCTCCTGGGGCACGGCCTGCTCGCTGAAGATCCACATCAGGTACAGGCCGAACGGGCTGATCAAACTCGGTATAATCATGGCCCACGGGGTGTTCGTCAAACCCAATTTGGCGAACAGGAGGAACTGGGGGACCGCCAAAGCGATGCCCGGCACGCTGATCGCGCCGATGATGACCACGAACACCGCTTTGCGCCCCGGGAAGCGGAACTTGGCCAGAGCGTAGCCGCCCATGATCGCCAGCAGGGTCGCGCCGCCGGCGCCGACCACCACGTACAGGATCGTGTTGAACAGCCAGCGCGCGAAGATACCCGTCCTGATAGGAGAACACCGTCGCGATGTTGTCGAACAGGGCGAACGTCTTGCCGAAGCCCAGGCCGAACGTACTGGTGAAGTCGGCCTGCGTCTTCGTCGCGTTGATCAAAAGATAGACGAACGGGAACAGGCAGTACACGGCGAAGACCGCGCACAGGACGGTCAACAACGTGGAACGCCTCGGGTTGTTCACGTTCGCGAACCCGGCCTTCGCGCTGCGCTTGCGTTCGGCGGCCTCGTCGGCGGCGATCCTCTTCTGGCGGGCCTTCTCCGCCTTCCTGGCGGCCTTCTCCTGGGCCTTGAGCTCGGCGTCGGTCAGGCGACCGGCGGCCGAAGTCGTTGCTGCACTCATCACATACGCTCCTTCACGATCATCATCGATTCCTCAACACGAACAGCGGTCATCGTCACTTCATCTGCTCCTTCAGGCTGTTCAACTGGACGATGTAGGCGATGGCATGGTGATCACGGCCATCACGATCGCCAACGCGGCCGCATAATTCGACTGGTTGCCGCTGAAGCTCAGGTTGTACGCGTACATGTTCGGCGTGTAATACGTCGTGATCGCATTACCAGGAACCATGTTCTGCAAAATGCTCGGCTCGTTGAACAACTGGAACGAGCCGATGATGCTGAAGATCACCGTGATAGCCAGGCTGCCGCGCAATTCGGGAAGCTTGATGCTCTTCACGATCTGCCACTCCGACGCGCCGTCGATGCTCGCCGCCTCATACAGGGAATGCGGGATGGTCGACAGCGAGCTGTAGAAGATCAGCATGTTGTAGCCCGTGAACTCCCACGTCACGATGTTCCCGATGCTGGCCAACAACACGCTGGGGGCGAGCACGTCGATGTCCGTGCCCAGGAAATCGTTCAACGAACCCACCAGGCCGTACTTCGCGCCGTACACGAAACCCCAGATCAAAGTCGACACCACAGCCGGCACCGCGTAGGCAGGAAGGTGGAGATGCGGAAGAACTTCGTGCCATGCAACTTCATCGAATCCAGCGCCAACGCCATCAAAGCCGACAGGCACAGCATGATCGGCACCTGCACGCACGTGAACAAAGCCACACGACCAACACTGCTCCAGAACTGGCCATCGCCCAACAGGCGCACGTAGTTCTCGAAGCCCACGAACTTGGTGCCGCCGATCATCTGCTTCTTGAAGAACGAAATATAGACGGCATACACGATCGGCACGATGAACACGAACACGAACACCACCGCAAAAGGCCACATGAACTTCCATCCACGCCAATCGGCCTTGTGCTTATTCACACGAGCCTTGCCCGAATGCACGGGCGCAGCTGCGATATCGGCTGAAGCCATTTCCAACCCCTCTCCTTCGAAGGTTGACCAAAATGTTTGCGTTATCATCATACACCATTTGTAACATTGTCCAATCGTGTTGAGTACCGTGTTGAATTAAGGGTTTCTCAGTCACTCTGCTATAATGGTCACGAAGACAACGATGTTATCGTTACCGTAAGCGGCCCTAAGATAGGCGTTGCAAACGAAACACCGACATTAATGAGTCAAGCGAGGGTGAAATGTCGAGGCCAACACAGGTGTCCATGCAAGACATAGCGAAAGCCGTCGGCGTTTCGCCACAGACAGTGTCCCGCGTGGCGAATGGCAGCGATGCGGTGAAACCCGAAACACGCCAGCGTGTCGAAGCTGCAATGGAACGCCTTGGGTATCGTCCGAATTATGCGGCCCGAGCCCTAAAGCACGGCCGCTTCCAGGATATCGGCGTGGTGATGTTCAACACCGCCACGTTCGGCAACGCCCGCATCCTTGATTCTATTGTGGCCAACGCGGCCGATGACGATTATTCAGTCACCATCCAGACCATGCGCCACGGTGCGGAACGCACGCTTTCCGCCGCCATCGATCGCATGCAGCGTCAGCCGGTGGATGGTGTCATCGTAGTGCTGGAGGAACGCATCTCCGATTTCGTCGGATACAAGCCTCCGCGAGAACTTCCAGTCGTGCTCATCTGCGAATCCGCCGCCGACCACTGCCCCACCGTTGACGCCGACCAGTATGGCTGCTCGACCGCTATCGTCGATTACCTGATGAGCAAGGGGCACAAGACCGTCTACCACATTGCCGGACCGTCCACCTCGCGCGCCGCCGAAAGCCGCGCCCGCGGTTGGCGAGAAGCGTTGGAACAAATGGGAGCACGCGTACCGAGCATGTACATCGGCGATTGGTGCGCGGATTCAGGCTACCAGGCCGGCGTGGCGTTGGCCCACGACCCCGACTGCACGGCCATCTACGCCGCCAACGACCAAATGGCATACGGCGCAATGCTCGGGTTGCAGTCAGCGGGCAAGCGCGTGCCGAGGATGTCAGCATCGTGGCGTCGATGATTCGCTGGTAGATATGGTTCCGCGCTTGAACCTGACGACCATGAAGCTGCGCTTTGACGACATTGGCGCCACCGCCTTCTCCATGGTCCGCCGTCAATGCGAAGGCGAGAAGATACCGGTCGGCGTCAAAACCGTAATCCCGCCGGAACTGATTGAACGCGGTTCCGTGCTCGACATCAGCTGACGAGCGGCATGCGCTGGCATCCACTGGTACCTGCCAGTGATCCACCTGCCAGTGATTCATAGGCAACGCCAGGGCATTAGTCAGACCGACATGGCCCAACGGCTGGGCGTGTCACGTCGCTGGCTGATCGAATTTGAACACGCCCGAGTCCCCAATCCCGAATTCTCCACCATTCTCAGCGCCCTGACTGAGCTTGGCTTGTCGCTGGATGTCCGCAAAACCCCGCAGCCCGCCGAACTCTATGAATGGTGACACCATGAGCGAAAACACTCTCAATGCATAAGAAATCAGATCTTAAGCGGCACACGGGAAACGAATTCGCGCTTCTCGCCTGTTATTGGATCGGTGAATCGCAGCATGCGTGCTACCAACTGCAATGGTTGGCTGAAATCGTCGTAGGGGCGCGTCTGGATGCGCGGGTAGAAGTCGTCGCCCACGATGGGCAGGCCGAGCGAATTCATGTGGACGCGCAATTGGTGGGTTTTGCCGGTGCGCGGGTGGAGTGTGTAGCGGCAGATGGGTGATTCCCCGGATGGGGACCACCCTCCGGCGCTTCGCGCCACCTCCCGTCAGCGGGAGGGAAACAGAGGTCGCCGCGCTCGATGAGGGTTTCGGCGTTGGCCAAACCCGGTTCCTCGAATGCGGCCATCGTGCCGTGTTCCTTGGTGATGTGCGATCGGCGCAGCAATGGGAACGGGCGTGGCGGCTCGACCTGCATGATCGTGCCGAATCGCGGGCGGCTGATCGGCCGGCAGGGCGCCAGGCATTCATAGACCTTGACGGTCTGCCGGTTCTGGAACAGCATCTGATACGCGCCGCGGCAGGCCGGATCCCGCACGAACACCAATACGCCGGCGGTCATGCGGTCCAATCGGTGCGCTGGCGTGATGTCCGGCTCCCCCAGCCGCTCACGCAATCGGATCAGCGCGGTCTGCCGATACCACATGCCGCGCGGCATGGTGGCCAGAAAATGCGGCTTGTCCACCACGATGATCCGCTCGTCCTCATACAGCACGTCCATCTCAAACGGAATATGAGGCTCGTCAATCACATACCGATGTGGCTTACTCAACGGTCACGGACTTGGCGAGGTTGCGGGGCTTGTCCACGTCGTAGCCCTTGAGCTTTGCCATGTCCATGGCGAACAGCTGCAGCGGTACCACGTCAACCAGCGGCTCATCAGCGTTGGGCAGGCGGGGCGCCAGAACACCACGTCAGCGTACCGTTCCACATCCGGGTCGCCCTGCTCGGCCACGGCGATGATGTACGCGCCACGAGCCTTGACCTCCTCGATACCAGAGATCACCTTGGCGTGCAACACATTGCGGCCGCGCTGCGGCGGCACGATGAACACCACGGGCTCACCCTCGTCCACCAGCGCGATCGGTCCATGCTTGAGCTCGCCGGCCGCGAAGCCCTCGGTGAACGTGTAGGCGATTTCCTTGAGCTTCAACGCGCCCTCAAGCGCCACCGGGTAGCCCACGTGGCGGCCGAGGAACAAGAAGGAGTTGGCGTTCACCATGCGCTCGGCGGCCGCCTGGATGGTCTTGGGCTGGGTGTCGAGCACCCACTGAATCTTGCGCGGCATGTCTTTCAGGGAGTCGAGCATCTGATGAATCTCATCGCGGAACATCGCGCCCTTGACCTGCGCCAGATACAGGCCCAGCAGGTAGCGGCGGTAATCTGCGCCACGAACGCCTTGGTGGATGCCACGGCAACTTCCGGGCCGGCGTGTGTGTAGAGCACGGCGTCGGATTCGCGCGGAATGGAGGCACCCTGCGTGTTGCAGATGGCCAGCACCTTGGACCCCTGTTCGCGCGCGTGGCGCAGGGCCATCAGCGTATCCATGGTTTCGCCGGACTGAGAAATGGCCACCACGAGCGTACGCGGGGTCAGAATCGGGTCACGGTAACGGAATTCGTGCGCGAGTTCGATTTCCACGGGGATACGCACCCAGTGTTCGATGGCGTATTTGGCTACCTGGCCGGCGTAGCTGGCGGTGCCACAGGCCACGACGATGATTTTGTCGATGGCCTTGAAGTCGTGTTCGTCGATACGCACTTCATCAAGGGTGATGCCGCCATTCGCATCGAAGCGGCCAAGCAGGGTGCGCTGCACTGCGGCAGGGTCTTCGTGGATCTCCTTGTCCATAAAGGAATCCCAGCCGCCCTTTTCGGCGGCCGAAGCATCCCAATCCACGGTGTAGGTCTTCGGGTTTTCGACACGTTGCCGTCGAAATCGGTGACGATGACCTTGTCGGCGGACACGCATACGGCCTGATCCTGGTCGACTTCCATGGCGCGCTTGGTGTAGGCCACGAATGCGGCGACGTCGGAACCGAGGAAGTTCTCCCCTCGCCAAGGCCCACGACCAGCGGCGAATCATGGCGGGCTCCGACCACGATGTCCGGCTGGCGGCAGTCGGTGGCCAGAATGGTGAACGCGCCTTCAAGCATGCGGGCCATGCGGCGCACAGCCTTGAACAGGTCTGGCTTGCCTTCGTCCGCGATAATCTTGTCCACGATCTTGCCGAGCAGCTTAGCGGCCACCTCAGTGTCGGTGGCAGAGGCGAATCGGTAGCCTTCGGCTTGCAGGTCGAGACGCAGCTGAGAGGCGTTTTCGATGATGCCGTTATGGATGATGGCCACCTTGCCGTCCATGCTGGTGTGCGGGTGGGCGTTCACGTCGCTCGGCTCGCCATTGGTGGCCCAGCGCGTGTGGCCGATGCCCACCGTGGCAAGCGGCATCGGCTTACGCTCGATGTCTTCGACCAGGTTCTTCAAACGGCCGGCTTCTTGCGCACGACCACCTTATCCATGCCGGGCGCGGTCAGCGCCACACCGGCCGAGTCATAGCCTCGGTATTCCAGACGTTCCAGGCCTTGCAGGCAGACCTCCAAAGGCTTGCCGCATGCCGTTTCAATATTTCCCGCGTATCCAACGATTCCACACATGGTTCACCAGCCTAGCGGACGATTATTGCGCAAAGCGAATCCAACCCGCCGCCTTTGCAGGATTGGAACATGCCCCTTCGTGAAAAGCGTACGCTGAGTTCATCAGCGTACGCTTTTGGAGCTGCAACAACGAGCCTTCCTACAGCACGTGCTGTAGGCGGAGCCGTAAAGCGGGGAGCCCAGTGGACTCCCCGTAGGCGACGCCGAAGCACGACAGTGCTGAGGTAATATAACAGCCTTCCTACAGCACGTGCTGTAGGAAGTCCTTAAACCTCGGCTCGGTGGGGTGGTCGATGATGTCGGGGCCGCCCTTTTCTACGACTACGCCGCCGTCCATGAACACGATCTGGTCGGCGACTTCGCGGGCGAAGCCGATTTCGTGGGTCACGCACACCATGGTCATGCCTTCCTTGGCCAAGGAACGCATGACGTTGAGCACTTCGCCCACCAGTTCGGGGTCAAGGGCGGAGGTCGGCTCATCGAAAAGCATGATCTCCGGCTTCATGGCCAGAGCACGGGCAATGGCACACGCTGCTGCTGACCACCTGACAGCTGGGAGGGGTAATAGTCCATGCGATCGCCCAGACCGACGCGCTGAAGCTCGGCCACGGCCAGGTCACGGGCGGCTTTCTTGGACTGGTGCTGCACGTGGATCGGGGCTTCCATCACGTTTTCCAGCGCGGTCATGTGCGGGAACAGGTTGAAGCGCTGGAACACCATGCCGAGGCGAGAACGCTGTGCGGCGATCTCCTTATCGTCCAGGGTCTGCAGCATGTCCTGGCCGTTTTTGGTCACGTGCTTGTAGCCGATGAGTTCGCCGTCCACCTCGATGGAACCGCCGGTCAGGGTTTCCAGCTGGTTGATCAGACGCAGGAACGTGGACTTGCCGGAACCGGAGGGCCCCAGAATCACGGTCACAGTGCCGGGCATAACGGTTAGATCGATGCCCTTGAGCACATGCAGCGGCCCAAACGCCTTGTGCACCTGCACGGCCTTGACAGCAGGAATCACGGAACCGTCAACCGCCTTGCGCACGACCGGAGCGGAGTTGGTGATGTCGTTCGTAGTCATAATTCTCGCTCCCGCCTTACGCATTCAGCCCAGCGAAGGTGGTCTGATTGATTTTGTTCACATCGTCCTTCGGCTCGCCGTCAGACTTGCCGGGGTACGGCGGATCGTATGGCGGCTGCTTGCCCTTGGTGCCCACCGGGCGGGCGTTGAAGCCCTTGCCGAAGTGCGCCTCAAGGCGGGACTGCACAACCATCAGAATGGAGGTGATCAGCAGGTACCAGAAGCAGGCCACGAGAAGCAGCGGAATCGGCTTGTAGATACGGTTGGCGATGGCGTTGGTGGCGAACTGCAGTTCGAGGGTGAACGGCACGGCGGTGACCAGCGAGGTGGTCTTCAGCATGCCGATGGTCTCGTTGCCGGTGGGCGGATGATGATGCGCATGGCCTGCGGCAGCACGATGCGGCGCATGATGAGCGTGCGGTTCATGCCCAATGCCTTGGCCGCCTCGGTCTGGCCGGGGTCCACGGCTTCAAGGCCGGCACGCACGATTTCGGACAGGTAGGCGGCCTCGTTCAGAGCCAGACCAATCCATGCGGCGTTGAATGCGGTGACCACCACGTTGGAGTCGATGCTCCAGAACTCCACCGAGGTGAACGGAATGCCGAGGCTGATCTTGGGAATCAGCACGGCGAACAGACCCCAGAAAATGAGCTGCGTGTACACAGGCGTGCCGCGGAAGAACCAGATGAAGAACCAGCTGACGCCGCGCAGCACCGGATTGATGGATTTGCGCATGATGGCAAGAATCACCGACAGGATGATCGCCACGACCATGGAGATCACGGTAAGCTCCAAGGTATAGCGAATGCCTTCAAGCACGTTCTCGTTGAACAGGTACTTCCAGACGGTGGGCCAATCCAGTCGCGGATTGGTAATCAAGCCTTGAATGAGCATCGCGGCGAGCAGTACCACGATCACTGCGGCCACAATCGGGCCGGGGCGCTTGACCGGCAACGCTTGATGCGATTGGGGATGTTCAGCCCCTCACCGTCGACTTCTTTCTTCGCCATAATCTGGTTCCTTGGATGTGTTGGGCAGCCTGAACTGCAAGTTGCAACTAGCATTGAACCTTAGTGCACGAATGGGGCGACTGTGTTACAAACAGTGCGCCCCATTCGAATTTTCGCGACAGCTTGTCGACTATTCGACGGCCGGGTTGATTTCGGCCTTGTCCAGTGCGCCGGATTCGACGCCCCAGTGCTGGAGGATCTTGGTGTAGGTGCCGTCGTCCATGAGCTTTTGCATGGCCTTCTGCACGGCTTCGGTGGTCTGGGAATCGCCCTTCTTGATGGCGATGGCGTTCGGCACTTCATCGAAGTCCTTGCCGAGCTGTTCCAGCTGACCATCGGTCTGGGCGATGGCGTAGCCGACAACCGGGGAATCGGCGAAGAAGACGTCGGCCTTGCCGGTCACCACAGCGGTGGTGGCGTCGGTCTGCTGCTTGGAGGACTGGATGGTGATGTCTTTCTTGCCGTCCGCCTTGCACTGCTTGGCGGTCTTGTTGATGGCCTCTTCCTCGACGGTGCCGGTCTCGACGGCAACGTTCAGACCGCACAGGTCGTTCTCATCGACGTTCTTGGGGTTGCCTGTGGCCACTGCATAGCCCATGCCTGCGGTGAAGTAGGAGACGAAGTCGACGGATTCCATGCGCTCCTTGGTGATGGTGAAGGCGGCGATGCCCAGATCGTACTTGGAGCCGATGGCCGGAATGATCGTATCGAAGTTGGAGGAGACGATTTCGGTATCGAGACCGAAGATGTTGCCCATGGCGCGGGCAAGATCCATGTCGTAGCCGATCTGGGTCTTGCCGTCGGCGTCGAGGAATTCGGCCGGGGCGTAGGAGGGGTTGGTGCCGATGGTGAGCTTGCCGTCCTTGGTCACGGATTCAGGCAGCAGTGCGGCGATTGCATCGTCCTTCTTCACGGAGCTCACGTCGTAGCTGGTGATGGTGACCGACTTGGAGGAACCGCCCTTATCGGAACCGGAGTCACCCGCCTTGTCGGAGGTGCCGCAAGCCGCGGCGGAGAACAGCATGGCCACGCTCAAGGCGGCGGCCGCAATGGTCTTCAGCTTGTTGAACTGCATGATCTCTCTCTTCTTCTCTGTGGAGCCGCCCTATAGCGACTATCAACAATCAGGTATAAATATACATTATAGCGTATACATATACAAATGCTCCCGCTGGGAGGCCGCCGCATAAGAATACAACTGCTGGTGGCTGTTATGCTACAGACACCCTCAGTCGCCTTCGGCGACAGCTCCCGCCAGCGGGAACGAACAGGGACACCTGCAATCAGGCGGCGTCGGCCGGGTTGATCTCGGCCTTGTCGATGGCACCGGAACCAACACCCCAAGTGTCGAGGATCTTCTTGTAGGTGCCGTCGTCCATCAGCTTCTGGATGGCCTTCTGCACGGCTTCGGCGGTCTTGGTATCGCCCTTCTTGATGGCCACGGCCTCGGGCACCCCGCCGGCGTCTTCACCGAGCGTCTCCAAGGTGTCGCCGGTCTGCTTGATGGCGTAGGCGGACACCGTGGAATCGGCGTAGAAGATGGAGGCCTTGCCGGAAGCCACGGCGGTGGTCACATCGGTCTGCAGCTTGGAGGACTGGATGTCGATGGCATCCTTGCCGTCCGCCTTGCACTGCTCGTTGGCCTTGTTGACTTCCTCTTCCTGCGTGGTGCCGGTCTGCACGGCCACCTTCACGCCGCACAGGTTCGAGGAGTCGACCTTGTTCGGGTTGCCCTTCTGCACCACGTAGGTGGAGCCGGCCTTGAAGTAGGTGACGAAGTCGACGGCCTGCATGCGCTCTTTGGTCACGGTGAAGGAGGAGATGCCGATGTCGTACTTGGAGCCGACGGACGGGATAATCGAATCGAACGTGGAGGAGACGGTGTTTTCCTTCAGTCCGAACACTGCGGCCAGCGCCTTGGACAGGTCGACGTCGAAGCCGACCGGGGTCTTGCCGTCTTCGGCCAGGAATTCGGCCGGAGCGTAAGAGGTATCGGCGCCGACGGTCAGCGTGCCGTCGCTGGTAACGGAATCAGGCAGCAGTGCGGCTATCTCGTCGTCCTTCTGGATGCTGCTGGTGTCGAAGCTTGAATCGAAGTGCTGGACGAGTCCTTGGATGAATCGCCGCTCTTGGATGCGGTGTCGGTGCCGTCAGTCGTGCCACAGGCCGCCACGGCGATCAGCATGGCCGCGCTCAGGGCGGCGGCCGCAGCGGATTGTATTCCCTTGCTTAGAGACATTGGATTTCCTCTCTCCGGATAGTCAGCTGGGCGGGTATGTTTCCCAGATGGTTCCAGAGCGTAGGAGTGCAATGCTACGGAAGCGTTAATCGTGGGCGAAATGGCCCACAACGTGGACATCCTACTCTTGGCTCCCCTCCGGAGGGAGCAAGGGGCGGGACTAGTGGCGCATGTTGGCGTAGCGCATGGCGCGTAGGGCTTCACGCTTGTCCTGCTCTTCGCGCAGGGCCTGGCGTTTGTCGAATTCCTTCTTGCCTCGGGCCAGTGCGATCTCCGCCTTGACGCGACCGTCCTTGAAGTACAGGCTCAGCGGCACAATCGTGTATCCCTTGGCCTCGATGCCGCGGGCGAGCTTGGTGATCTGCAATCGGTGCAGCAGCAGCTTGCGCTTGCGCTTGGGCGCATGGTTGTTCCATGTGCCGTTCAGGTATTCGGGGATGTTCGCGCCCTCCAGCCACATCTCGCCACGGCGGTCGATGGAGATGAACGCCTCGGACAGCGATGCGCGGCCTTCGCGCAACGACTTGACCTCGGTGCCGGTCAGGGCCAGCCCTGCCTCGTACTTGTCTTCGATGGCATAGTCATGCCGGGCCTTCTTGTTCTGGACGATGAGTTTCTCACCGGTTTCCTTGGGCATGTCTCCTCCTTTCGTGGGCAATAACTCGTGAGTAGCAACTCGTGGGTAGCAACTCGTGGGTAGCAACGCAACATCCGACGATATCACGGACCGGCCTCGAATACGAAAAGGGTTCCTCTTCAAGAGGAACCCTTCAACCGCATATATCGGCCGAACCAACCGGTCAGTGGACGAACCAGTACTGACCCAAATTGGTCAAGGTGCGGTAGTGCATGTTCCACGGACCACCCCAGTTCATTTCGGAGATCTGGAATGTGCCGTCGCCATACACGGCTTCAACCACGGCAACATGGCCCCAGGTACCGTCGGCACCGTCCTGACCAGGCAGGAAGGAGAGTGCGGCGCCGACCTGAGGGTTGTGGTCCACGCGCAAGCCGTACGAGGGGGCGCTGCGCCACCAGTCGCCGCCATTGCCGAGATAGGACGGCGTGCCAATGCCCATCTGCCTACGGCGTTCATACGCCAATACGTGCACTGGCCGGCGGTATAGGCGTTGCCG
>ENA-OQBT01001098-OQBT01001098.1-human-gut-metagenome-genome-assembly--contig:-NODE-1098-length-12115-cov-1.468969_pt1 | contig 12115 bp, 16 predicted proteins | sample MGYA00242749_ERZ504557 | MGnify/ENA primary metagenome ERZ504557 (study PRJEB26092, sample SAMD00036243) | human gut metagenome | host: Homo sapiens | study: EMG produced TPA metagenomics assembly of... | reverse complement strand
CGTACATGGGCAGTTTTTCCTGAGTTTGCATTAAATATTGGCGGTGGTCAGAATTACTTTACAATTTTCTTATTATTGGATTGTTTAGTCCGGTCGTTTTGATCGGTTATCTTCTGCCGAATGTGAAAGATGTCGGATTATATGATGGTGGCAAGTATTGTCTGTCTGGCAGCAGCGGTTATAATTTTGTACCGGTGGCTGAAAAGCCGAGAATTTACAGCTGCGGTAAGCGGGATGACAGCGCTGATGTTTCTTTTGCAGGACTATGATCTATCAGTCGTCGCATCAGATTATGTTTGTAAATTATATGCCATTTCTTTGTTCTGACATTTTGCGGAATCGACCGATATTTTGAACAGAAAAATCTGGTCTGCTGATCGGCGGAACCTTTCTGATGATCATGACAAGTTTTTATTTCAGCATCGGTGGAATACTGGCGCTTGGTCTATATGGAATTACCGGTATGCAAGGACAAAAGAGCGGCAGAAGAGATGGTTACGGTAAAAGGATTTCTAGGTGACGGACTGCGGTTTGCAGGGAAGGTTCTGACGGCAATCATGCTTGCAGGAGTTCTTCTTGTGCCGACTGCGATGGCTCTTCTCGGGAGAAGCGGAAGCAAGGGAGAAAAACAGATATCTGGCAGCTTCTGACACCGCAGATTAATTTGGAAAAATTTCTGTATGGGGCATATGGACCGGGACGTTAGCTGTCTGATGCTGATTATTTTGCTGACCGGACTTTTTTATAAAAGGCTTATGAGAAGATCCTGTCGCTTGGTTGTCTGGTGGTGCTGACAGTTCCGTTTTTTTCGTATCTGCTCAATGGTGCACTTTATATCAGACCGAAGTCGCTGATCCCGTTTTTGCCGCTTCTGTGCTATCTTACGGCAAAATATCTGGAGAAGCTGAAAAATCAGAAAATAAGCGAGAATCTGGATGCTTCTTCCATGTCTGGCAATTATCATATATATTTATCTGAAGAAGGATGATGTGAAAAGCGAAGTCCTTTGGAAACTACTTTTGCTGGATGCGGTCATAACACTGTTGATCTGCGTGGCACAAGCGTATAGTGCATGGATTCGGAAGTATCTGACAGTAGCCGTTCTGGGACCGGTGATCCTGAGCCTTATTGTTACCGGAAGCTATTCCTGGGAAAAGAGTGGAAATCTGGAGAGCAGGAAAGCATATGAGGAAGATACCAGCCGGTCCATCGGGAAAGCTGTGGACAAGGCAATTACATCAGATAGTGGATTCTACCGGGTCGAGCAGGTTGGAAATGAGGATGAAAATGCGGAAAATCTGAATCGTGTGTGGAACAGTGAGCAATATATTACATCCCTGTATTCGTCTTCCTATAATGCTGATTACCAGAATTTCCGTAAAATGATTTTCAGGTAGAGCAGCCGTACCGAAATTTTCTGATGCAGTCGGTTTCGCAGAATCCGGTATTCAGACAGCTGATGGGAGTGAAATATCTGATCTCCAGTCAGAATATACCGGGATATGAGAAAAAGTGGATGACCGGGGGAGGGGATGTGTACTGTAATGAAAATGCAGCACCGATTGCCTATGAGACGGATCAGACGATGTCGGAAGCGGAATATGACAGACTGGATTTCCCATATAATCAGCTGGTATTTACCAGATATGCTGTGACAAAGGACGGAACTGTATCGGCAGGACAGGTGAAAGAAAAATGGCAGAAGACATAGAGAAATGTGATTTTCGGATTCCGGAAAAGAATAACGGGATTTCACTGGTTGTCCCGACTGAAAACGGATATCAGGTGAAAATGAAAAAGCAACAGGAGTTCGAAGTGGCTGTCCCGGAACAGGAAGAGAAAGATGGAGTTCTGTTTGTACAGTTTCGAATCGAAAATAAAAAACCGAAAGAGGATATCGAAATATCCCTGGAAGGAGAGCGCAATAAACTTTCGTCAATCCAGCATGTGTATTATAACAGAAATACCGTATTTACCTATGCGAGTAGGACTGGAAAAGGGGCAGAAAACGGTCCGTTTATCTCTTGGAAAAGGAGAGTATACGATTAAAGATATGAGTGCATATAACGGCGTATTAAATGAAGATACCGGCCTTTATCAGAGTGTATTCAGGGTGGATAAAGAGCAGACGAAAGGGAATCTGATCCAGGGGAGAATCAAAAGTCAGAAGGATGGAATGTTCATTACGTCCATTCCGTTTGATAAAGGGTTTGAAATGACGATAGATGGCGTAAAGGTGAAATGTGAAAAAGTGAATAAAGCGTTTCTGGGATTTCATCTGGAAGCAGGAAAACATAAAATCAGAATTTTGTATCATGCGCCTGGAGTGACAGCCGGAAAGATACTGACAGGTCTTGGCGTTCTGATTGTGATCGCAGGGGCAGTAAGAAAGAAAAAATGCGCGGAGTGAATCTTTAAGATTCTGAAATAAAAAAGGATACAGTCTTATGCCAACGCCACATAAGGATGTTTTGGTTTAATGCTTATACGGTGCAACTCAGAAATGGGTTGCACGTTTTTATGATTATGCGATAAAACGAAACTGCTGAGGATTTTTTTGCATTTCTTCCATCATTGCAAGAATTTCTTGTTCAGTCGGAATATCAATCATTCCAACAGCAGTGAAATACACATCAACTTTTACATAACAGTGACCGCTTGATTTATCGTTATTATGAACTTCAATTCGTTCAATAAGTGTATTTACAAGCGTGGGTGTAAGTTCCTTAATTTCTGTAATTTCACGGAGAGTATGTAGCAATAACCTGAGGTCGGTAACTTTCTGTCCTACATCATCTAATACCGCTTTCCATTCTTCTATTTCTGTCTGTAACCGTTTTTGCTCACACTCATAATTTTGAAGCAATTTGGAAAAGCGTTCATCCGAAAGGATTCCGGCAGCGTTTTGCTCAAATACTTTCTCAATTAACTTGTCAATTTCCGATATTCTCTTTCCACCACGCTCAACTGATAATCTGAGTTTTTTATTCTCCGTTTGTCGTACAAGATTTGTTTTCTTGGCAAGCATATACAGAAATGCGGACTCGTAGCACTTTACAAAATCTGCCAAGCTCCTTATAGATTCAAGTACAATCTGTTCTAACGATATATCTCTGATATAGTGAATTTGGCATTCACCTCTGCCGCTTTTGTAATTTGAGCATCGCCAAAATTCTTGATTTCGTTTAAGACTTTTCGCTGCACAAAAGTGTAATTTAGCTCCGCAATCAGGACAATATACCAAACCTGAAAACAAGCTTTGTCTTCCTGTTGCTGTAGGTCGGCGGCGATGTTTTCTCAATTCCTGTACCCTAAGCCACTGTTCTTCAGATATAATCGGCTCTTGCATATTGGGAATAATTTGATATTCTTCAGTAGGATTATGAATTACCTTATGAACCTTATAGCTGACAGTCGTGCTTTTGAAGTTTACCGCACAACCGGTGTATTGCCTGTTTTCAAGAATATTTACAACAGTTTTCTGATCCCATTTGCAAGAATCGCAAGGCACTTTCTGTGTGTGTTTTTTTCCGATACTTTCATAATATGCCGATGGAATAAGTATATTTTCCTTTTCTAACTGCTTTGCAATTTGTAGCGGTCCTCGACCTGCAAGACATAAAGAATAGATTTTGCGTACAATATTGGCAGCGGGTTCATCAATTATCCATTGTTCTTTGTTATCTGGGCTTTTCATATATCCGAACGGAACTGTTGCAGAAACACGCTTACCATGCTCCGCTTTGGATTGCCATACAGCACGGATTTTCTTAGAGGTTTGTGCAGCATACCATTCATTAAAAATATTGTAAAACGGAAGCATTTCCATACCGTCGCCGGTTGTGCTGTTTACATTTTCCTGAATGGAAATAAATGTGATACCTAAGGAAGGATATACAATTTGTGTAAGTCTTCCGGCTTCAACCTGTTCTCTGCCGAAGCGGGAAAGGTCTTTTACAATAATCCTACAAATCTTACCTTCCTCAGCCATTCTTTGCATACGCTGAAAATCACTTCTTTCAAAACTTGTACCGGAAATCCCATCATCTACAAAGAACATTGTATTTTTGAAGCCGTGCTTTTTACAATAATCAAGCAAGATTTGTTTCTGATTACTTATACTGTTTGATTCATCATCGGATACCCTTTTATCTTTTTCATCCTCGACAGATAATCTGCAATAAAGGGCAGTGATGAGCTCATCGTTTGTTTCTGTTGTCATAATTTTACGCTCCTTTCCGACAACAGGGCATAACAAAGATATATTTATTTTATTACGCCCTGTGTCTTTTGGATAGTGTGTGAATATCAAATTGGCTTTTCAGGCAATATCAGTTTCTGAAATTGCTGAAGCACATTTTCTCTGCCATTGGGATTAAAATGTGTGCTAACTTCGTAAGTTGTGTTGCCTATTTTCATAAAGAACGGTTCATCATTCGTTTCAAAATATGGTGCATATATTGAATTGTTTTTATCTGTCATCGCTCGTTCCTCCTGTTTCTTTCTCTTTGTTTCTGCCATTTTTCAAGCAGTGAAATAATTGTCTTTTGCATATCGGATTTGGTGTAGTTTTTCGGAAAATATTTGCGTATATCATCTTCCATAAATCGGACTTTGTTCTTTTTGATTGGGCTTTTCTTCGCACAAAACGGCAAACGCAACATCGGTTGAATATCTGCCTTGTTCACTGAATTTTCTTAATCGCTGTGCCTGTGATAATGACGGCGTAGCGTCGGTAAATTCTATTTGGTCAAGCAATGTTCTTTGCTCATACTCCGACAGATATGAAATTTCAACCGCAGGAGTAAAAGATATTTTTTCTTCGTCAACCAGTTTAAGTAGTTCGGGTATTAAGCATGTCAGGCGGATATATCGTTGTATTTGCCTTGCACTATCATTGACGGTTTCTGCAATTTTTTCATCTGTCCTTAACTTTGTGCCAAGTTGGCACGAAGTCTTGCCTTGGTGTTTCAAAGCTTCTAATTTCATTTTGTATGCAAAGGCTTTTTCGCTTGGCAAGATATGCTCACGGTGTATATTTGAGTCCACCATTTGTACAATTGCCTCGTCTTTTGTAAGTTCTTTTATTGTCATGGGTATCCTCGTTATCCCCAACGCTTTGCAGGCTTCAACTCGTCTGTGTCCGCTGATAATTTCGTACTTACCTGCCGGAAAAGGACGGACAATTATTGGTTCAAGCAATCCGTTTTCTTTTATGCTTTCTGTTAATTCTTGTTGCTCAATTCCGCTTCTTTCCTTAAACGGATGATTTTCAAACGGAACAAGCAAGTCTATATCTATTATCTGTATCATTTAGTTATCTCCTATATGTTTTTCTTTCGGCAGGTAATGTCTTAAAAAAATTATTCTATAAGTCTTAATACTTTCCGGTATTCGGAAATCAAGAAAACCGAAAATCAGAATTGTTTTAAATAGATCATGTTCGGCTTGCCTTGACCTTGTCTTTTGCGTAATATTAAGTCTGCTGTTTCGAGTTCTGAAAACAATCTGCATATTTTTTCGTGACCGAAATGCAGTTTTTCCTGAACGGATTTTATTGTGAAATATTGATACGCTCTGCCTTGCTTATCTATCCAACCGTTTTTGACGGACAGATACATTCGGTCAAGCAAAAGACCGTACAGCATTTTTGCATCTGTTGAAACCGATTTGTACTTTTCTTCAAATAACGCTTTAGGCACTTTGTAGAAAGCAAAGTTTTTGGCGTCCGATATTTTGAAATATTTGTTCACTGTATCACCTCCGTTTCTGTATTGATTTGGTGCAGAAATCAGTAATTTTTTCGCTTGTATGAGCTTTGAAATTCTTGGTAAGTGTTATTTATCATTTTTTGTAATTACGCTCCTTTTTGCCTTGAATTTGCGGCAGTAAACAATAATGACACGATAACTTTGTTTGCAATCGTTATGACATTTTCTGCCAAACTTGTTGTATGTTCATCTGCCTGTTTTGGGATTTACGAAAAAATCCCATTTCCTGTTTTTGCTTTTTTGACAATCTTGGCATTGTAAAACTCCTTTCACTCATTGGACAAAGGGTGTCAAAATGCACACCCAAATCGGATAATTAAAAAGAAAAATACTTTTCAGCGCATAAACCATCAGGGGGTTCCTTGAACTCTTATAAAATTTATTCCTTCACTTATTAGAAATTTCTTTGCGTTTTGCCCCCTTGTTTTGTAAAAATAAAGACCCATCTGTAAAAAAGTACAGATGGGCAGAAATCCATATTATTTTCTGCTATAATAATGCTATATCATTGACATAGAATTATTAGGAGATAAAACATGAGTTATTCAGACGAAATAAAGAAAATTCGTAAAAAATATTTTCTGTCTCAAGAAGCTTTTGGGAGAGAAATTGGAGTTTCCTTTTCATCAATAAACCGTTGGGAAGGTGGCAAAAGCAAACCGAATATGGCTGCTATGAAAAGCTTAAAGATTTTTGTGATATTCATGGTATTGACTTTACCGCTTTGGAAGAACAATGGAACATTTTGGGAAAGGACAACTAAAATTATGGCAAAGAAAAAGACAGAGGATACAATCAATCTCGATTCAATTCTTTTTAAATGTAGAGATATCTTACGTGCAGCACGTAATTCGGGTTCATTTTTTGAAAAACGTGATATGATGCTGACACTGGTATTTTTAAGATTTATCGGAGAAAAATATGAGGATGGTATTGAAAAATTACGCCAAATCTTAATTGAACAAGGGCTTGACCCGGATGATGAAAATATTCGTGCAGCATTCTTTGACGATGCCACCTTTGCGGACGGCACATATAATCTTCCACCTGAAGCAAGATGGTCTACCATTATCAATACTCCTGCACCAAAGCTTAATGTTGCATTAGACAATGCACTTCATAGTATTGCTGCCAGTTCTAAGCAATTAAAAGGGTGCTTTGTGGAAGGTACATTTACTACACGCAATCTTGCACCGAATGATATCAAAAAACTGATTGATGAAGTCAATAAAATCAGCCATAAGAAGTTCGGAGAAGAAAAAGACCTGATCGGTCGCGTATACGAATACTTTCTGAAAGAATTCGCGGTCAATGCCACCAAGGAGGAGGGCGAGTTCTATACACCGCACGATGTTGTACAGCTAATTGCAACTATGATTGAACCGTATGATGGCACGCTGTATGACCCTTGCTGTGGTTCTGGTGGTATGTTTATTCAAAGTGCTGCACTCGTAAAATCTAAACAAGGCGATATTAACCGTATCAATGTATATGGGCAGGAAAAAGAACCTGCAACATATCGTCTTGCAAAAATGAACCTTGCCTTGCGCGGCATCAGCCATAACCTTGGCGAAACCAGTGATTCCAGCTTTCTGAATGACCTGCACAAGGGGTTGTACTTCGATTACATTATGCAAATCCGCCATTTAACCTCAAAAGCTGGTATGACAGTACCTTGGAGCATGACCCTCGCTGGGCGGATTACCAGACGCCGCCGGAGAGCAACGGCAACTATGCGTGGATTCTACATATCCTCTCGCACCTGAAAAAGCAGTCCGGCGTGGCTGGTTTCCTGCTTGCCAACGGCGCACTGAACGACAGTGACACATTGGAAATCCGCAAAAAACTGATACAGAATGATAAGGTGGAAGCGATTATCGTTTTGCCGAGAGAATTGTTTATTACAACCGATATCAGCGTTACTCTTTGGATTTTAAATCAGAATAAAAAGGGTGGCAAATACCACGGCAGAAATTTGCGTAACCGTGAGCATGAAATTCTCTTTATGGATTTGCGTACATGGACAGAAAATCCGGTAAAGGGCGAAAGCAAGAAGAAGGTAATGCTTGATACTGCGCAGATTGAAAGAGCTGCCGACATTTATCACACATGCAGAGCGAGGGAACAGACGGCAAAAACTACGAAGTGCCTGAGCTGTACCGCAGTGTGGGCATTGCGGAGATCGAGCAGAATAACTGGGCGCTGACCCCGAGCAAATACATTGAATTTATCGACCACGACCTGGAAATTGACTACGAAAAGGAAATGTCCCGTATCCAGTCGGAAATGCAGGAGGTCATGAAGCAGGAAAAGAAATCCCAGCAGATGCTGGAAGATGCATTCAGGGGGATTGGCTATGGAATTGAGTAAATACAGGCTGGGAGAACTGATTGAACAGTGTGATGAGAGAAATACAAAAAATGATTATCTTGCTGATGATGTAAGAGGAATATCTACTGAAAAATCATTTATAGCAACTAAAGCGAATCTTAATGGTGTCAGCTTGACTTCATATAAAGTAGTCAAGCATGGTGAATTTGCTTATGTTGCAGACACATCAAGAAGAGGAGATAAAATTGCACTTGCTTTCAACAGTACGAAAAATGAAATTTTAATTTCGTCAATTTACACTGTATTTAGGGTAACCAGAGTGGATTTGCTGGATGCTGACTATCTCTTTATGTACTTTAATCGCCCCGAATTCGACAGATATTCACGTTTTAATTCATGGGGTTCAGCAAGAGAAACCTTCGATTGGAGCGAAATGTGCGACATAGAAATCGACCTCCCACCCTCGACATTCAGCAGAAGTATGTGGATGTCTATAATGCAATGCTTGCCAACCAGCAAAGCTATGAGCGTGGGCTGGAGGATTTGAAACTGACTTGTGATGCGTATATCGAAGAACTGCGAAGAAACACACCTTCTGTTGCAATCGGAAAGTACCTCATGCCGTCAGATGAAAGGAATACACTTAATCTTTCAGCCGATTCAGTGCGTGGCTTATCGGTATCCAAGGACATGATTGAAACAAAAGCAAATATGAATGGTGTAAGTGTATCGAATTATAAAACTGTACCACCGCGCTATATTGCGTATGTTTCGGATACCTCGCGCAGAGGCGATAAAATGTCGCTTGGATTTAATCGAACAGAGGAAACCTTTCTTGTATCTTCTATTTCAACGGTTTTTAAGACGGATACACGATACCTATTGCCTGAATTTTTGATGCTCTATATTTGTCGTGATGAATTTGACCGCTACGCTCGTTTCCATTCCTGGGGCAGTGCCAGAGAAACCTTTGATTGGGACGAAATGTGTGATGTGCGGATTCCGATTCCCTCGATTGAGATTCAGCAGGATATTGTAAATATTTACGAAGCCTATCTGACCCGCAAGGAAATTAACGAGAAACTGAAAACCCAGATCAAAGACCTGTGTCCGATACTGATCAAAGGCTCTATCGAAGAAACACAGGGTTGAAAGGAGGCGTAGGCACATGGCAAAGCTGAAAAACTATAACGGTCGCTACTGCGAGTCGGAATATGAAAGTGCTTTCATCGCTTTTTTGCAGTCGGTTGGTTGGACGTATCTGCCGGGAAATAAGATTAAACAGCTGTTACAGAGACGTGCTTATTGCAGATGATTTCAGAGCATTTATTACAAAAGCAAATACAGACTTGTTGGAAGAAGAAATTGAGCAAATTTATGATACTGTTCGCCTTGTCGGTGCAGAGAGTGATTTTGCACTTTGCATAAGGTCTATAAATGGATGGTTGACGGTATTCAATTCACACCGCAAAGTGGTTTACCAATACAGGTTACTCTTATTGATTTTGAAACACCAGAAAACAATATATTTCATGTAGTAAATCAGCTAACAGTAGACTATATAAATAACGGACAACGTGAAAACCGCCGGACCGGATGTGCCTTTTGTATGTAAATGGCATGCACTATGCATTATCGAATTAAAGAATCCTGCCGATTCTCATTCTACAATTTAGAGCATGGGAGCAGATCACCATTCGCTACTGGCGTGATATTCCGCATTTGCTACATTATTGCCCTTTAGCGTGTATCTCTGATGGAGTTAAAACAAGATTAGGAACGGTACGCACACCTTATGAACATTTCTATGCTTGGAGGCGTGTAAACGATGCTGATAAGATTTCTACCATGCCTTTTGCAGAAACCGAAACTATGATTAAGGGTGTGTATGCACCTGAGCGTTTCTTGGAAATATTCCGTGATTACATTTATTTTCAAGATGAAATTTTCGATTGTGATGAACGTGAAATTGTTTGCCGTTATCCGCAGTTCTTTGCTGTAAGACTGCTTAAACAGAGTATTATAAAATCCGTTATGGAGCAAACAGGAAAAGGTGGTACATATTTTGGTGCAACCGGATGCGGAAAAACATATACTATGGCGTTTCTTGCCAGACAGCTTGCCTTGCGTTGCAGTGATATTCCTGAAATTGGCTCTCCGACTATCGTTATGATTGTTGACCGTGATGAACTTCAGGAACAGGGAATTAAGCTATTTGCCAAGAGCAAAGAATTTTTAAACCTCGGTGAAGTTTCCATAGTTAAAAGCAGAAATAACCTCAGACAAGAACTTGGCAGCAGAGAAAGCGGCGGTTTTTATATTTGCACCATCCAGAAATTTTGCGACCGTAAGGAAGATAAAATTGGTCTCATTAACGACCGACATAATATTATTTGTTTTTCTGACGAAGCACATAGAACGCAGTTAGAGCATTCAAGAAAAATTCAGTTTAGTAAAGATGCTGATGAAAACATGAAGCTATGGTTTCTAAGCCATATGCAAAGGTGTTAAAAGAAGCATTTCCACATGCCACATTTGTTGGATTTACCGGTACTCCTATTGCAGAAACTTATCAAACTTTTGGTGATGAGATTGACCGTTATACGATGGACCAAGCTGTTGCAGATGGATTAACTGTATCTATCAAATATCATCCGAGAATTGCGAAAGTCCTTTTAGATACCAAAAAAGTAAAAGAAATTGAGGCTTAATTATAAAACTTGTGCTGATGATGGTGCTACCGAGGAAGATATTGAAGCAAGTAAAAAAGCTATGAGTTCCATGGAATTATTCTTGGAGAGCCTTCCCGTTTGGAACGTCTTGCTGTAGATATTCATGACCATTATGTATCTGCTTGCGATAAAGAACCTGACAGAATACAAAAAGCGATGATTGTTTGTTCTAACAGAAAAATTGCTTATGAGTTACTCAGAAAATTTAGAGATAAATATCCAGAATGGTTTGAAGAAAAGAAAATTCCCGATGGCATAGAAGCTACAAAGGAAGAACTTGATGAATTAAAACCTATGCCGTTTATGGCTATGGTTGCCAGTGTTGGCAGCAATGATGAGAAAGAAATGTATAATTACCTTGGCGGTGTAAAAAATGATAGACGTTCAAAGGAATTAGATGCTGCCTTTAAGCAGGAAAAATCCAACTTCCGTATAGTTATTGTTGTTGATATGTGGATTACTGGTTTTGATGTGCCAAGTCTTACGTATCTATATAATGATAAGCCTCTAAAAAAACATCTGCTTATTCAAACAATTAGTCGTGTTAATAGGGTTTATCCGGGAAAGAAATTTGGTATGGTCATTGACTATATCGGAATCCGTGATAATATGCGTGAAGCTATGAAAATTTATGGCGGAGATACATCTGTTGCACCCACCGAGGATGATGTAGAACAGGCTACCCAAGTTTTTAGAGAAGAACTTGAAATTTTAAAGACTATGTTTACCGGATACGATTTGAAACCATTTTTAAATCCGAACGGAGATCCTGTAGAACGTTATTGCTTGCTTGCCAAAGCTGCGGAGTACGTGTTTTCTTCTACAGAGGAATTAAATTCTGAAGGTAAAAACGGTACACAAAAGGTATCATTTAAAACCTATTTTTTAAAGACTGTTAGAAGAATGCGTCTTGGCTACGATATTGCTCAACCATCTGGCGATTTATCTGACAGTGAATCCGCTTTGGCACAATGCTTTATGGCAATTGCTGGTTTTGTTCGCAAAATGAGTGGTACAACTGAGCTTGATACAGACAGTATGAATCGTGCTGTTTCTAAAATGGTCGACGAGGCATTACGTTACAATCAAGTGGAGAGTGTCCTTGATGCTGGGGAGGAAGAGGATATCTTTAGCCCGGAGTATTTTGAAAAGCTTTCTGATGTAAAATGCCTGCCACCAAGCTAGAGCTACTTATAAAAATGATTCGCAAGCAGATTAAAAGAATACTAGTAAGATTAACAAAGATTGTTGCAAAGAATCTTATCAGGAAATGCTTGAAAG
>ENA-OQBT01001097-OQBT01001097.1-human-gut-metagenome-genome-assembly--contig:-NODE-1097-length-12120-cov-4.655799_pt1 | contig 12120 bp, 14 predicted proteins | sample MGYA00242749_ERZ504557 | MGnify/ENA primary metagenome ERZ504557 (study PRJEB26092, sample SAMD00036243) | human gut metagenome | host: Homo sapiens | study: EMG produced TPA metagenomics assembly of... | reverse complement strand
CCTATGCGAATGTGGAAACCGGATGGACCGGGATGTGAATGCGGCGGTCAATATTCTGAAAGAAGGAAAAAGAATATATAAAAAATGTGCATAATAGCACAGAAAAGATCCGTAACCGGATAAAAAAGAACCGCGGGACACGCGGGGATAGCCTGTTTTAGCTTTGCCCTGAAGGGCAATTGAGCAGGAAGCTCCCACTTCAAAATCTGTAAGATTTAAGTGGCGGGAGCATGTCACGAGATTTCTGCTCTTAGAATATGCTGCAAATCTCAAATGGTGTATGCGCTAACTGTTGTCATGCATAAAAATATGTGTTAAAATAACCACCGAAACTGGTTCGAAACCCTCCCAGTATAAAAAACTAGGCAAAGTAAAAAATATTGCGGTCGCTTATGAGTTATCATAAGCGGTCTGTTTGCTGATGCTTTTGTTTATTGAGGGATAAACAAAAGTATTTTTTTGCTTTGACAGAAAGGAATTAAATGAAAAAAAGAAAAGTAATTATTGATTGTGATCCGGGGATTGATGACAGTCTTGCGATTATGCTTGCACTGAAATCACCGGAGATCGAAGTGATCGGAATCACCATTGTGTGTGGAAATTCACCGGTGGAGATGGGATTTGGAAATGCAAAGAAAATCCTGAAGCAGATGAATCGTCTGGATGTTCCTGTGTACATTGGGGAAAGCACTCCCTTAAGGCGGGATTACGTGAATGCTCTGGATACTCACGGAGAAGACGGGCTTGGAGAGAGCTTTCTGCCTGAAGTAACCGGTTATCAGCAGCAGATCAGTGCTGTGGATTTTCTGGCTGATGTACTGAAAAAAGAGAAAGTATCCATAATCGAACTGGCACCTATGACCAATCTTGCCAGACTGATCCAGAAGGATAAAGAAGCATTTTCCTGTATTGAGGAAATTGTTTCTATGGGCGGCAGCTTTAAAAGTCATGGGAACTGTTCACCTGTTGCAGAATACAATTATTGGTGTGACCCGGACGGCGCTTCCCTGGTATATGAGACACTCCATCAGAATGGCCAGAAAATCCATATGGTGGGGCTGGATGTGACGAGAAAGATTGTGCTCACGCCTGATCTGCTGGAGTATATGTGCCGTCTGAACAAGGAAACCGGGGAATTTGTAAAGAAGATTACGAAATTCTATTTTGATTTCCACTGGGAATGGGAGCATATCATTGGCTGTGTGATCAATGATCCTCTGGCAGTGGCATATTTTATCAATCCGGAACTCTGTAAAGGCTTTGATTCCTATGTACAGATTGAAACAGAGGGGATTTCTCTTGGACAGTCTGTTGTGGATTCTATGAATTTCTACCGGAAAGCATCAAATGCAAGGGTGCTGACTGAGGTAGATGTGTATGGATTCTTTCAGATGTTTCTTTCAAGATCTTGATCAGAAACCGGAAGAACTGGATATTTTACAAGATTTAATACGAGGAGATTTAAAATGAAAACTGAAAAAATAAGTGTACAGAAGATCTGTATGATCGCTTTTGCTATCTGCATTAATTTTGTGGGAGGACAGATTGCTTTATTTCTGAAACTTCCTATTTATCTGGACAGTATTGGAACTGTATTTGTGGCTGCTGTCCTGGGACCCTTTTATGGAATGCTTCCTAATCTGCTCAGCGGCCTGCTGATGGGAATGACTGTAGATATTTATTCCCTGTATTATGCACCGGTAGGAATTCTTCTTGGTTTTGTGACAGGTCTTGTGTACAGAAAATTCCAGCCGAAAAAGTGGCAGATATTTCCGGCTGCTCTTGTGATCACACTTCCATCTACCATAATCAGTTCCTGTATTACGGCATTTTTATTTGGAGGAATCACTTCTTCCGGATCCACTGTTCTTGTACAGCTTTTGGCAAAAACACCTCTTGGAATGGTAGGAAGCTGTTTTGTGGTTCAGTTTATCACGGACTACATTGACAGGGTTCTGTGTATTGCAGTAGCGGCAGTTCTTATTACAGCGCTGCGTAAAAGTATGAAGGAGAATTTTGCCTGATGAAAGTTCTGATCACAGGCACAGCATCCGGGATTGGAAAAGGCTGTGCAGAATTTTTCCTGAAAGAAAATCATGAAGTCTATGGATTTGATAAAAATATATCTTCAATCCAACATCCGAAATATACTCATTTCTGTCTGGATATCAGAGACAAAAACTCTTATCCGGAAATCGGACCGGTAGATATTCTGATCAATAATGCAGGGGTTCAGAATGGCGATGATATTGATGTAAATCTGAAAGGGACGATTTCTGTTACAGAACATTACGGCATTCATCCCAATATTTATTCTGTTATTATGATTGGATCAGCAAGCGGGCATACAGGGTCTGAATTTCCGGAGTATGCGGCAAGCAAAGGAGGAGTCCTTGCCTACACGAAAAACGTGGCCATGAGGATAGCTCCTTATCAGCCACATGCAACAGTCTGGATTTCGGCGGGGTTATGACTGAACTGAACCGGCCGGTGATGGAGGATGAAAAGCTCTGGGATCAGATTATGGAACTTACACCTCTGAAACGGTGGATGTCTGTGGAAGAGGCTGCAGAGTGGATTTACTTTATGGCGGTAAAAAACCGCTTCTGTACAGGTCAGAACATTCTCATTGATGGTCTGGAGGCCGGAAACTGCAATTTTATCTGGCCATAGAGTGGGTCTGAAATATCGTGTTTTGAAAAAACATTCCTGCAATCTGCTGTTATTTTGTGCCCGAATATGATAAAATGATAAAATAGTGATAAAGATATTTCAAAGATAGAGAAAGTATTTAACTGGAGGCGCAAAAATTATGGATATTAAAGAACAGATTCATGGATTAACAGAGGAGATGCTGTTGCCCAAATCTGGGAACTGGTTGCCATTGATTCACAGCTTGGCACTCCCGCAGAGGATAAGCCCTTTGGAGAAGGTCCTGCCAAAGCACTGGAAGAAGGTCTTAAGATAGCACAGGAGCTTGGATTTAAAACAGTCAATCTGGACAATTACTGTGGTTATGCAGAGATGGGCGAGGGTGATGAGATTGTTGGTATCGCCGGACATCTGGATATTGTACCTGTAGGCGGCGACTGGAGTTATGATCCGTTTAAACTGACACGCGAGGGTGATTATGTTTATGGTCGTGGAACAACAGATGACAAGGGACCTGTTCTGGAAGCTCTTTATGCTATGAAGCTTCTCCGCGATTCAGGTGTGAAGCTGAACAAAAGAGTACGTCTCATTATGGGATGTAACGAGGAAACAGGTTCCAAATGTATGGAACATTATAATGAAGTGGCAGAAGAATTATCCTGTGGCTTCACACCGGATGCCAGCTTCCCATGTATCCATGGCGAGAAAGGTCATATGGGAATGATGGCATATTCCAAGAATACAAAGATCATTTCTGCAGATGGCGGTTTCGTTTCCAATGCTGTATGCGATTCCTGCACTATCGTTGTTCCGGCAGAAGCAGGTTTGAAAGAAAAACTGGAAGCAGCACTTTCTGAAACAAAACTTCAGGAATATAAACTGACAGAAGAAAACGGTCAGCTCAGCATATACGCAAAAGGCGTTCCGGCACATGCCAGCACACCAACTGTCGGAGTGAACGCAGCAGGAGTTACTTTTGCGTGTCTGGAAAAAGCGGGATTCGAAGATGATTTTGTAAAATTCTACAATACACATATCGGTACATCCTGCGACGGTGCAGGGATTGGACTTAAATTTGCAGATGAGTACGGAGATCTCACCTTATGTAACGGAATCATTAAGACAGAAAACGGTGTCGTTTCCTGTACTATCGATATCCGTGTACCTGTCACATTAAAAGCAGACGAAGTCCGCAAAATGTGTGCAGACAGACTGGAAGATGAAAATGGCCGCATGGAAATCCTGGAAATCGGTGATCCATTATTCTTCCCAAGAGAATCCCCACTGGTAAATGCTTTATATAAAGCTTACACAGATGTAACAGGCGATACAGAGAACAAGCCGATGGTGATTGGCGGTGGAACTTATGCAAAGTCTCTCAAGAATATCATTGCATTTGGACCTGAGAAGCCGGGAATCGATTATCGTATCCACAGTGCAGATGAATTTATTCTCGTATCCGGCATGGAAGAGGCAGTTCTGGTCTATATGGAAGCAATCAAGAACCTTCTGGCAATCTGATGAAAAATATATAATCATATTGAGTAGATATGGGCATAGAAGTGTCAAGAAACTATTTCTTGACACTTCTTTTTACTCCATGCTATACTCAATTACACAAACTGTTCTGTGTGAAAGTGATTTCCATAATGTCTTTTTGAAGGTGGTGATATGAATATGAACTTTCAAGAACAGATACAGCAGATTTTTGGAACAACAGATATTTATGAACTGAAGCAGATATCCAGAGATGCTGACAATTACAGATGTTTGAAGGCAGATATGAATAACAGCATTATTTCTGAAAAGAAAAAAAATACCGGAAGGAAAAATTCGTTTACAGAAGAACAGCTGGCACATATTTTGGCACTGCAGGACCGGGGAGAAAAAATTACAGATATTGCCAGACAGTATCACGTTTCCCGTCAGACGATTTACAGTCAGATAAAGCGAGCCTATAATTTTTCTGATGATCCGGATGTGAAAATGCGTATGAATTTCATGAATCATGATGATCTGTGTACAACGATAGATATTGATTTCAGGCATGAAAAATTAAGATTAAAAACTATACAGATCAGATTATTTTCCGGGCATTTGGAGTTGTAACTGATCCGGATTGGGCTGATTTTGAATATTTTCTGGAAGAACGCTGTTTTCCCAGAACACGCGATCACAGGAAAGATATTCTGAGAGAGATGGGGCTTCCATTTTATGATCCGTTATTAATTATTGAAAAAACACAGGGGCGCATGTCAGATGATCATCAATGGATTATGATTCTGAAAAAGGAGGGCTGATCAAAAATGGAAATTCGCAATTTGATGCATATTCTCCCTTGCATAAGAGCGGTCATACTTCCAAGGGAGATCAGCTCAAATGGAAAATTGATGACAGGTGGTATAAGGCTGATTATATGGGATATGAAGGTTTATCTGAAGTTCTTGTATCTGACCTTTTGCAGAAGAGTACCTGTCCTTTCCCTTTTGTTGAGTATGAAGCAGCTGTAATTGAGTATAATGGGAAAATATTTCAGGGCTGTTCCAGTTTGGATTTTTTGAAAGCAAATCAGATTCTGATTCCGCTGGAAAAATTGTATCGTCGATATACAGGTGAAAGTCTGGCAGTGAAGCTCTCAGATTTTGTAGATGTTTCAGAACGCATTCAGTACATGGTAACTCAGGTGGAAGAAATTACTAAAATAGAGAATTTTGGAGCGTATCTGACTGCAATGCTGGAAATTGATGCGTTTTTTATGAACGAGGACAGACATACCAATAATATTGCGGTCATTTACAATGAAGAGACACAGAAATATGAACTGAGTCCTTTCTTTGATCAGGACTTTGTATGTTTGCCGACATAAATCAGGATTATCCTATTGATCAGTCATTGGAATATTGTCTGGAAAAATTGAGGCGAAGCCATTTAGCTCTGATTTCGATATACAGTTGGATGCAGCAGAAGAACTGTATGGCATTCAGATTGGTTTCCAATTTACGTTCAAAGATATTCAGATATACTTACAGAAGAATTCGGAAAATTATCCCAGGGAAGTAATAAGACGTGTGGAGCAGCTGTTAAGAAGGCAGATGCGTAAATATGGGTATCTGATAAAAAAATGATATTACAGAGAGTGTGTGAAGTTACAGGCAGGTAAAGGTTAAAAAAGTCATTTACCTGCCTTTTCTGGTAAATTTTTGTAACAGCTGTGAGTCGGAGACTGTCAAATCAGTCAATGATACTATACTGCATCATTTCATAATGTAATCTGCATCCTTCCGTAATCTCAAAGGGCAGAAGTGCCCGTGCAACGAGCTTCAGTTCTTCTTCAGGCAGATCTGTCTGCGAAGATGTGCATAGTCACCATCAATAGATTCTACAATATAATCACAAACTAACATAAAAATCCTCCACTTTATATTTTGCGTAACGCAATGATCATATCTATAGAATACCACAGAGGAAAAGGGTATCACAAGAGCCTTCAGATTATATAGACATAAAAAGAGGGCAGTGTTATAATTTTTCCTAAAGAAAGTGCATATGGGAGGTATCACAATGTCTAAAGTTGTAAAGCTTTCATCCGTAATGGAAAGGGAAGAAAAATTAAAGGAAATCTATGAAGGTCTGGAAGAAATAAAAGATCAGCTGACAGCACTGATCGATGAGTATGAAGAAGAGGAGACACACACAGGAAAAGCAGATGAACTGATCGAAGCCCTGGACGCTCTTGAGGATGCTTCGGAAACCATAGAGGATGTGCTGGAAGATTAATGAGGGAGAAGGCATATTTTCACCTGCCCGGGCTGTTTGAATTTTATGAGCTGTACCGGATGTTCCTGCCTTTATTCCGGGAACACAGGGAATATTTTTACGACTGGTGTGAAATAGGCTCCATATATGGTGCTCCGGCAGACTGTATCTGGGGTGGAGGCAGGGCTGGCTTCGGAGAGAATGACCCGGAGGAGGTTCTTGAACTGATGCAGGAATATGGGATTTCTGCCCGACTGACTTTCAGCAATTCCCTGCTTCGTCAGGAGCACCTTTCAGACAGAAAATGCAATGCACTGTGCCGGTTGTTTGAGAGAAACAGAGAACCGCGAAACGGTGTGATCATTTATTCAGAACTGCTTTTGGAACATCTTAAGGAGCAGTATCCGGGACTCTATTTTGTTTCCTCCACTACCAAGGTTCTGACAGATTTTACACAGCTTGAGGAAGAAATCAGGAGAAAAGATTTCCATTATGTTGTGCCGGATTTCCGGCTAAACAAGGCTTTTGATAAGTTAAATACATTGTCTCAGGCTGAGAAGGACAAAGTAGAATTTCTCTGCAATGAATGCTGTTGGTTCGGCTGCAAAGACAGAAAAGCCTGCTATGAAACGGTCAGCCGCAAGAATCTGGGTGAAAACTGCCCGGAGCATTACTGCAAGGCACCAGAAGGAGAGAGGGGCTATCTTTTTTCAAAAGCTATGGAGAATCCGGGGTTCATTGGAATCAATGATATCCTGGATATCTATCTTCCAATGGGATTTTCAAATTTTAAAATAGAAGGAAGAGGACTCGGAAGTGCTCTGATACTGGAATTTCTGCTCTATTACATGACCAGACCGGAATACCAGATACATGTCAGAGAAAAAATATATCTGGACAGTATGCTGGATCTGTTTTGAGAGATTTATACCACCGCATTGTGTTACGATATGACAATGCGGTGGTTTTTCTGTCCGAAAAAGTATGTAGATACCAGAACTCGGTTGCCGTAGCAGTGAAGTTTTCAAAATTATTCCGGAAACAGTTGACATAGCATACAGGTTCCTATATTATATAGATAACCGATATATAGACAATCTATACAATAGGAGGTGAATACTATGGCTATTGAAAAATCACTGGTTTCCGGGAGTATGACAATGCTTATACTGAAATTGCTGTCAGAAAAGGATATGTATGGATATGAGATGATCGATACCCTGCGACAGAAATCTCAGAACGTGTTTGAACTGAAAGCAGGAACTCTGTATCCGTTACTGCACAGTCTGGAGGATAAGGGATTTCTGACAGTATACGAACAGGAGGCAGCCGGAAAGACCAGAAAGTATTACAGCCTGACCAGACAGGGAAGGGGATTTCTGGAAAAGAAAGTAGAGGAATGGAAAGAGTATTCTGCAGCAGTGAGTAATGTGCTTGTAATGGAGGTGTGATCTATGGACGAATATCTGAAAACATTACTGGAACAGATTCGCTGTAAGAAAGCGCGGCCCTATGTAAAACAGGAATTTCAGGATCATATAGAAGATCAGATCGAGGCAAATATGCAGGCAGGCATGGATCGTGAACAGGCAGAGAGGGAAGCTGTCCGGGATATGGAGATCCTGTGGAAACAGGAATCTCTCTTGACAGTGTCCACAGGCCTCAGGTTGCATGGAAACTTCTGGGGATAATCGTTCTTATCAGCATTGCAGGCGTTTTGATACATGCAGGGATTGCCGGAAAAATCAGTGAGAACGCTGCGGCCGGTTCGGACAGATATGTGTTCCATGTTGTGATCGGACTTGCAGTTATGATGATTTTATATCTTCTGGATTACACTGTACTGGCAAGATTTCGAAAATAATTGCCGTCATTTTACTATTTGCCTGCCTGGTTACTTTGTTGGGTGGCTATCAGTTAAATGGAGCAAGATATTTCATTGTGCTGCCAGGAGGAAGAGGAATATCCATGCAGACTCTGATGCTGTTTTATGTTCCCATATATGGAGCAATTTTGTATAAATATCATGGATGGGGATATAAGGGCTTGATGAGAGCAATCATATGGATGATTGCACCGGTTATATTGGTCTATGCCATGCCGGCGCTTATGCCGGCCTGCATGATGCTGGTATCTATGCTGGTTATGCTGACAATCGCAATTCAAAAGAACTGGTTCACTGTGAGAAAAAAGAAAGCCATCTGCGGAATCTGGGCTGGTTTTCTGGCTATGCCTGTGGCAGCTTTTCTGATCAGGTATCTGAGCAGCAGTCTGACAGAATATCATATTGCACGTTTACAGGCTATTTTTTCAGGTGGTGGAGAGGAAGATTATTTCACCGGAATGCTACATTCATTCTGGCAGCAGAATAAATGGATAGGGAAAAGTGAATCAGATGTAATGGGAAATCTGCCGGCTTTTAATGCGGATTATATTTTGACCTATCTGTCATCTGTATATGGAACAATTGCAGCCGTGCTTTTATGCTGTGTTCTGGCAGTTTTGATTTTCGCAGTTTTTAACACTGCCATGGAGGCAGAAGAATCAGCTTGGGAATGATGATGGGATGTGGATGTGGAATCGTATTCCTTATAAACTTTTCCATAAATATCCTGGAAAATCTGGGTGTACTTCCACAATCAGTAACATTTCTTCCCTTTTTATCAGCAGGAGGAAGTTACATTATAGTTTCCTATGGACTGATGGGGATTGTACTGAGTACATACAGATATAAAAATATCTATCCACGACACTTGAAAATAGGTTTCAAATTCGATAAAACCAAAGCGAGAAAAGCCCTGTATGTCTCAAAAATGTCCATGTGCATATTGACAGGAGGCACTGTTGTTGTTATGTGCGTTGCCATATATTGGGATTTGTGTAAGAGTTATATGAATATTCCGTTTAAAATCGTAACCATTGTACTGACATCGCTTCTGGTTGGAAATATGAGAAAGATCGTGCAGTACAATGAAATGAACAGATAGAAAATGTAAGAAAGATACCGCCATATTGATTGTGATAAGTCAATATGGCGGTATCTTTATCCGTTAACTATTTGGAGTAATTGACTGACGGTATAATTTCCGGAATACTTCATCTGCATTTTTGTCTTTCAGATAAATCGGTTAGGTATTCCCGTATTCGTTAAGTATAGTCCTCATTCGTGTCTTGAAAATGTCTTCGGCTGTTCTTTTTGCTTTTATCATTTGTAAGGATTTCCGCTTGTCCTCCTTTATATGCCTATTTTATCAGAATATACTTCATTTCTCCAGTCGAAATTTTGAAAAGACAGGTTGACTTTTCGACAGTGTATTATTTACTCTGGAAAAAGAAAATTATTTTTATTAAAACTGCAACTTTACCATTCAAAATCCGTCTTATCTTATGAAGGCAAAATAAAAGAAACGTGAGGTGAAAAAAGTGGAAGATACAGTAATTATCAATCTGTATTTTGACAGATCAGAAAAAGCCATACAGGCGACCGAAGAAAAGTATAGCAAGTACTGTTTCAGTATTGCCTGGAATGTTCTGTATGATAAGGAAGACTCCGATGAATGCGTCAATGATACATGGTTGGCTGCATGGAATTCTATACCACCCAGAAAACCGGCAATTCTGTCTGTTTTTCTTGGAAAAATAACCCGAAACCTGGCAATTGACTGTTTTCGCAGGAAAAAAGCTGCAAAACGGTCAACAGAGCACATATTAGAATTATGCAAAGAACTGGAAGAGATAGAGGATGTAACAGCATATTCTTTGAATGATGAAATTCAGAGAAAAGAGATTCTGGAAATTCTTGAAAAATTTCTGGAATCCCTGAAAAAAGGTGACGGTGACATTTTTATACGACGCTACTGGTATATGGACAGCATCAGTGAAATTTCAGCCCGGCATGGAATTTCGGAAAGCAGAATCAAATCCAGTCTCTATCGAAGCAGAAAGAAACTATGGGAAAGGGTGAAACATTTATATGGAAAAAGGATTTAAAACATTAGAACTGATCGGTGATTTGGATGATAAATACATATATGAAGCTTCTAAACCATGGAAAAAACAGCACCGCTTTTCACGGATGCAGAGAAAGTGGAAAATAGCAGCAGCCGGAATCATACTGCTTATCACTGCAGGATGTACACTGAAGTATCAGGAAGATGTAAAAGCAGCATTACAGAGAGTGACCTCCTGGATCGGACAGGCACTGGGAATTGAGAACGGTGACACCGATTCTTATACAAATGTTGTAGGAAAAAGCATCTCAAGAGATGGAATCACCATAACATTGAATGAGATTGTAATGGACAGCAAAAATCTATGGATTGCATATTCCGACAGCGAAGATTTAGACGCAGATATGAAGGATGCGGTGGAAGACAAACTTTTATATACAGAAGTATGCATTAACGGTCAGGAAATTCAGCAGGCTTAGGCCAAAGAACAGTTAATGCTTTCTCAGAAAATCCAATAACAGTGGAAGATTTTACAATCGGAGAAGAAGTCAACACTGAGGGAACTGTAAACATAGAGTTCAAAGTCTGGCCGATTGCAATGGACGATGCTGATACATGGGAAAATGTTCAGAAAACACAGGCTAATACAGAACCTTATACATTTAAACTTAAAACATCAAAAGAAGAGCTGGAAAAAAACACTGTGGATTTAAATCTGAATCAGAATATTAAAATGGATTCCAATGTCCTGAATCTCACAGAATTCAGATGGAATCCATTTGAAAGTACAATTTACGGAATGTATCATGGAACAGTATATATTGACAGTGATTATTATCTGATTGGAACAGACGATCAGGGAAACAAAATCTGCTATCAGGAAACAGGAAGAAATGGTCAGGAAACTATGTTCCGGCAAACGATAGGTCTATATCCCGGATATGAAGAAATCTCCCCGGAAGCAAACACAATCACATTACAGTTATATGAAGTAAAAAACGACACAGCGCATCAGGTGTCTGAAGAAAAAATGGATAAGGATCCCTCTGATGATATCTACGAAGAATCCACAACCTATGTATATGATGGAGCGAAAGCCCTATAGATTCAGCAATACCAATAGGAGACAATTTGACAATACAGATAAGATGAAAAATACCGCCATATTGACCTATAAGAAGTCAATATGGCGGTACTTTTATCCGTCAATTGTCAGGAGTGATTGTCTTGCGGTATTTTTCACGTTTATCTTCAGGAACTTCCAAAGCGTTCATTGCCTGGTCAATGGTCCAGTTCATATTTTTCATAAGTTTTTTAATGGAGTCGGTTTCTTTAAGTTCCATTCCCTCATCCATTAACATCTGTCCAAGTCTGGTCATTCTGATTACCTCCTTAATTTCGTCTAACTCAGCCTTATCTAAGAATTTATCAGCCAGTGTATACAACATTGCGGTTGTCTTTTCGGCACTCAGTTCGATATTGGCTTTGCCAGACGAATAGCTTCTGTGACATGCTCTCGCCACTTAAATCTTACAGATTTTGAAGTGGGAGCTTCCTGCTCAATTGCCCTTCAGGACAAAGCTAAAACAGGCTATCCCACGTGTCCCGCGGTTCTTTTTTTATCTGGTTATGGAGCTTTTCTGTGCTATTATGCACATTTTTTATATATTCTTTTTCCTTCTTTCAGAATATTGACCGCCGCATTCACATCCCGGTCCATCCGGTTTCCACATTCGCATAGGTATATCCGTTCTGATAATGC
>ENA-OQBT01001096-OQBT01001096.1-human-gut-metagenome-genome-assembly--contig:-NODE-1096-length-12158-cov-5.155266_pt1 | contig 12158 bp, 15 predicted proteins | sample MGYA00242749_ERZ504557 | MGnify/ENA primary metagenome ERZ504557 (study PRJEB26092, sample SAMD00036243) | human gut metagenome | host: Homo sapiens | study: EMG produced TPA metagenomics assembly of... | reverse complement strand
CATGTACGCCCGCATAGCTCCAACGGTTACCGTACGCCATATCAGGCACGAATCGCAGGATAAAAAAGGGCTGCCCGAGCAGATTGCTTGATTACTCAAAATCGGAACGGTTAGCTTTTGTCAAGGGTAAAGCTGCGACAGCGGTGTGAAACACCCTTGATGAAATCTGACAGTTCCGATAGATTCCAAACTGCAATCCACCGATTTTATTAGCCATAAGTGTTACAAAAATGCTTGACCACAACACCCTGCAGGATATGAGCCAAAATCCTGTGGATATACCGGTGATAAATCCCAGCAGTTTCATGTTTCCTTTCAAAAGGAACAGTGTGCAAACTGTCCACACAAAGCGCAGTGCAAGGCGAAAATCTATAAACGTGTCAGCAGAGTTACCGTATCGGTAAAATCCCATGAAAGGGCAAAGCAACAACGTTTTATGGGAACGGAAGAATTCCGAAACCTTTTTAAAATCCGAAACGGAGTAGAAACACTGCCCTCTCTGCTGCGCAGGCGATACCATGCAGATAGGATGTCGGTCAGGGGTCTGATCCGCGGACGTTTTTTCTTCGGATGTAAAATCGGAGCATTGAATTTCAAAAAGCTCTTTACCTATCGAAAGGGCTTGGGACATTATGCTCAAAATCCGGTATTAGCATAAGAAAAAGGATGACAGTCACGTTAATATCAGCGCCCAAACAAGAAATATCTCTCAAAATTCGATTGTGTAAAATTTTCAAGGTACTATATAGGAGATCAAATAGTTTTTACAAACTCTTTTGACCCCAACATCTTTTATATAATTTTTTTGCCCTTGTATTTTCCCTTATCAGAGTTCGTAAACACTGGTGGGACGATATAACACAAGGGAAACAATAAGGGAAAGCTCACCTGCGACAAATCCAGTGTTTTCAATGGTTTGCGGAGAATTTAATAACAAAATATAACAGTTATTAAATTTCTTAAAACAGGTGAAATCTCAATCGGAATTTACGGAGGAAGACCAGTATGGAAGAGATTTATAGAAGTTGTCCTGAATTTGAGAATAATGACTATATTTTGAGAATGGTCAGCCAGGAGGATAGACTGGATTTACTAAAAGTTTATTCAGATAAAGAGGCTGTCTCTTTCTTTAATAGTGATAATTGTGGCGGAGATGATTTTTATTATACAACTGAAAACAGAATGCAGCAGGCTATTGATTATTGGCTTTTTGAGTATAATCGACAGGGATTTGTGCGGTGGACGATTATATCAAAAGAAACGCATGAAGCAATAGGTACAATAGAACTTTTTCACAGAGATGCCGCAGATTATTTTACAGATTGTGGATTGCTTAGGCTTGATATTCGGAGCGACTATGAAATGTCTGATAAGATTATAAAAATATTAAGTTTGATTATCGCGCCTGCATATCGTTTATTCCATTGTAGTAAAATTGCCACAAAAGCAATTCCAGCAGCTACGGAACGTATTCAAGCGTTGAAAAATCTGGGGTTTGAGCTTTCGGCGGAAAAACTGGTAGGGCATGATGGAACAAAGTATGATTCGTATTTTGTGTTGAATCCTTAAAATAACAGTCAACGCATATAGCTATACGATTATTACAGCGCATATTATGCAATGATTTTAGATCTTTTCATGAGAATGACAAGAAGGGAGTGTCACTATGGGAACCATTTTTCAAAAAAATACAATAACAGAACCGGCACTTTTTTACGCCTTTTGATACCACGAAAAAAATAGAGGGTTTTCCGGAAATCTGTGTTTCCACATTTTCGGAAAATATTATTCAGAAGTTTGCTTCCTTGAAAAGTGTAGAGAAGATTGCAGAACTATATACGGCCAATGGAGCTTTGCCTGTTTATAAAACTTATTACAAAAATCAGGATATTGCATTTTATTTATCCAGAGTAGGGGCACCGGCGTGTGTGGCAGGATTTGAGGAAGTTGTTGCCATGGGTGCAAAGAAGTTTGTAATGTTTGGTTCCTGCGGTGTGTTGGATGATGAGAAAGTGAAGGATAACATGATTATTCCGGTTTCTGCAGTCCGTGATGAAGGAACAAGCTATCATTACATAGCTCCATCAGAGGAAATTAAAGCGTCGGAACATTCCATTCGGGTACTGCAGAATGTATTGGAATTCTGTGGGTATTCCTATGTAAAAGGAAAAACATGGACCTCGGATGCAATTTACAGAGAAACCATTCCAGCGATTGAGGAACGCAGGCAGGAAGGCTGTCTTGCGGTTGAAATGGAATGTGCATCTATGCTGGCAGTTTCACAATACCGGCAGATTCCATTTATACAATTTCTGTATGGGCCGGATAGTCTCAGTTCGGAAAAATGGGAAATTCGAGATCTGGAATTGTATGGACTTACGAATGCTGAGAAATACATGCTGTTAGCGTTTGAGTGTGGATTAGCCTTGTAGATGTGAAAAAACAGATGGAAGCTGCTGAATCCGGTAAAAGCGACTCCTGATGTGTGATTACAAGAACTTCTTAGCAACTGCAGGTTGCTTGTTAAAACCATAGAGAGGCTTCATAATAGAGATAAGATATTACACAAAGGAGGGAACTAATATGGAAATGAAAGATGTGCTTAAAAAGCTGCGCGAGAAAAATAGTCTCACACAGGAGCAAATGGCGAAACGTGTGATGGTTACCAGACAGGCTGTCAGTCGTTGGGAAACAGGAGAGACACAACCTAATACAGATACATTAAAACTGTTATCACAGGAGTTTGAAGTTTCCGTCAATACGCTTCTGGGCTCTCCTCGTCAGCTCATTTGTCAATGCTGTGGAATGCCCTTAAATGAAGATGCATTCATCAGCCGGGAGAAAGATGGAAGCTACAACGAAGATTATTGTAAGTGGTGTTATGCAGAGGGGAAGTTTGTATATCAGTCAAGAGAGTCTTTATTGGATTATCTTGTGGAACATATGCCGAATCCTGATAATCTGGGAGTGGATGACAGGCGAGCTCAATTTAACATATATCTTTCACAGTTAAAGCACTGGAAATGAATAAGCATTACATAGAGCCATTATGGAGAAAATTCGGAGTTTTTGGACTTTTTATAAACGGAGTTTATAAATGCTTTATCCAATTGTTTTTATTATAGGATTTTTATTAAGTGGAATATGGTTTTCCTTCCACATATATGTATCTCAAAAATTGAAGAATACAAAGAAGGCATTGATGTTTTCGCCCTTGCTTACCGCAATCATACCGACGATCATTATATGGCTGCTGATAGGTGATCAGTGACAAACTATCACAGAAAGGCAAATTCCAGTTTTTTGAATGAATGATCTGACAGATCAAGAAAATCCCATTTCTGACCAATGTGGACAGAAATGGGATTTTAAAGTTCATGCCAAGAATGATTGTAAAAAGAACACATTTGGGGTGGGAGTGATATCACCCCACCCGATGGATGTTTCCGTCATCTGTCACGAAAATAGCTTCGATTTCGTCCAGTGATTTGATCAGTTTTGATCCCTCTTCCAGACCAAGTGCAAAACAAGTGGTACTTAAGGCGTCTCCATCTACAGAAGCATCCGAGATGATCGTAACCTGCTGCAGATGAGTCTCGTAAGGATATCCGGTAAACGGATTTAAAATGTGATGGTAAATTTTTCCGTCTTTTTCAAAATAGCGCTCGTAGGTTCCGGAAGAAACCACAGATTGATTTCTGATATCAAGACTTGTAAGGATATCATTTTGCTCGGCAAAGGGTTTTTGAACGCCGATCTTAAAAGGTGACCCATCCGGCTTTTCCCCGATTGCCACGGTATTTCCGCCAAGGGAAATCAGTCCGTGTTTAATCCCGGCGCTTTCCAGATACTCTTTCAGCTGATCTGCAATATAGCCTTTGCAATCGCTCCAAGATCGATGGCAGCCTTTGGATCCAGAAGCTGAACGGTAGTACCGTCCACTTTGACGTTTTTGTAATTCACATGACTTCTGGCTTCCTCAATGGCAGCTGGATCTGGAATCTGTCCGTCATTATGTCCGAAATTCCAGAGCTCACTTAACGGAGCAATGGTGATATCAAATTTCCCATCTGATAAATCCCCATAGTGCAGTGCGGTTTTGATCAGATCAGCTGTTTCCTGATCTACAGTCACAGGCTGTCCGTTTGCCTGATTGATCCTGGAAACATCACTGGTATCAATGGTCCGGCTGAACAGATTTTCATATTTTTGACAAAGCTTTTCGCATTCTTCCAGAACAGAGCGATCGGAAGTATCCCATATGCGGATCGTAACGATTGTATCAAAATACATCCCGTTCATCTGGAGCGGTTCTGCAGATGAGGCACAGCCACTGAGAGAAAAAAGAAGCAGAAAGAGCAGCGGAATAAAGCATAATTTTCTAATCGATTTGATCTGGTTCATAAAGAAATCTCCTTGTGTTTGAGTGTTTCGCTTATTATAACGAAATTTCCCGTAAAATACAACAAAATAGCGTACTTGACTTTTGGGCAGGAGCGAACTATACTACCTCTTAACTATGGGGAAACAGAGAGGTGGCAGAGGTGAGAACATACGATTTAAAAACAGGAAAGAAAAAAATACGCTGGGGAAGATTTTGTCTGATCGCAGTTCTTTTGTATATCGCAGCACTGACGATTCCTTATGTTCAGCATAAAAAAGTATCGGATCATTATAAGAAACAGTTTGATCCACAGGAATGTTATTCTGAGGAGCCGGGAAAAGAACGGGCGGCTTACATTACGGATAATACAGAAGCTTTGGAATATCGATTGAAAATGATCCGGGAAGCGAAAGAAGAAGTGATCGTATCGACTTTTGATTTTAATGCGGATACCGGAGGAAAAGATGTGATGAGTGCGCTGATCGAGGCAGCACACAGGAATGTGCATGTTCGTCTGATCGTAGATGGAATCAGTGGATTTTTAGATATGCTGGGAGATCCGTATTTTCAGGCACTCGCCTCTACAGATAATATAGAAGTGAAAGTGTACAATCCGGTTAATCTGTTGAAGCCGTGGACGATGCAGGCAAGACTCCATGATAAATACGTGATCACAGATTCTTCGATGTACCTTTTGGGCGGAAGAAATACGACCAATCTGTTTTTGGGAGATTATGGAAAGCATCAGAATATTGACAAAGAGATTTTTATCTATGCAAAGGAAGGAGAAAGTGCCTCTTTAAAACAGCTGAAGGCATATTTTGAACGCGTGTGGGAGCTTTCGGACAGTAAAGAATACCGCTGTAAAAAGAAGACTGACCGTGTACAGAACAGTCTGAAAGAACTGGAAGAACGATATCCGAAACTTGAAGCGTTATATCCGGACATTTTAAAAACCTGGGATTGGGAAGCGCGGACGGTAGAGACTGCAAAGGTAACCCTTCTTTCCAATCCGATTGAAGCAAAAAACAAAGAGCCTCATATGTGGTATTCTGTCAACCAGCTGCTTCAGACAGGGAAAAATACAGTCATTTGCACGCCTTATATTATCTGCGGAAAAGAGATGTATGCAGATCTGAAAAATACTTGTGAACAGGGAACGAATGTGGAGATTATTACCAATGATGTGTCAAGCGGAGCCAATCCGTGGGGGTGTACAGATTATTTGAACCAAAAAGAAAAAATCTGGGCAACCGGTGTGCAGGTGCACGAATATCTGGGGCCTCATTCCAATCATACCAAAGCAGTGCTCATTGATGACAGACTCAGTATCGTAGGTTCCTACAACCTGGATATGCGCAGTACGTATCAGGATACGGAATTGATGCTTGCGATTGATTCAGAAGCACTGTCAGCAGAATTAAGAGAAGAAATCGATCGCGACAAAACCTATAGCAGAACAATGACGGACAGCGGAGAATATCATTATGAAGAGAATTATCATCCGCGTGAAATGTCCACCGAGAAAAAGATTTTTTATGCAGTGCTCCGGGTGATTACCATCCCGGTCCGGAGATTTTTGTAAAAGAATGCGACCCGAACATATGGTCGAATGAATGGTTGCATTCCTGAGTGCAGTGTGCTATGATAAAACTCTGAAAGGATACAACTATGAAAAAACGAGATTATATTTTGATTGGATGCATACTTTTGATAGCAGCAGTGTGTGCGGGATTTTTCTTGCTGACAGGAAAAAAGGCACAGGAGGCAGTTGTCACCGTAGACGGAGAAGTGTATGGTACGTATTCACTGGCAAAGGATCAGACGATAGAGATTCAGGATGGGAATCGTCTTCGTATTCAGAATGGGCAGGCGAAGATGGAGTGGGCAGACTGTCCGGATCAGCTCTGCGTACATCAGAAGGCAATCTCCAGGACGGGAGAGAGTATCATCTGTCTTCCGAATCAGGTCGTGGTGAGTGTACAGGGCAGTAAAGAGGGTAAACTGGATGGAATCGTGAATTAACATTTAACAACAGGAGAGGACAGATGAAGAATAAGACAGCATATTTTGGTGTATTTACTTCGCTGGCGCTCATTTTGAGCTATGTGGAGACCTTGATTCCGATTTCTTTTGGAATCCCTGGGATAAAACTGGGGCTGACAAATCTGGTAATCGTCATTGTTTTGTATACATATGGAGGAAAAGAAGCGTTTCTTTTATCTGTAACCAGAATTCTGCTGTCCGGATTTTTGTTTGGGAATCTGAGTATGATTCTCTACAGTATGGCAGGGGGCGTTTTCAGTCTCGCCATCATGGTGTTGCTTCGTAGGACCGGTGGTTTCAGTATCCAGGGAGTCAGCATCGCAGGAGGTGTATTTCATAACATCGGGCAGCTGTTGCTCGCGATGATGATCGTAGAGACCTATCAGGTCTGGTATTATTTCCCGGTTTTGCTCGTATCGGGGCTGGTAACGGGGTTGCTGATTGGAATTGTATCCAGTGAAGTACTCAAAAGGACTGCTTTTTTGAAAAAAGCAGAATAAGTGTAGAAGAAAAGGAAACAGAAGCTATGATTTCATATATTAGAGGGGAACTGGCAGGCCTGGAACGGGACAAGGCAATCGTAGATGTACAGGGAGTAGGATACGGAATTTATATGCCGGAGCAGTCCCTGAGCCTTTTGGGGCCGATTGGATGTGAAGTAAAGATTCACACGTACCTGAATGTGCGGGAAGATGCGATGCAGCTGTTTGGATTTCTGACAAGAGACGATCTTGAAGTATTCCGGCTGGTCATCGGCGTGAGCGGAATCGGGCCAAAAGGCGGACTGAACATCTTATCCTGTCTTTCGGCGGATGAACTCAAGTTTGCGGTATTGTCAGGTGACGCCAAGGCAATCTGTGCAGCACCCGGGATTGGGAAGAAGACAGCCGAGAAGCTGATCATCGAATTGAAAGACAAGCTGGATCTTAAGGAGATGTTAGAGCCGCGAAGCGCAGCCGCTGCAGAGATTCCATCAGATGGGCGAAACGGTGATATCCAGACAGAGGCAGTGCAGGCTTTAGTGGCGCTTGGATATGGCAATGCCGAGAGTCTGAAGGCAGTACGCCAGGTGACAGAGTATACCTCTGTGGAAGACGTACTCAAAGAAGCATTGAAAAAAATGTTATAGATATAGTAGAGGAAGCATATGGGAAGACGAATTATCACAACAGAAAATCTGGAAGAAGATGCGAAGATAGAGAATCATCTGCGGCCGCAGCTTCTTTCGGACTACATAGGACAGGCAAAAGCGAAGAAGATGCTGGAAGTTTATATCCGGGCGGCAAAAGAAAGAGACGAGGCGTTAGACCATGTATTGTTCTATGGACCGCCGGGACTCGGAAAGACGACGCTTGCAGGAATCATCGCCAATGAAATGGGGGTGAATCTCAAGGTGACTTCCGGGCCGGCGATTGAAAAGCCGGGAGAGATGGCCGCTATTTTGAATAATCTGCAGGAGCATGATGTACTGTTTGTGGATGAGATTCACCGATTGAACCGGCAGGTGGAGGAAGTGCTGTATCCGGCGATGGAAGACTATGCGATTGATATTATGATCGGAAAGGGCGCGACCGCACGTTCGATCCGTCTGGATCTTCCGAAGTTTACCCTGGTGGGAGCGACTACGAGAGCAGGGATGCTCACCGCACCCCTGCGGGATCGTTTTGGAGTTGTGAATCGTCTTGAGTTTTATACAGAAGAAGAGTTGATGACGATCATCAAGCGTTCGGCCAGAGTGCTCAATGTCGAGATTGATACAAAAGGAGCGCTTGAGCTTGCCAAACGCTCCAGAGGAACTCCGCGGCTTGCCAACCGTCTGCTAAAGCGGGTGCGTGATTTTGCACAGGTCAAATATGACGGTGTGATCACGGAAGAAGTAGCAAATTATGCACTGGATCTTCTGGATGTGGACCGTTATGGACTGGACCACGGAGACCGGATGATCCTGCAGGTCATGATTGAAAAGTTTCAGGGAGGTCCGGTGGGGCTGGATACGCTTGCAGCCAGCATTTCAGAAGATTCCGGAACACTGGAGGATGTATACGAACCATATCTGCTGAAGTGTGGATTTATCCAGCGTACACCGAGAGGAAGAGTTGTGACAGATCTGGCATACCGGCATCTTGGAATTCTTCCTCCGGTTTCAAGGTGAGCGGTCACACAGAAACTTCAAAAAATAGTTGGTTTTTGTTTGCAGATAGTTTATAATAACAGATAAGAAATGCCAAGGAGGATGCTATGAGTTCAGCAAAACATTTTACAGAAGTTTTAATTGGAGGAAAAGTCTATACGCTAAGTGGATTTGAGGGTGAAGAGTATCTGCAGAAAGTATCTTCCTATCTGAACCATAAGATAACAGAATGTGCCAACAGCGAAGGTTACCGCAAGCAGAGTGCAGACACCAGAAATGTACTTTTGGCACTGAATATTGCAGATGATTATTTTAAGGCAAAGAAGCAGGGAGATTCACTGGAGAGTGACATCGAACTGAAAGATAAAGAGATGTATGACTTAAAGCATGAATTAATTTCCGTACAGATCAAGTTGGAGAATGCGGAAAAAGAGCTCGCTAAGATGAAAGAGGAAAACAACGATCTTCAGATGCAGATCGTGAAGCTGGAAACAGAGATGAAGAATCGCAGAAAGTAAAAGAATGAGGGTGCCCAAGAGACTGCAGAAGCAAGCAGCTTTTGTTTGGCCCTCTTTTTATGTAAATAGAAAAAGGAGTTATTGATTGATAGAAGAAAAGAAAAAACCACAGGTAGAGATTTTATCTCCGGCAGGATCCTATGAGAGCTTTCTGGCTGCGATCCATGCGGGTGCGGATGCCGTCTATGCAGGAGGTCCCAGATTCGGAGCTCGCGCATTCGCAGACAATTTTACAGAAGAGACATTAAAGCAGGCCATTGATTATGCACACTTCCATGGAAGAAAAGTGTATCTTACAGTCAATACACTTCTGAAAGACCGGGAGATCGAGACACTTCATGACTATTTGGAACCCTTGTATCTGCATGGCTTAGATGCGGTGATCGTACAGGATGTCGGAGTGCTTGAATTAATCCGGCATGATTTTCCGGATCTGGAGATTCATGCAAGTACACAGATGTCCTCAGTTAATGTTAAGGCAGCGCAGTTTTTACAAAGTCAGGGAGTGACAAGAGTGGTCCCGGCAAGGGAGATTTCTCTGGAAGAGATTCAGGAGATCTATCGTACAACAGGATGGAGATCGAGTGCTTTGTCCATGGGGCGTTGTGTTACTGCTATTCCGGCCAGTGCCTGCTCAGCAGCCTGATCGGAGGACGCAGTGGAAACAGAGGGCAGTGTGCCCAGCCGTGCCGTCTCCCGTACAGTGTGGATCAGAGCAGCAAAAAAGAATACGTGCTCAGTCCAAAAGACATTTGTACTCTGGATTTGATTCCGGAGCTGATCGAGGCGGGCGTCTATTCATTTAAGATTGAGGGAAGAATGAAGCGTCCGGAGTATGTAGCGGCCGTGACATCGATTTACCGGAAGTATACAGATTTGTATCTAAAAAAGGGAAAAGGTGGATATCGGGTAGAACAGGCAGACCGGGAAGCGCTGATGGATCTGTATAATCGGGGCGGATTCAGCAGGGTTATTATAAAGAACGAAACGGCCGGGATATGATCGCCATTTCCCGCCCGAACCATGCAGGAGTACCTGCGGCACGTGTGCTCTCACAGAAAGGAAGAGAACTGACGGTGGAGACTTTAGCAGATATCCACAAGGGAGATCTCCTGGAGTTAAATCTGCAGCGTGAGAATTACTCTTTTGGAAAAGAAATTCCAAAAGGGACGAAGACAATGATCCTGGTTCCGAAAAAGGAACAGTATCAAAAAGGACAAGTTCTGAATCGGATCCGCAACCAAAAATTGATGACAGAGATGAAAGAACAGTATCTGGACGGGGCAACAAAAGAGCTGCTCTCCGGATATCTGCGTGCGTCAGTGGGAGAACCGGCAATGTTAACTGTCTGGACGGAAAGTGCAAGTGTGACGGTCTATACAGAACAGGAAGTGCAGGAGGCACAGAATCAGCCGATGGAGGTGTCCAGAATCCAAAAGCAACTTTCTAAGACAGGGGCCACAGAATTTGTATTTGAACATCTGGAGATTGATCTGGAAGGAAAGGTGTTTCTTCCAATGCAGCAGCTCAATGAATTAAGAAGGCAGGCATTAGAAAAATTAGAACTGGAGATATGCGGGAAGTTCCGGCGGACATCCACGGAACAACCTCTTTTGAAACAAAAATCAGAAGAAAAGGAAACGGAAGGGGTACTGCTGAGTGTTCTGACAGAGACTTTGGAACAGCTGGAAAGTGTGCTGGATTCAGGGGCAGCAGAACGGATTTATATTGACAGTAATATAGTACAGGATTTATTTGAAGATGCGAGACTGCAGCACCTCTGTGAAAAAGCGAAAAGAAGCAGCGCCAAGATTTTTCTGGCAATGCCCCATATTTTCCGGGCTGATGCAGTTCGAAAATTTGAACAACATTATGAGCGGTTTCTGGAAATCGCACAGGACGGTGTATTGATCAGAAACTGTGAGAGTTTTCAGTTTTTAAAACAACATGGATTTGACAGGACGATCGTTCTGGATCATAATCTGTATGTATTCAATCAATACAGCCGGCAATTCTGGAAAAGAAACGGTGTAGAACTGTTTACAGCTCCGATGGAATTAAATGCAGAGGAGCTGAATGTTCTGGGACTTGAGGAAAGTGAACTTGTGATCTACGGAAGAATTCCGGTTATGACATCTGCGCAGTGTGTGGTGAAGACAACAAATGGCTGTACACACCACCCGGTCACGATAACACTGACGGATCGCAGAGGAAAACAGTTCCCGGTGAAAAATCACTGCGGATTTTGCTATAATATTGTTTACAATTCCGCTCCTTTATCGTTGTTTGATGAAAGAGAAGAGTGGATGAGGATGCATCCAAGAAGCATCCGTGTGCAGTTTTCGACAGAGACAGGCAGCGAGGTGACTCGCATCTTGAATGCGGCTCTTGCTGTGAATACCCGGAATGCGGTATCGGGAATGTCAGGAGAAGAATTTACGCGCGGTCATTTCAGACGCGGAATAACATAAAAGCAGGTGAAATTGTGGTTAACATCATAGTAGAATTATCAAAATATCTTATGATCCTTTTAATGGGAATTTACACGTTTTCGTGTTTCTCTATTTTCGCACATAATTATGAGAGCGAGCAGAAATGGATCCTGATCCGGCAGAATGTGCTGATGTTTTTACTTCAGCTGACAGCATATGTGGTCATGTATCTGAAGAAGGATGATCCCAAAATACTGACTCTTTATGCAGCCAGCGCGGGTTTTCTTCTGGCTGTGATTCTGTTGTACCGGATTTTATATCCGAAGGTGTCCAAGCTGATCGTTAATAATATGTGCATGCTTCTTTGTATCGGGATGATCATGCTGACCAGACTGGAAGAAGAAAATGCGATCAAGCAGCTGATCTTCGCCGCAGTAGGAGTTGTGATCGGTTTGGTGGTACCGGTTGTGATCCGTAAGCTGGATCGTTTAAAAGACTGGGGCTATATGTATGCAGGAGCCGGGATTCTGGCGTTGGTTCTGGTTGCCGTTCTGGCAGAGGTTTCCGGTGGAGCAAAGCTGGATTTACGATCGCCGGATTCGGAATACAGCCGTCCGAGTTTGTGAAAATTTTATTTGTATTTTTTG
>ENA-OQBT01001095-OQBT01001095.1-human-gut-metagenome-genome-assembly--contig:-NODE-1095-length-12185-cov-2.181125_pt1 | contig 12185 bp, 16 predicted proteins | sample MGYA00242749_ERZ504557 | MGnify/ENA primary metagenome ERZ504557 (study PRJEB26092, sample SAMD00036243) | human gut metagenome | host: Homo sapiens | study: EMG produced TPA metagenomics assembly of... | reverse complement strand
GTGTGGTCGGCGACGTTCGCGGCAAGGACTGCGTGCTTGTCGATGACCTGATCGACACCGCCGGTACCATCGCGGGCGCATGCCACGTGCTGCAGGACGCGGGAGCCAAGTCGGTGACCGTGGTCGCCACGCATGGCGTGCTCTCCGGCCCGGCCATCGAGCGACTCAAGAACTGCGGTGCGCGCGAGGTCGTGCTGACCGACACCGTGCCGATTCCCGAGGAAAAGCGCTGGGATGGCTTGACCGTCCTGTCGATCGCCCCGCTGCTGGCCAGCGCCATCCGCGCCGTATTCGAGGACGGCTCGGTCGCCGAACTGTTCGACACCTACCCCGAGCACCACGGTCAAGGCTTCCTGTTCGCCTGATCACGTGCGTGTTTGTTCGTGGAAAGCACACGATGCGAGACGCGACATGGCGTAGCTTTCGGTAAATACCGACAGTATGGTATAAATGAACACTTGTGGGCCGAAAGCCCACGACTCCCCCATGGTGTAATGGCAGCACACGGGTCTTTGGAACCCTTTGTCTTGGTTCGAGTCCAGGTGGGGGAACGGCTGACGGCCGCTCGACATCCGGGCGGCCGTCTATTGTTTTGAGGTGTTTCCACCCTCAATAGACATTCCGATCGAAGGGAATACGTCAGTTATGGCATTATCCGCAGCCATCGTCCTCGCCGCCGGCGAGGGTACCCGCATGCGTTCCAACAAGCCGAAGGTGCTGCATGCTTTTGCAGGCAAGACCTTCCTGAACAGGGTCATGGATTCGGTGGCCGCCCTGAATCCCGACACGTTGGCCGTGGTCGTGCACTTCCAGGCCGAGCGCGTCGCCGAAGCCGCCCGCTCCTATGACGAGCAGGTCACCATTGTGAACCAGGACGACATTCCCGGTACCGGCCGCGCCGTGCAGTGCGCAATGGCGCAGCTCACCGAGGCTGGCAAGGTCGATGGCCCGGTGCTGATCGCCGCCTCCGACATGCCGCTGCTCGACAGCGAGACGCTGCACCGTCTGGTCGAATTCCACACCGCCTCCGGCAACGGCGCCACTGTGCTCACCACCATCCTCGATGACCCGACCGGCTACGGCCGCATCATCCGCGATCGCGAAGGCAACGTGCTGCGCATCGTCGAGCAGAAAGACGCCAACCGCAGCGAACTCGCCGTGCAGGAAGTGAACACCTCAGTCTACGTGTTCGAGGCTTCCGTGCTTACCGAGGCAATCGCCGGACTGAAGTCGAACAACGCGCAGGGTGAGTTCTATCTGACCGACGCGCTGGAAACCGCCAAGCCGCTGGCAAGGTCGGCGCGTTCGCCGCTCCGGATCCGTTCACCGTCGAAGGCGTGAACGACCGCGTGCAGCTGGCCGCGCTGTCCAAGACCTACAACCGCCGCGTCTGCGAGCGCTGGATGCGCGACGGCGTGACCATTCTTGACCCGGAAACCACCTGGATCGAGGACGATGTCCAAATCGGCCGCGACTCCACCATCCTGCCCGGCTCCTTCCTGCAAGGCCACACGGTGGTCGGCGAGGACGCCATCGTCGGCCCGTACACCACCCTGATCGACGCAACCGTGGACGAAGGTGCCGTGGTCGAGCGTTCCCGCGTACAGGAATCGCACATCGGCGCACGCACGAACATCGGCCCGTGGACCTACCTGCGCCCGGGCAACGAGTTCGGGCGAGGATGCCAAGGCCAGCGTGTTCGTCGAAATGAAGAAGGCGCACATCGGCAACGGCACCAAGGTGCCGCACCTGAGCTACGTGGGCGACGCCCAGCTTGGCGACCACACCAACATCGGCGGCGGCACCATTACCGCCAACTATGACGGCGTGCACAAGAACCGCACCACCATCGGCTCCGGCTGCCACGTGGGTGCCGGCAACCTGTTCGTGGCCCCGGTTGAAGTGGGCGACAACGTGACCACCGGCGCCGGTTCCGTGGTGCGCCACGCCGTGCCGAGCGACACGATGGTCTACTCCGAGAATACGCAACACAACGTCGAGGGCTGGAAGCCGCCTGGGAGCGCTGAACCATGCCCGCACTTCAGGATTCCATCAACGCCGTCCGCGTGGCCGCCGAGGCCGCGGACCGTATCAAAGCCACCGACATCGTGGCCTTCGACGTAGCCGACCTGCTCGGCATCACCGACATCATGATGATCGCCGGCGCCTCCAACGAGCGTCAGGTACTGGCCGTGGCCGAGGAAATCGAAAAGGACCTGTTCCTTAAGTGCTCCGGCCGTCAGCCGCGCTCTCGCGAGGGCCTGACCGAGGGCCAGTGGGTGCTGCTTGACTACGGTGATTTCGTGATTCATGTCATGCACGAGGAATCGCGCGAATTCTACGGGCTCGAACGACTCTGGCGCGACTGCCCGGCCATCGATCTTGAACTCGCACACCCGGAAACGGCGGAGCATGCGGAAGATGCTGCCGTCACCACCGCGTAACGTGCGAATCACATAACGCTGATATTCGCTGATATTCGCGTGTCGGGCTGCCTGTTGCCAAACATCATTGACGGCATCAGGCAGCCCTCCCCTTTTTCCTGTTTCCTCACTGGAACCGAAGGATCGTCACTATGACCAATCATGTTCGTTCCGTTTTCCTTATCCGTCATGGACGCACCTCCTACAACGCCGCTCACAAGCTCCAAGGCCAGGTCGACATTCCGCTGGACGCCGTGGGTGAATGGCAGGTCAAGCAGACCGCCGCGGCCTTGAAAAGGCTGTACGTCGATCGTCGGCAGGAAATCAACCACCGGTTCATTGTCTGCTCCGATTTGAAGCGTGCGCACGCCACCGCGCAAGCTTTCGCCGACGTATTGGGTGGAATCGAGCCCGTCGATGATCGTCGCGTCCGTGAACGCAGCTTCGGTGATTGGGATGGCCATGCCGTGGCCGAACTGGCCGAACGCTACCCCGAGGACTTCCGTTCCTGGATGGAGTCTCGGGGCGGCGAGCTGAAGTATGGTGCCGAGCCCAAGGAAGCTGTGGGCAAGCGCGGCGTAGAGGCTCTTGAGGACTGGTCCACGCGTGCCGGAGACGACACGGACCTGTTCGTGTTCTCGCACGGCGCATGGATTGCGCAGACATTGCAGACCCTGTTGGGCATTTCTGCAATCGATCCGACCTTTTCTACGGTGGTTTCATTGCGTAATGCGCACTGGGTGCGCTTGGTGCCGATGGACAATCCCGATGGCACTGTGCGCTGGCGTCTGCTGGACTACAATCACGGTCCGGCCATCGCCGACACCGACGAGTGGGAACGCGAACGCTGATCGTGTCACGGCTCCCCTGCTGAGCCAACAGGTTCAGTGTATTCGAAAAACCGTTCAAGCAGTAATTGAATAACCCAATGCCTGAATAATGGCGGAAACAAGCCAAAAAGTGTCGCCAAATCCCACTTTTGCCATTTGGCGACACGCCGGCTTTTGCCAGAATCGACATCTCGTCGTAATGTATACGAGGTCCAAACAACGGGCCAACAATTGAAAACGGGGCTATAGCGCAGCTGGTAGCGCATCTCCATGGCATGGAGAGGGTCGGGGGTTCGAATCCCCCTAGCTCCACAATCAAGGCCGGTGTTTCATGCACCGGCCTTTCTCGTTTTCTGGCCTATCGGCCGACTTTTGCGCAACATTCCCCGGAAAGCGTCGCCAAGGGGACGCTCTTCCGATTGGCGCGACACCGGCGTGAGCGATAACAGTAATCGCCACTACAATGAGGTGTGGTCCCTATCGTGTTGATTATCAAAGGAGACAAAAACATCGTGACCGTCACCCGTGTATATATCGCCAGCCTGAAGGCGCCAATGGCCGCAACGTCGTCGCTTACGGCATGCTCAACGCATTGACTTCCAAGTACAAGACCATGGTGTTCCGCCCTGCTGTGTCCAACCATGACGAATTCACCCCGATCCTGCTCGCCGCCTCCAATGCCGGACTCGGCGTGGCCCTGTCCACCGGCCTCGATGTGCACAAGGTGCGCGAGGATAAGGACACCGCCCGTGGCGATATCGTCGGCGCGTTCAACGATGCCATGGACGTTTCCCGCGCGGACGCCGCCCTGATCGTGGGCACCGACAAGTCCCACGTCAACGATCCGACCAGCTATGAATTCGACGCGAATGTCGCCGCTGATCTGAAGGCCGGCGTGTTCCTAGCCGTGTGCACCATCGACCGTTGGCCGCACGAGCTCGACGAGACCGTCAAGCTGTCCATCGAGGGCATGGAGGCCGCTGGCAACAAGGTGCTCGGCATCTTCGTGACCGGATGCGAGCCGCGCCACGCTTTCTCCGTTAAGGAGACCCTCGCCAAGTACGGCCTGCCGGTCTGGACTCTGCCGCAGGTGCCGTTCACCGATGAATCCACCAAGGATCTGGCGCTGGAGACCTTCCGTAAGAACGCTCCCACCGATGAAGTGCTCGCCGCGCTCGATGTGGACGTCACCGCGCCCATCACCCGTACGCCTTCCAGTTCGGCCTGCTCGGCAAGGCCAAGAGCAACAAGAAGACCATCGTGCTGCCCGAAGGCGAGGAGGACCGCATCATCAAGGCGGCCGACTACCTGCTTGAGCGCGAGATCGTGAACCTCATCATCGTGGGCAACAAGGACGCCATTCTGGCTCGCGGCAAGGAACTGGGCCTGAACTACTTGGAGCGCGCCCGCTTCCAGGCTATGGACGACGAGAACGTGTTGAAGCCCATGGTCGCCAAGCTGTGCGAGTTGCGTGCCAAGAAGGGCATGACCGAGGAGCAGGCCCGCAAGCAGCTGGCCGACGCCAGCTACTTCGGCACCATGCTCGTGGTGCTCGGCTACGCCGACGGCCTGGTCTCCGGCTCCGTGAACTCCACCGCCAACACCGTGCGCCCGGCCCTGCAGGTCATCAAGACCAAGCCCGGCCAGAAGCTGGTCTCCGGCGCATTTCTCATGTGCTTCAAGGACCATGTGGCCGTGTTCTCCGACTGCGCCATCAACCTCAACCCGGATGCCGAGCAGCTTTCCGAAATCGCGTTGCAGTCCGCCGAGACCGCACGTGCCTTCGGCATCGACCCGAAGGTCGGTATGCTCTCCTACTCCACCCTCGTCCGGCAAGGGACCGGGACGTGGACATGGTCGAGGAAGCCACCAAGCTGCTCAAGGAGAAGGCTCCGGATCTGCCGGTGGTCGTTCCATCCAGTTCGACGCCGCCTGGTCCCCCACCGTAGCCGCCACCAAGGCCAAGGGCAACGATGTGGCCGGACACGTCAACGTGTTCGTCTTCCCGGACCTGTGCGCCGGCAACATCGGCTACAAAGCCGTGCAGCGCTCCTCCGGCGCTTGGCCATCGGCCCGGTGCTGCAGGGTCTCAACAAGCCGGTAAACGACCTGTCCCGTGGTGCTCTGGTGCAGGACATCATCAACACCATCGCCCTCACCGCCATCGAAGCGCAGTGAGCCCGGCTTAGCTCCCGGTGGCTCCCGCCAGCGGGAGCCACCGTAATGCTTATTTTGTAGCAAGCAACGAGTAATCTAATCAACGGTAACCCGTGTCTCACGGGAACATTCAATCACAATGGAGGATGCCCACAATGGCGAAAACCGTCCTTGTCATCAATTCCGGCTCCAGCTCGATCAAGTACCAGCTGGTTGATCTCGAATCCGGCGAAGGCCTCGCTTCCGGCCTCGTCGAGAAGATCGGTGAGCCGGTCGACGGCCACTACAAGCACGAGTACAACGGCGAAAAGCACGAGCTTGAAGAGCGATTCACGACCACGAGCAGGGTCTGAAGCGCGTGCTCGGCTTCTTCGAGGAGTACGGCCCGAACCTGTCTGAGGCTGGCATTGTCGCCGTCGGCCACCGTGTGGTGCAGGGTGGCTCCATCTTCCCGAAGCCGGCCCTCGTGACCAACAAGACCATCAACCAGGTCAAGGATCTGGCTGTGCTCGCCCCGCTGCACAACGGCCCGGAGGCCAAGGGCGCCGAAGTCATGCGCTCCCTGCTGCCGGACGTTCCGCAGATCTTCGTCTTCGATCCTCCTTCTTCTTCCAGCTGCCGAAGCCGCCAGCACCTACGCGCTGAACAAGGAAATCGCCGATCAGTACCACATCCGCCGCTACGGCGCCCACGGCACCTCCCACGAGTACATCTCCTCCGTGGTGCCGGACGTCGTCGGCAAGCCGGCTGAAGGCCTGAAGCAGATCGTTTTGCACATCGGCAACGGCGCTTCCGCTTCCGCTGAGGTCTCCGGCAAGCCGGTTGAGACCTCCATGGGTCTGACCCGCTTGAGGGCCTGATGATGGGTGGCCGTACCGGTGACATCGACCCGGCTGTGGTCTTCCACCTGATTCGCAACGCCCACATGAACGTGGACGAGCTTGACGCCCTGTTCAACAAGCGTTCCGGCATGATGGGCATGACCGGCTATGGCGATTTGCGTGAGGTTCACCGTCTGGTGTCCGAGGGCAATGAGGACGCCAAGCTGGCTCTGGATGTCTACGTGCACCGCATCGTCAGCTACATCGGCAACTACACCTACCAGATGGGTGGCTGCGACGTGATCACCTTCACCGCTGGCGTGGGCGAGAACGACGACGTGGTCCGCAAGATGGTGTGCGACAAGCTCGCTCCGTTCGGCGTCAAGCTGGACGAGGAGAAGAACGCCACCCGCTCCAAGGAACCGCGCATCATCTCCACTCCGGACTCCTCCGTGATCATCGCCGTGATTCCGACGAACGAAGAGCTGGCCATCGCCCGCAAGTCCGCCGCAATCGCCGAAGCCGGCACCGACACCTACGGCAACACCTTCGCCAAGTAAGTAACCGCCGTTAGGCATCTCACCAATCTCTAGTTGCAACACTATGGGGCTGATTCCGATTGGAATCAGCCCCCATTCGTATATGGTCATGAGACCCCTACCCCTGCGTCATACTCCCCCTCAGTCGCCTCCGGCGGACTGAGGGGGTCCACCAGAACACAGGACCCTTACTGCCTCAGCATGCCGCTCCACATACCGACGAAATCAGGCAAGGTCTTGCGCGTGGTGGCCACGTTGATGACCTCGATATCGGGAATACGCAGCCCCAGCATCGCGGCGAACGTGGCCATACGGTGATCAGCATAGGTTTCCATCACGGCACCGTGCAACGTCTCCGCCGGCACCGGTTCGATACGCAATCCATCAGGCAATTCCTCAGCCGCTCCCCCAACACGACGAATCTCGTTGACCAATGCCTCCAGACGATTCGTTTCGTGGCCGCGCAAGTGACCAATACCAACCATGTCTGTCGACTTATCAGCAAACACCAGAATCGCCGCCAACGAGGGCGCAATCTCCCCGGCCGCCGTCAAATCGAACGTACCCAGCCCATGCACGGTGCCGTCACCGGTCACCTCGCAATAGCGCACGCCATCGATTGTCGGGAACGATACTTTGGCACCCATCTGTTCCAGATAGCCCGGCAACAAACCACCCGGCTGGGTGGTGGTCTCAGGCCAATGAGGCACCCGGACCGTGCCGCCGGCGATCAATGCCGCGCCGAGGAATGGCGCCGCGTTCGACAGGTCGGGCTCAACGGTCACCTTGCTCGGCAGTTGCATTGCGCGCGGTTCAACCGTCCATGTGCGGGCGGATTCGTCGGCCTCAACCGCACCGCCGGCACCGGTCACATCAGCCACAGTCATGCGAATGTGCGGTAGGCTCGGGGTCTTCTCCCCCGTGTGCGCGAGGTGCAGACCGCTAGGCAGTTTGGAACTAATCAGCAACAGGCCGGAGATGAACTGGGAAGAACCGGACGAATCGATGCTGACCTGCGCCTGGGCAGACGGCAAGGTTGCAGGCGGCGTAATAGTGAACGGCAGACGGCCAACCTCGCCGTGGTAATCAACCGTTGCACCCAGCTGTTCCAAACCGTCAAGCACCGGCTTCATCGGGCGTGCATAAGCCTGTTCGTCGCCATCAAAATTCACTGGGCCATCTGCAAACAGGGCAAGGCCGGGCACGAAACGCATCACCGTGCCGGCCAGTCCGCAGAACACATTGACGTTGCCATGGAATCGGCGGATACGGGAGGAGTAACCGTTACGGTGGTGTCGGTTGCGGAATCCACGTCGCAGCGGACACCGAGGGCTTCGAGGGCACCCATCATAAGGTCCGTGTCGCGCGAACGCAGCAGGCCAATCAGAGTAACGGGCTTGCTGCCGAGGGCGGCGAGAATCAGGTAGCGGTTGGATAGGGACTTGCTGCCCGGCACCGTTACCGTAGCGTTCAACGGCTGTGCGGCGAGCGGGGCAGGCCAGAGATTCGTGAGTCGTTCAGTCATAAGGCCAAATCTATCAAACAAATTATTCACCGGTCGGCAGCGATGCGGGATTCGATCTGCTGATCAGGTGCGGAAGACGGCTGCTCAAAACCGCCTTCGATGGCCTGCGCGTGCAACAACTGAGCGGCCGCGCGATCGGCCTCGATGGCGGCGATCTGGCGCGAGAACACGATGAACCAGCCGAGGAACGCCAGACCAGCCAACGCCTCCACATTGGTGAGGGTGTTGTGACCCATCATCATATTGACCCAGAATGCAGCGCATACGAGCGCGGTCAGGTCGGAGGCCACCATCACTGCTTTGGACAGGCGTGGCGCAAGCACGGCAGGAGCACGAACAGCAGCAGCATGACGAACGGCAGGCCTTTGGCGCATATATTGTGCAAGAGATTGTGTGGCGTGTACCGAAACACGCCGATGCCGATGAATGCCAGGCCGGCCACCATCAGCAGGAAGGACAGAATGGAGATGCGCAGCATGAAATGTGGGATTTCGTAGCCGCGATTCGGATCTCTGTTGGTGCGGTCGTGCCAGAGGCGCTGTAGCCGTTCGGTGGTCACCAGTTCGGAGATGGCGAAGTAGCTGACGATGATGATGCATGTGCCGGCAAGAATCAGCGTGGAGTTGAACATACGGGCCGCAAACGTGGTTCTGTCGCCGAGCTGCGAAAAGTTGTTGTGATACCAGTATGGGTCGTCGGTGGTCATGCCGGCGGTGACCACGCCGGAGATGACGAAGAACGGCAACAGACTGGCAATAGTTTTGGCGTTCATCATCTCCGCCTGTACAAAGGTCATGTACCCCACCACGCCGGCGAAGGCGGCGCAGACGCTGGAGATATAGCCGGAGAAGATGGCATTGCCCATCATGTCGTTGGCCGCACCGATGAGTGCAAAAGACGACAGGAAAATGGTCGAGGCATACACCACCGAAAGGGCGACGATTTCGAAAATGCGACGAATCGGTGCAAACCAACCATGTTTGAGGTTCAATGAACGTGATTTGCGCGCATAGCCAATAATGAAGGAAATGACGCCGCATGCCGCCACGATGCCCGAACATACCATGAATCGGCGTTGCGTCAGCTGCCAGATGGCCGGCGCGTATTCCATGTACAGGTTCATCGATACCGCGCCAACGACGGCGCAAATCAAGAAGGAGATGAGTCCGGAGGTTTCTGCACGCTGATGACGTCCCATGCCGGGCCTCCCCTATCTATTCGATGCCGCGTTATCTTTCAACAACAAACAAAACTCCCCCCGAGGACAACGCTTTACTAGCAAGCCAGCGGGATTTGGCTGTCGCCATTCTACTGAAAATCTGAAACACTACAAAAAAACGATTATGTACGGGCTTCTTAGCCTTTGCGACTATCGTTACCGCCTTGCCGAGTACCGTTGTTCATGCAGAAAGAAAGCAGTATTGGACACAATCGAATGAGCGTGTCAGTATCGTTGAAAAAGTAATGAATGACGGTTCTATCGGTTCAACCTTTAAGGGACGAACCAGCCGCGGCACCATGGCGCTGATGCATGACTATGCCGAGCTCATCAATGAATTACGTCCGACAGCAGAGCAATTCACCGAGATCGAGCAATACTGGGTCAAACGAATTCAGGCGTTCTTCACCAGCAAACCATTCAAGCTGGAGTCCGACAACTCGCTTTCCGTTGATGCGGCCGTGGAACATCTGCTGCGGCAGGCAGCGCAGCGGCGAAGGGAGAATCCGGGCACCATGTACGTCGGCACCGTCCTGCAGCATCTCGTCGCGGCAAAGCTCACCATCGTTGCTCCGGAAGTGGAAATCAACGGCGCGTCCGTTGCTGATGATCCGAGTCCGCGGCTTCCAACGGTGAGGCCGCGGACCGTCTCACAAAACCGTCCGCGGCTCCGCCCTCCTGTTTCGTCGCAACTGACTACACCGACGGGTTCGGGCGCTTCGTCACGAAAACGCCATTGCGATGCACCGTATACGCGCCGCCGTCACTGCCCCGTTCCGCCCGGAACAGGACGATCGGCTCCCCTGCGATGTCGCGCAGTTCGACATCCGATCTGCACGTGTCAGATAGAAGTCGAATATGGCGTCGTCGGATTGACGCACGGTGTGCAGAACGTCAGAGGTCACGCCGCTGGCGGGCGACCGCAGGTTGGCTTCCGACTGCCGGCCATCCTGCGGCTGCGCGGCAAGCCAGCCTCCCACGAATCGCGTCAGATCGCTCACGCCCAGATCGCAGCCGAGGAAATACGCCTCCCCTTCGCCGTACGTGTTGCGGGTGATCGCGGCCATGCCGTCAAGCTCCCACTCATCCGCTTCTTCGCCGGCATACGAGGCAAGCACCTGCACATGCGGTCCGGCGACGGTCACGTCACCGAGCTTGTCGATGACGCGATCGAGCCAGTCGAAATCCCAATGGTCTTCGATGGGCTGGAGCGATCTCAGCTGAAGATGGCAAGGGCCACGGTGTTGACGCCGGCCTGGCCCATCAGGCGGATGTCGTCATCCCAGATTTCCTCCGGCCATTGGTCGGGACTATAGTCGCCACCGAAAGCGATGCCGCGTCCGTCCGCGGTCAGCAGTTTTGGCCATACGAAGTCACGTCATGCACGCACGGTTATCTCCTTTGGCAGGCGGCGCAGGGCCACGGCCATATCGGATACCAGCTGATAGACACTCCTGGCCGATAGTCGACACGCCGCCGGTTCCGGCCCCACTGCCGGAACGACATGGGTATGTTCATGACCGCCGACCGCAGGAACGAACAGGCCCGTCCGCCACGGACCGCATCTTGCGGTTCAGGCGGACGGGCCTTATGGGAGGATGGGAACGGGAGATCAGTTCTTAATAACTGCCTGCGCTCATCGTCGACGATCTCGCCGGAAGCGAGCTTGGCTTCGAGCTCCTCAACGATCTGCGCATGCATCTTCTCATCGATCTTGACCTTGAACCAGAACACGACGAGGCTGAGGATGATGAGAACAAGCGGGACGTAGAAGGCGAAGGTCTTGAACGTGGCGATGTTGGACGCGGTCATGTCGCTGCCGTGCATGACCGGTCATGCCAGCCGCGAGGGCAACGGCACCGACCGCACCGTTGGACATCGCGCCGCCGATCTTGTCGAGCATGGGACGCACCGACAAGGTGACCGCCTCGTTGCGCTTGCCGTTCTTCAGCTGGCCGTATTCGATGGAGTCGGTCAGCGACAGAATCGCGGTCATCTGGATGAACTGCGCAGGCACATAGAAGAAGATCAGGGCGACGATGACGACCGGCAGGTTGCTGGAGAACAGGGCGAGCATCGTGTAGCCGATGATCATGGAGACCATGCCGCCGGTGAACAGGTAGCGACGGGGAATCCAGCGGTTGAGAATCGGGTACAGCGGCGCATGATGAATCCGGCGATCAGCGGGATGATGCCGGTGATGGAGAAGGCGGCAGGCTCGTCAAGCACGAACACGAAGAGGTAGTACATCACACCGGTCGTGATGACGTTTGCGATGGCGTACAGCAGGTAGGACAGGGCGACCCACAGCAGCTGGTCGTTCTGGAACAGCGCCTTGAACGCCTCGAACGGGTTGCCGTTCTTCTGGGCCTTGGCACGCAGCGCGCTGGTGCTTTCCTTGGTGCCAAAGGCGACGGTCCAGGCGGTAATCAGGCCGAGGAGCGCGACGATGAAGCCGAAGGAGGTCCATCCGGCCTGGCCCTGGCCCTTGGCGCCGGTGAACGTCCAGGTGAAGTAGCTGACGATCGGGATGACGATGACGGTGATGCCGTTGTAGCCGATGGAGCCGGTGAAGGAGCCGAGGGCGGTGTAGGTGGAACGTTCGTGGGAGTCGGAGGACAACGCCGGGATCATGCCCCAGTAGGAGATGTCACGCAGGGAGTAGAACACG
>ENA-OQBT01001094-OQBT01001094.1-human-gut-metagenome-genome-assembly--contig:-NODE-1094-length-12200-cov-1.369916_pt1 | contig 12200 bp, 14 predicted proteins | sample MGYA00242749_ERZ504557 | MGnify/ENA primary metagenome ERZ504557 (study PRJEB26092, sample SAMD00036243) | human gut metagenome | host: Homo sapiens | study: EMG produced TPA metagenomics assembly of... | reverse complement strand
TGGAGCAGGCACAGGACTTTGAGACAGCGCTTCATGAAATGATCCGCAAGACCATCAAAGACCACAAACACATTATTTTCAACGGCAACGGGTATGACGACAACTGGATTAAAGAGGCTACTGAAAAGCGCGGCTTATCAACTACCGCACAACCGCGGACTGTATGCCTCATCTGCTCGATGAAAAGAATGTCAAAATGCTGACCGGACAAGGTGTATTCTCCATCGCAGAACTTCAGTCACGCTGTGACATCATGCTTGATAACTATTGTAAATCTGTAATTATAGAAGCCAACACAATGGTCACGATGGCAAAAACGCAGATTGCTCCGGCTGTGGAAAGCTACGCCGCGCACGTTGCAGATGCGGCTGTATCCAAAAAGGCATTGGATGCAAATCTTGCTTGCAGTTATGAGACCAATCTTGTCAGAACACTTTCTACCCTGACTGACACGATTGCCGCAAAAGTAGATTTACTAAACGAGGCACTGCGCTCTCTTGAAACGGCAGAAGATATTTTTGCAGAATCTTTCCTTATCCGTGACCATGTACTTGGCTTGATGAATGAACTGAGAGCTGCCTGTGATGAGGCAGAACACTGACTGCAAAAGCTACTGGCCTTCCTACTATGCAGATTTACTGTTCGGTGTAAAATAAATCAGACGGAGGTTACTTTATGTGTTCTATTATGGGTTATTGTGGCAGTAATGCCAATCTTGATATTTTTAAAAAAGGTTTTGACCGGACGATTACAAGAGGTCCGGACGACAGCCGTATCATAGATACCGGAAATGGTTTTCTTGGATTTCACAGACTTGCCATTATGGGGCTTTCCCCTTCCGGCATGCAGCCGTTTGAGCTGAATGGAAGCTTTGTTGTATGCAACGGAGAAATATATGGGTTTGAACAATTCAAAGAACAGCTTTTCCGGAAAATATACTTTTCAAAGCGAGTCCGACTGTGAGATATTACTTCCCTTGTACCGCGAGTACAAAACAGATATGTTTGCAATGTTAGATGCCGAATTTGCCTGTATCATATACGACGGCGAAACCGGCGAATATATTGCAGCAAGAGATCCCGTCGGCATCAGACCACTTTATTATGGCTTTGATGAAACCGGGACTCTCCTGCTCGCAAGTGAACCAAAAAACCTTGTCGGACTCGCCGAAGCGATCATGCCGTTTCCACCCGGACATTATTATAAGAACGGGGAATTTATCTGCTACTGTGACATTGCCTCATCGGATACCATCTGTCACGATGATCTGGAAACCGTATACAGACAGATTCATGACAAACTCGTTGCCGGTGTTAAAAAGCGGCTTGTCGCAGATGCCAAGGTCGGATTTCTTCTTTCCGGCGGGCTCGATTCGTCACTTGTATGCGCCATCGCAGCAAGGGAAAGCGCTTCGCCAATCAAGACCTTCGCTATCGGCATGAGCGAAGATGCCATCGACTTAAAATATGCGAAACAAGTCGCCGACTATATTGGCAGTGACCACACAGAAATTTATATGACACCGGACGATGTACTTTCTTCTTTAGAGACGGTGATTCGGATACTCGGAACATTTGATATCACGACAATTCCGTGCCAGCATGGGCATGTACCTCCTGTGCAAAGCAATTCATGAGCAAACCGATATCCGTGTTCTGCTCACAGGAGAAATATCAGATGAATTATTCGGATACAAATATACGGACTTTGCCCCATCAGCGGAAGCTTTCAGGCAGAATCCCAAAAACGTATCCGTGAACTTCATATGTATGACGTACTGCGCGCCGATCGCTGCATTTCCGTAAACTCACTGGAAGCGCGAGTTCCTTTCGGAGATCTTGATTTTGTGAAATATGTCATGGCATTGGATCCATCGATCAAACAAAATGTCTATGGAAAAGGAAAATACCTGCTTCGCAAGGCATTTGAAACAGGCGACTATCTCCCAGAAGAAATTCTGTGGCGTGAAAAAGCAGCATTCTCAGATGCTGTAGGTCATTCCATGGTCGACTATCTGAAAGAGTACGCCGAACAACATTATACAGAAGAAGCATTTGAAGCCGGATGCAAAAATATACGCACGCTCGCCCTTTCACCAAAGAATCTCTTCTCTATCGTGAGATTTTCGAAAAATACTACCCGGGTCAGGGCGAAATGATCTCCGGCTTTTGGATGCCAAACCGCGACTGGGAAGGCTGTGATGTGAATGACCCTTCTGCCAGAGTTCTTGCAAACTACGGGGACAGCGGAAAATAAGCCAAAATAATTATAAAACCTTTCAAAGACTAGTTGACAATAATCCGAAAAAAGAGTATCATATCGGCTGGAAAGGCAATGGCGTCTTTAATGTTTACACATTAAGGCATCATTGCCTTTTTTATTGCAAACAGTAATGAAAATGGAGGTACATAAGTCATGCAAAAAGCAGAACAACTTTACGAAGGAAAAGCAAAGAAAGTGTTTAAAACAGAGGAGCCAGAGGTTTTGATCGTCTCTTACAAAGATGACGCGACTGCATTTAACGGTCTCAAAAAAGGAACCATTGTCGGCAAAGGAGTTATCAACAACAAAATGAGTAACTTACTCATGCAGCGTCTCGAAAAAGCGGGAATCCCAACTCATTTCATTGAAGAAATCAACGACCGCGAAACTCTTGTCAAAAAAGTCTCTATTGTTCCCCTGGAAGTAATCATAAGAAACATTGCTGCAGGCTCATTTTCTAAACGCTATGGTGTAGAAGAAGGGCTTGTCTTCGAATCACCTACCATCGAATTTTCATATAAAAATGACGATCTCGGCGACCCACTGCTAAATACATATCACGCACTCGCAATGAAACTTGCAACCAAAGAAGAAATCGAAACAATTGAAAAATATGCTTTTGGTGTCAATGAACAGTTAAAAGCTTTCTGGAAAGAATGTGGTGTCACACTCGTCGACTTTAAGCTGGAATTCGGAAGACTTTCTGACGGTACAATTGTGCTTGCCGATGAAATCAGTCCGGATACATGTCGTCTTTGGGATTCTAAAACAGGAGAAAAACTTGATAAAGACAGATTCCGTCGCGACCTTGGCGGTGTGGAAGACGCTTATCAGGAAATTATGAAACGATTAAACGAACATATCTAAGCTATTTAACGGAGGATATTATGACGAAATATATATTTGTAACAGGAGGTGTTGTGTCCGGTCTCGGAAAAGGCATCACCGCCGCATCGCTCGGTCGCCTTCTAAAGGCAAGAGGACTTAAAGTTGCGGCTCAGAAACTTGATCCCTACATCAATGTCGATCCGGGCACAATGAGCCTTATCAGCACGGCGAAGTCTACGTTACAGAAGACGGCGCCGAGACAGATCTTGACCTTGGACATTATGAACGCTTTATCGACGAAGATCTGAATAAATATTCGAACCTTACTACCGGTAAGGTTTACTGGAATGTGCTGAATAAAGAACGCCGTGGCGAATACTTAGGCTCTACAGTACAGGTCATTCCTCATATTACAAACGAAATCAAAGAATTTGTTTATAGTGTTGGGAAGAAAACCAATGCCGATGTGGTGATCACCGAGATTGGCGGCACAATTGGCGATATTGAATCCCAGCCTTTTTTGGAGGCAGTACGTCAGATTTCTTTGGAAGTTGGCAGTAAGAACAGTTTGTTCATTCATGTCACACTCGTACCTTTCCTCCGTGGCTCAGATGAACATAAGTCAAAACCAACTCAGCATTCCGTAAAAGAACTGCGGGGAATGGGAATCAATCCAAACATTGTCGTCCTACGCTGTGACGAACCTTTAGAAGAATCCATTTTCCAGAAAATATCTTTATTCTGCAACGTAAAGCCGGACTGTGTCATCGAAAACATTACACTTCTGAATCTCTACGAAGCTCCACTTATGCTGGAAAAGCAGATTTCTCATCTGTTGTCTGCCGTGAACTTGGTATCGAGACACAAGAGCCTGATCTCAGCGAATGGACAGAGATGGTAGAACATATCAGAAATCATACCGGCAATGTCACAATCGGTCTTGTCGGAAAATATGTGGGACTGCACGATGCCTATCTTTCTGTAGCAGAAGCGCTTCGACATGCCGGATATTTTCATAATACAGCCATAGAGATTCGCTGGATTGACTCAGAAGATCTGGCAGATTTTAATATAGAAGAAACTCTCTCTGCTCTGGACGGTATTCTCATTCCGGGGGGCTTTGGTAACCGTGGAATTGAGGGCATGATCTTGGCTGCAAAATACGCGAGAGAACACCAGATTCCATACTTTGGAATCTGCCTCGGAATGCAGATCGCCGTAATCGAATATGCAAGAAATGTTGTCGGAATCAAAGATGCAAATTCCGGTGAATTTGACGAGCAGTGTAAGCATAAAGTGATCAACTTCATGCCCGGACAAAATGACAACATCGACAAAGGCGGCACATTAAGGCTTGGCGCTTATCCATGTAACATCCAGGCAGGAACAACTATGCATCGCTGCTACGGTGTTGACACAATCAGCGAACGTCATAGACACCGCTATGAATTTAACAATGACTATCGAGAACAGATCACTCTTTCCGGTCTGACAGTCAGCGGTACTTCGCCTGATGGAAGACTTGTTGAGACCGTTGAAATTACTGACCGACCATTCCATGTCGGTGTTCAATATCACCCGGAATTCAAAAGCCGCCCGAACAGACCACATCCTCTCTTCAAAGGATTTATTCAGGCAGCTCTCTCACATCAAAGCGGAGGTAATTTATGAGTATACACGAAGAATGCGGGGTATTCGGCGTCATCTCACCAAACCTGTAGACGTCGCTAATATTTCTTATTACGGGCTATACGCCCTGCAACACAGGGGACAAGAAAGCTGTGGAATCGTTGTGAACGATGACGGCGTATTTGTCTCCCACAAAGACCTGGGGCTGGTCGGCGATGTTTTTTCAAATGATATCCTGTCATCGCTCCCATCCGGCACCATGCAGTCGGTCATGTCCGCTATGGCACAACCGGCGGAACAAACCGAAATAACTGTCAACCGATTGAAGTCAACCACCAGAAAGGACGGATGGCGCTTGCGCACAACGGTAATCTGTCAAATGCCGCCAAACTCAGAAATGAACTGGAATTATCCGGTGCCATTTTCCACACTACGAGCGATACGGAAACAATCGCCTACATCGTCACCCGCGAACGCTGAATGCGCCTTCCATCGAAGATGCACTCAGCCGCGCGATGAATACGTTGGACGGAGCCTACTCTCTCGTACTGATGTCACCACAAAAATTAATCTGTGCAAGAGATCCTTATGGATTCCGACCGCTCTGCTATGGGCAGACTCCTGACGGCACATATATCGTCGCTTCTGAATCCTGCGCGATCAAAGCAGTCGGCGGAGAAGTCATTCGGGATGTGGAACCGGGTGAAATCTTAGTCTTTTCCAAACATGGTGTAGTTTCCCGCAAAGAACATTGTAATCAAAAAGAAAAACGGCTCTGTATTTTTGAATACATTTATTTTGCACGCCCGGATTCGGTCATTGACGGCATTTCCGTTCATGCTTCCCGTGTGCTTGCCGGAAAAATTTTGGCGCAGACACACCCAATCGACGCAGACATCGTCATTGGTGCGCCTGATTCCGGACTGGATGCCGCCCTTGGATTTAGTCAGGAATCTAAAATTCCATACGGTATCGGTCTGATCAAAAACAAATATATCGGCAGAACTTTCATCTCTCCCGGACAGGGAGCAAGGCTTGACAGTGTAAAAATCAAGCTCTCTGCCGTGGAGGAAAGTATCCGCGGGAAGCGTGTCGTGCTAATTGACGATTCCATTGTCCGCGGAAACACAATCGGGCGTGTTGTCCAACTGTTGCGCAATGCAGGTGCAAAGGAAGTACACATCCGTATTTCTTCTCCGATGTTTTTACATCCTTGTTATTATGGCACAGATATTGATTCAGAAGATCATCTGATTGCCTGCAAACATACGGTTTCCGAGATTGCTGAGATTATCGGTGCAGACTCTCTTGGATATTTTCCATTAGAAAAACTTAGAGAGCTTACGTCTCACTGCAGCTTTTGCAGCGCCTGCTTTGACGGCTGTTATCCCTACCGCCATCCCAGATGACACACGAAAAGACCGTTTTGAAAAACGTTTATCAGATATAAAGGAGTCCTCAAAATGATCATGAAATATAACAGAAAACTAATTTTAGAGGACGGACAGGAATATTATGGATATGCCTTTGGCGACACTGCCGACAGCGTGTGTGAAATTGTCTTCAACACCTCAATGGTCGGCTATCAGGAAATCCTGTCTGATCCGTCCTACACCGGACAGGCTGTCGTAATGACTTATCCACTGATAGGAAATTACGGAATGGCAGAAGATGATTATGAGACCATCACACCGACCATCGGTGCTCTCATTGTAAGAGAATATAACGACGTTCCCTCTAACTTTCGAAGTGAATCAACACTTGGGAAAGTTATGAGCACCTATAAGATCCCCGGTATTTACGGTATCGACACCCGCAGACTGACCCGCTCTATACGCGATCACGGCTCGCAAAAGGTTCTGTTGACAGACGTAAAAACACCTGTTGAGAAAGGGCTGAACATCTTAGCCGCTACAGCGCTTGCACATGATTCAGTCGCTCGCGTAAGCTGTCAGCAAACGCTGGTCTATCCAGCAGATACCGAAAAGTTCCATATTGTTGCAATCGACTGTGGTATCAAAATGAATATCATTCGTTCTCTCAATGCACGTGGCTGCAAAGTGACATGCGTTCCGTGGAACACGCCTGCAGAAGTGATTGAAACGCTCTCTCCTGACGGCATCTTTATCTCCAATGGACCCGGGGATCCAACCGACCGTGCCACAGACGATTACAGCTATAAAAAAATTAATCGGCAAATATCCGATTTTCGGAATCTGCCTCGGACATCAGATTATTTCACTTGCCTATGGTGCCAAAACTTATAAATTAAAGTTTGGACATCGCGGCGGGAATCATCCGGTAAAAAATTTAAAAACGAATAAAATTGAGATTACATCGCAGAATCACTCCTATGCGGTTGATGCAGACAGTCTCTTAGAGACACCGCTTTCTGTGACACACATCAATCTGCTCGACCAGACAGTAGAAGGTGTAGTATGCGAAAGAGATCGTGTATTCAGCGTTCAATATCATCCGGAAAGTGCTCCTGGTCCACAGGACAGCACCTATTTGTTTGATCAATTTATCACACTTATCAAGGAGGGATGCCAACATGCCGAAAAGAACAGATCTTAAAAAAATACTTGTCATTGGTTCCGGTCCGATTGTCATCGGTCAGGCGGCGGAGTTTGACTACGCAGGAACGCAGGCATGCCTCGCTCTCAAAGAAGAAGGATACGAGGTTGTTCTCTGCAATTCCAATCCTGCCACAATTATGACAGATACTTCCATCGCCGATAAGGTTTACATGGAACCTCTCACGCTGGAATATGTGGCAAAAATCGTTCGCTACGAACGCCCAGACGCCATCTTGCCTGGTATTGGAGGGCAGACCGGACTCAACCTTGCCATGCAGCTTGAAAAAAAGGGAATTCTGGCGGAATGTCGCACAGAACTTCTTGGAACAAAAATCAGCAGTATCGAACGTGCCGAAGACAGGGAGCTCTTCAAAGAGCTCTGTGAAGAACTCGGAGAGCCCGTACTTCCATCCGACATTGCAAGTTCTATCGAGGAGGGATTGAAGGTAGCAGAAAAAATCGGATACCCCCTTGTTCTTCGCCCTGCCTTCACACTTGGCGGTACCGGCGGCGGTTTTGCAGATAACGAGGAGGAACTCGTGGCACTGATGAAAAATGCCTTATCTCTATCGCCGGTTCATCAAGTTCTTATCGAAAAAAGTATCAAAGGGTATAAAGAGATTGAATATGAAGTGATGCGCGACAGCAATGACACTGCCATCACAATCTGTAACATGGAAAATCTAGACCCGGTTGGTATCCATACCGGTGACTCTATTGTAGTCTGCCCTTCGCAGACACTTACGAACAAAGAATACCAAATGCTGCGCGACAGCGCCTTAAAAATTATTCGGGCGCTTGGCATCGAGGGCGGATGCAACGTACAATTTGCACTGGATCCACATTCTTTCCAATACTATTTGATTGAAGTAAATCCACGTGTATCCCGTTCCTCTGCGCTTGCCTCAAAAGCGAGTGGATACCCAATTGCCCGCGTTTCGGCTAAAATCGGTATTGGCATGACATTAGATGAGATACCACTTGCAAACACACCGGCTTCTTTTGAGCCTGCTTTAGACTATGTCGTGACAAAAATGCCACGTTTTCCATTTGACAAATTCGCCGATGCGGACAACTCACTCTCTACCCAGATGAAAGCAACCGGCGAAGTCATGAGCATCGGAAGAACTGTAGAAGAAAGCCTTCTGAAAGCTGTTCGTTCGCTTGAGATCGGACTTTTTCACCTGTATGACGCAAAATTCGATGATATGACAGAAACCCAATTGCTCGATTATATTCAGCTTGGCACTGATGACCGTATCTATGCCATCGCCCAACTGCTTCGCCTTGGCTGTGATATTGACCGCATTCACTCTGCTTCTGCCATTGATGCGTTCTTTCTTCAAAAACTTTCTCATATCGTTCAGATGGAGCAGCTCCTTCAGGAACATCCTGGCGACAGCAAGTTTTTGAAAATGGCAAAACAAACCGGATTTTCTGATAAAGAGATTGGTCTGCTTTGGCAAATGGACGAGAAGGATATCTTTCATATCAGAAAGCAGCACGGTATCCTTCCTGTCTATAAAATGATTGACAGCTGTGCCTCTGAATTTGACAGTTATATTCCTTATTTTTACTCTACCTACGAAGAAGAAAACGAGTCCATTGTATCAGACAAGCACAAGATCATCGTACTTGGCTCCGGTCCGGTTCGTATCGGACAAGGTGTCAGAATTTGATTATTCCACAGTACATGCTGTTCAGACGATTCAGTCTGCCGGCTATGAGGCAATTATTATTAACAATAACCCTGAAACCGTCTCCACTGACTACACCTGCTCAGATAAGCTTTATTTTGAACGCTCTGTGTGGAAGATGTCATGAATATCATTGAGCTTGAACAGCCAGACGGCGTGATCGCCACCCTCGGCGGACAGACGGCGATCAACCTTGCAGAGCCGCTCCGGGCAAGAGGGGTAAATATTATCGGAACTGACTGCGATGCAATTGAGCGTGCTGAAAACCGTGATTCCTTTGAAAAGCTCCTCGCCTCTTTACATATTCCACAGCCAAAGGGACAGGCAGTCACAAGTATCGAAGACGGCGTAAGAGCCGCAAACGAGATTGGTTATCCGGTACTTGTGCGCCCAAGCTTTGTACTCGGAGGAAGAGCGATGCAGATTGTCGCAAAAGAAGAGGCTCTTCGGAATTATTTAAAAACTGCAGTAGAGATCAACGAGGAAAAACCAGTACTTGTAGATAAATACATCCGCGGAAAAGAAGTGGAAGTAGATGCTGTCTGCGATGGAAAAAATGTGTTTGTACCGGGTATTATGGAGCTGGTGGAACGTACCGGAGTCCATTCCGGAGACTCTATCAGCATTTATCCAACGCACAGTATTTCCGAGAAAGTAAAAGAAACGATTCTTGACTACACACAAAAATTGGGACTTGGCATCGGAATCATCGGACTGTTCAATATCCAGTTTATTGTCGATGAATTCGAAAACGTCTATATTATAGAAGTGAACCCAAGATCCTCCAGAACGGTACCATTTTTATCGAAAGCAACCGGATACAGCCTTGCAGATATCGCGACCCTTGCAATACTTGGCAAAAGTCTTCCGGAACAAGGTATTCATACTCTCTACCCAAAAGAGAAAGAACGTTTTTATGTAAAAGCACCTGCGTTCTCTTTCTCAAAATTACACGGTATGGATGCCTATCTATCACCGGAGATGAAATCAACCGGAGAGGCAATTGGATACGACAATAAACTGCACCGCGCAATGTATAAGGCAATGATTGCTTCCGGAATCAAAGTACAAAACTACGGTACTGTCGTTGTGACACTCGCCGACGAAGATAAAGAGGAGGCACTGCCACTGGTAAGGCGTTTCTACGATATGGGATTTAATATCGAAGCAACTGTCGGCACCGCACTCTTTTTGAAAGAGCAGGTATTCGAACCCGTATCCTGCGCAAGCCATCTGAGGGCAGCGAAGAAGTACTTGATTCTATTCGCGCCGGATATGTCAGCTACGTCATCTGTACACGTGCCATCCTTTCCGGTATCCACTATGAAGATGGTGTTGCAATTCGTCGATGTGCCTCCGAAAACAATATTACCATGCTCACCTCACTTGACACCGTGCGCGTACTGCTCGATGTCCTGGAGGAAGTAACTATCGGTATCTTCGACAATTTAGAACAAATAAGACAGTGACCGAAAGGTGATAAAAGCCCTTCGGTCACTGTCTTTCTATTTAAAAATACTCCCTCTAATGAAAATAGTGATCTCCAATCAACTGACCATAATTTCCATTTCCGAAATATAATGCATCTCCAATTGGGTTATATCCTGCAAGTGCATCAGCTGCTGCCTGATAACATTCTGCCGGGATATTGCCACTTGCCAATACTCTGTCAAGCTTTCCTGTGATTGCCGGACCAAACTGTCCTGCCTGATAAATAACCTCTCTGATTGAGTTCGGGAAAGACCCACTTCTTACACGGTTCAAAATAACCGCCCCAACCCCTACTTTTCCATCATGTGGCTGGTTCCCTGCCTCACAGTAAATAATTGCTGCCAATAATGTCTGGTCGTCTGCGGACGCTGACATTGCCTCATCATATCTTACACTGCTTCCTGACTGTCTTGCGGCTTCTTCTGCAGCCTTTCTGGCAGCTTCTTCCTCTGCCGCTTTCTTTGCTGCTTCCTCGGCAGCAATCTCTTCCAACGTCTTTGCATCCTGCGGATTTGTCATATCAATCGCTGCTGCTCTTGCTACTGCGTCTGACCCAAATGCAAGCATTTCATTTTTTACATATCCTACAACCGAACCTGAAGAAACCTTTGACCATACATCTCCTCTTTTCTTCCACAGTCAAGATTGTATTTGTATACATCTTTCCGACTACTTCACCGCCATCAACTGCCTCCGCAAGCACATCCGCTTCTGACTCTACATTTGCCAGCGCTTTTCCATGCCACACCTGTGTAGCCTCCGCAACTGCTGCTTGTCTCTGGAATTTCATTCCATGTCTCCGCTAATGGTGAAATTGTCCGTTTCGTGATTTATTGTTTCGATTGGCTGAGCATCAGATTGTGTATCAGCTGCCAAACTGCCGAACTCTGTGGTAAACACCATACAAGCTGTCAGCGCGAAGCTTATAATCACTCTCTTTTTCTCTCGTCTCATAAATTACCTCCTGGTTTGTTGCAATAACCTTACTGACTATTACAATAGTATACGTATTTAATTCATTTTTATTACAAATGTTACGTATTTGTTACATCTTTCAAACACAAGTGATATCCTAACATCTATTTGCCAACCTGTCAACCCCTAAAAAGAAAAAAAAGGTTTATTACAGCCTTTGGGCGATAAAACCTCAAACATCAATATTGATGCGGCAATTGCCGCATTGAGCGATTCTATTTTTCCCTGCATCGGAATCTGAACCCAGACATCCGCTTTTTCTGCCACTTCATCTCTCAGTCCATTTCCCTCATTTCCAATGAGAACTGCTGTCCCTGACTGATAATTCTCCTTGTCATAAGTATTTTTTCCCTTAAGATGCGCCGCATAAGTTGTGACCTTTTTCTTTTGAAATTTATCCAAAAGCGCCAACAGATCATCCACATACACAAACGGCACACGATAAATCGATCCCATCGTAGAGCGAATTGTCTTCGGATTATAAATATCCACACAGTCACTGCTCATAAAACGGCCTCACTCCAGCTCCTTCCGCTGTCCTGACAATCGTCCCTAAATTCCCCGGATCCTGTAGTTAAGGTTATCCAGCACGATAAAGTGCGGATTTTCCTTGGAAATCAGATCCTCTATCTCGTATTTTCGCTGCTTTACAACACATATATCCCTGTGGTGTCTTTGTATCAGACACATGTTGAAATACCTTGTCCGCTACACTTCCACTGGAATCTCTCCAATGTAA
>ENA-OQBT01001093-OQBT01001093.1-human-gut-metagenome-genome-assembly--contig:-NODE-1093-length-12201-cov-3.255259_pt1 | contig 12201 bp, 17 predicted proteins | sample MGYA00242749_ERZ504557 | MGnify/ENA primary metagenome ERZ504557 (study PRJEB26092, sample SAMD00036243) | human gut metagenome | host: Homo sapiens | study: EMG produced TPA metagenomics assembly of... | reverse complement strand
TGAACTCATTGTGACATCATAAGGCGTGCAGGAGGTTTTATCATGAACAAGACGTATAAAGTCATTTACAACCGGACGCGATGCATGTATCAAGTCGTATCCGAACTTGCCAAAGGCCGTACCAAATCAGAAACCCCAGAAATGCTGAAAACCGTTTTCAGCAAACACGGGAGCCTGGCCCGAGGCATCGTGATGACCGTCTTGTCCATGAGCCTGGCTATGCCCGTGGGGGTGGCCGTGCAGGCAGAAGAGGGAAGTGGGAATACGGGGAGTGGGGATACTACCTATATCTCTGATACCAATACAGAAGTCCAGAATATCCAGGCTCTGGACAAGCAGGTAGTCAAGAATGCACAGGATATTGCTGCCAATAAAACCACGACAACTACCAATACAAACAATATTACTGCGAATAAGACGGCAATAGACAAAAACACTGCAAGCATTGCCACGAATACGAGCAATATTGCCGCTAATACAGGGGCCATCAGCAATGAAACCACAGCTCGGACTAAGGCTATCAGTGACTTGGAAACCAAACTGACTACTGGCGACAACAGCCTAGCTTCCAAGGCCAATGTGGATGCGTCCAACATCGGTACGAAAATTGATACTTCCAGTGAAACCACCGATGAAGCCAAAAAGAAAAAGCAGGAAGACAATGCCAAACTCTGGGGTGAAGCCCTGGGTATTGGGACCATTGCTGATGGAAACGAAGAACTGCTCACTGGCGGAACCTTGTATACGGAACTGCGGCCTCCTGAAAACGGTTTCTATATTTATAACGGGCAATCCACTGCCTACAATCTGCTGGCTTTGGATTCAGCCGTCAATGCCCTGGGTGTGGAAAAAATAACGGACAACAGCGGGAATATCACCTATGTGTCCAATCTGTACAAGTATTTCAAAGCCAATACAACGCCGTCGATGTAACAAAGCAGTCGACACCCGTATCCAATCTCCAGATCCTCGGCAACGATGTGACAGCTACTCTCGGCAATTCCGTCTATCTCGGCACAAAATCTTCCGCCACGGCGTCTAAGTCGGCAACGGCGGAAGCCATCCAGTTGGCCCAAGACCAGGGCGATACAGAAGCACTTGCTTCGGATGAATACAAGAACGCTGCCACAGACGAAGCCAAAAATGCCATCAAGCAGAAATATGAAGCCAAGTATATCCATGCGGCCAATATCGCGGCAATGGACAAGGACGGTATCTCTGCCGGCGTGACCAACTACGACACAGATTACACCTATGGCAATGATAGTAGCTACAACTATGCGGGCAGTCAGGCTGATGGTATTGTTACAGTAGGCAGTAAAGACGCTACCCGCCGCATCCAGAACGTATCTGCTGGTCTTGTCGGTCCTACGAGCACCGACGCCGTCAACGGCTCCCAACTCTATGCTCTGACCCGCCAGATCCGCTTCGGCGGTGACAATTCCAGCTTCGGTACCACTGCGGCAGACGATCAGAACGTCGTGGCCCGTGGCTCCAACGAGGCTATTTCCATCACCGGCGGCAGCGATGCTGTCACTTCGTCCAACGTCGATGGCAAGACCACCAACACGGTGGATACTGCCAAGCTCACCGGCAATAACATTGCTGTTGTTGCAGATGCGGACAAGAATGCCCTCCATGTACAGCTGGCCAGCAACCTCAAGGACCTGAACACCGCTCAGTTGGGCTCTGGCAGTGGGGAAAGCTATAAAGAAACCATCAAGCTCGACGGCACAGGGACCAACGGCGGCCAGATGACATTGGCTGGTGCTGATGGAACCGTAAAGACTACCCTGGATACCACAGGCCTTACGATTGCCAATGGCCCGAAATTTACCAGCAGCGGCATTGATGCAGCCAGCCAGAAAATCCATAATGTGACGGCAGGTACGGATGATGCAGATGCGGTTAATGTTAAGCAGCTGCAGTCTGCCCGTACATTGCTGACCCAGGGCACGAATATCACTTTGGCTGATACAGATGCTGATGGACACCATACCTATACGGTGAATGTGGACAATCTGGCAGTGAAAGCCAACAAAGAAGCTGCGAAATCGGTGACGCTGAAAAACGGCCTGACCTTCAATGACGGCACTAATACAACTGCTTCTGTAGAAGAGAGCGGTGCTGTTTCCTACAACCTGAATCAGGAGATTTCCCTGAAGAAAGTCACTACCGGCAATAGCACACTGGATACAGAGGTCTCACCATTTCCGGCGGGTCGAAGATTGCCGCCAGCGGTATCGACGCGGGAAACAGGGTCATCAGTGGTGTTGCCAATGGCAGTAACGATACGGATGCGGTCAATGTATCGCAGCTCAAAGCCATTCAGTCCGATGTGAACGCAGGTTGGACAATCAAAGGCAAAGATCCGGCGAATGCAGATGTGAGCGCCAATATCGGTAAGGGCAAGACCGTGACCTATGATAACGGCAACTATACCAAGTCTGTAGTCACGAAGGATGACAGCACTGGCAATGCCACGGTGAAGGTGGATGTGACCACCGGCACATTTGGTTCTGGTACCGGTGATAAGCTGGTACGGTTACTTCCACAGCCAATGGACTGGCAACGACCCAGGATGTAGCGAATGCTATCAACAGCGCATCTATCAATGTAGTGGCTGATAATACATCGGGTAGTAAGAAAGCAGTGAAAGCAGGAAATACTGTTCACTTTGCCAATGATGGAAATCTGACTTTGGTTCAGGGGGATAATACGTCAGGCGAAGCAACTTTCACTTACGGCCTGAAACAAGAAATCAGTATCTCTAAAGTCACGACATCCGATACGACGAAAGGCTCTACGGTTCAGACGGCAGAAGGCATTACGACCACGGATGCAGCGGGCAATACCTATATTCAGAATGGACAGGGCATTACCTTGACACCGAAGACTCCAGAAGACGGCAAGACAGCTGTTATCTTGTCTAATAAGGGGCTGAGTAATGGTGGTAACGTCATCAGTGGTGTTGGTGCTGGTACAGCTGATACAGATGCTGTCAATGTGGCCCAGCTGAAAGAAGTGAATGACAAGGTGGGCAGCGGTTGGCAGATTGCCGGTAATGACGGACAGAAGGTGGCGGATATCGGCGCCGGCAAGAAGGTGACCTTCAAGTCGAACAGTGCGTATCTGACGACTAGTACAGCAGCTCGTTTAGGTACGGGCGAATCGGATACCGGTGCTGATGTTACCTATAGTCTGAAGACGAAAGCACTTGCGTCGGGTACGAATGGAACAGTCGCTTCTGTTTCTGACGCTGATGATGGCCTTGCCACGGCTAAGAATGTGGCGGAAACCATCAACCAGACTTACTGGACCGCAGCTTCCGGAAAATCCGGCAGCGGTAGCCAGACGGATGAAACGGCCAACGCTGCGGATAAACAGATTTCGGCCGGAGATACGGTAATATTCAATGCCGGAAACAACCTATCCCTTGTCCAGAATGGAGCTTCCTTCACCTATGGTCTGCAGACCGATTTAACCGGAATGAATACCATCCGCTTTGGCGGTACTCTGAATAATGGGAACTGGTCGGGCGGTCTCTTGATTGGCAAGCAGGCAGGTTCTGGTGCCAACACTGCAGACGGTAACTATATTACAGGCCTTTCCAATACAAAATGGGACCGCGCGACCATATCGGAAAACAGCAGTATGGCAGCTACAGAAGGAGAACTTAAACAAGCCATTGAGAATATCACTACGTCGGGTGGTGGTACTGGTGGTTTCGGCTTGCAAGCAGATACTGGGGACTCCATTATGCAGGATCTTCGCAAGACCATCCAAATTAAAGGTGACGGTGAAGGTTCGCAGGATGGCAACATCAAGACATCGAATGAAGGCGGTGTGCTGCGTATCCGACTCAATAAGACGCTGAACTTGTCGGAAGACGGTTCTGTACAAGTCGGATCCAGCAAAATGTCAAACGGTGCTATTCAGCTGGGGGAAGATGCGGATGCGAACAAAATCCTCATGGACAGTGCAAAGGGCATGGCAACAGTCGGTGGCGTGACGATAGATGGCGCAAATAAGACAGTATCCGGCCTGTCCAATACAACATGGGAAGTTGCAAAAGCGACGCAGGATGTTTCCGTGGGCGGTTATAAAGGCTCGACTAAGGTTGCAACAGAAAGTCAGCTGGCAGCGGCTATCTCTGAAGCACAACTACGGCTGCTATCATGACGCCAATGCCGTGGCTATTGGGCTTATTATCATCCCAATGATACGACCATCTTGTCCATCGGCGGCAGTATGGGCGGCGGTGAAAATATGGTCAACGCCGGTGTCACTTGGAAGATGGGACGCAGCGGTCATGAACAACGGGCAGCTCAGCCTGTGGTTACGCATCCGGTCCAGGCGGCTCCTGCCGTGCAGCAGGCCGCTCCGGCCCGTCCGGCGCCTGTTACTACTCCGGCACCCGTTGTCACTCCGGCTCCTGTCACTACGCCAGTTCCGGTGAAAGCGGTCGTTCCGGCAATGCCGGCTCCGGCTGTGACGACGGCCATGCCAGCCGCTCCGGCTGGCGATACGGCAGCCTTGACTCAAATTTTGGCACGGCAGACGGCGATCCTGGAAAAACTGGCTCAGAACCAGTCTCAGGCGGCTCGTCCGACAGCGGTAGCGCACGGCGACGATATTTTCCCAGATGTCCCAGAAAATCATTGGGCTTATGCTTATGTCGCTAAATTAGAAAAAGCCGGTGCGCTCAAGGGATTCAAGCGTCCGGCTGTGTTGAAGAGTCCTATGATGACGCGTGATGATTTCGCGTCGGTATTGTACACGGCCATGGCCAACGGGGCCACGACCAATCCGGCCTTGAATGGTGACGACAGCCTGAACCGGCTGGCCCAGGAATTTAAGGCGGAATTGAAAGATGTCAAGCCGTAAGGCTTATTCGCCTAGGGCATAGAGTACGTCGGCTGCGACGGCGTTTAGGTTGTAGCGGCTGGTGTAGCACACCAAGGTCCCTTGGGACGCGGCCTGCTGGCAGGCTTTGCGGACCAGGGCGTGGCCCGTGTGGTTGGTGTTGATGATGAGCACGTCGGCGCCTTGCAGTTTTTGGACGTCGAAGTGCTTGTTTTCTAAAATCATCCAATGGGGGAAGTGCGTGCGGACTTTGTCATGCCACAGGGCGCTGCCTCCGGCCAGACAGACGCGGAAGCCTTCAAGGGCCTTTTCCAGGCGCGACGTATAGTCGGCGGGCAGGGGAAAGGCCCTTTTTTCGACGTCTTCCTGGGGACAGCGCGTTTCCCGTTCGCGCAGGGACTGTTCCAGCGTCTGGACGTAGCCGTCGTAATTTTCCTGCAAGGTCTGATAATAGGCCTGGGTTTGGGCCAGTTCGTCGCGGAGACGGGCAGCATCGTCGTCAGCGACGGGCAGCGTGTCGTCGTAGACCAGGCGGATGACACCCAAGGCCAGGGCGATTTGGCCGGCCGTATCCAGAACGCCTGCTAAGGTCAACGCTTCTGCCGTATTCGACGGCATACGGGGATGAGTCACTGCCATGAGGCCCCGGACTTTGTGGCCCTTCGATGGCCGTCGGCCGCGGGAACTGCTCTACCGTAATCGTAGCGGCCTTCACCGTGCCTGCTGAATCGGTACGGCTCAGGTCGTAAACGGATTTGCGCGGCGTGAAGGAGTGCTGCGTCAGGCGGCACGTGCCATCCATGCAGCCCGTCTTGTCCGGGAATTCGATGTACCGTCTTTTTGCAGTTTGTCCCATAATCGCGCTGTCGGAACGGGCCGCCCTGCCAGGCAGAGCATTTCGCCATATGGCAAGAAACATTCATTGCCGCGGCACGACAGTCCTGTTATTTCATTGATATACATAAGCTGTGTGATTTTCATAATATGATTTCTCCTCGCGTCCATAGAATATGTTTCTATTATACGGCAGGCCTTGGGGCTTGAATAGGGGCGGAAACATCTTGTTATGAAGGGAAATTCACTCCATTTATAGTTCTATGAAGAAAAAGTACAGAATTTTTTGTGTCAAGGAGAAAAAATTATGATAGAATAAGGGGGTACATATGCAGAGTATACTAATAGAGGAGGTGCGCCGATAATGATGAAGCGGAATATCGTTCTCGTCGGCATGATGGGGAGCGGCAAAAGTCATATTGGCCGCAAGCTGGCCCAGCGCCTCGGCTGGCAATTTGTCGATACGGACCGGCGTATTGAACGGGCTGTGGGCATGACCATTGCCGAGTTCTATGCCAGTGCCGGAGAAAAAGTTTTTCGCGAACGGGAAATCAATGTCCTGCAGCAAGTCAGCCGCTATCATGAAGCTGTCATTTCCTTTGGCGGCAACTTTCCCATGAATGTCGGTACTTATCGAATCCTGCATCGTCATGGATTTATCGTCGCTTTATTGTCTGAACCGTTCCGCGTGGAAGAACGGGTCAGCCGTCATATAGGCAAGCGGCCGACTGTCGATTATGAGAATCTTCATGATTTCGTCCACACGATGATGAAACAGTGGGAAGAGGTCTATCCGTACTGCGACTGCGTCATTGATACGACGCGCGGGGGAGCGTCACAGATCGTCGAATCCATTGTCCATAAAATCAACGAAAGGCATGTGCAATTCATTGCCCGGGAAAAAAAGGAGAATGATGTAAAATGATCAACAAAATCGGAGTATTGACCAGTGGCGGCGACGCTCCTGGTATGAATGCGGCTATCCGCGGCGTCACGCGGTATGCCATCCAGAAGGGTCTCACTGTCGAAGGCATCATCCGCGGTTATGAAGGCCTGCTTAGCCATGAAACGCGCCCCTTGGGCCGCCGTGACGTCGGTGCCATCATCCATCGTGGCGGCACCATGCTTCGGACAGCCCGCTGCCTGGAATTCAAGGAAAAAGAAACGCAGAAGAAAGCCGCTGCTACCTGCGTGAACTGGAAATAGATGCGCTCGTCGTCGTCGGTGGCGACGGCTCCATGCGCGGTGCCCAGGCTTTGAGCCGCTGGGGCATCCCGACGATTACCATTCCCGGCACCATCGACAACGATATGATGGGGACGCAGTATACCCTGGGGTTCGATACGGCTGTCAATACGGTCCTGGAATCGGTCAATAAGATCCGCGACACGGCGTTCTCCCATGACCGCGTCGCCGTCATCGAAGTCATGGGCCGCGAAGCCGGTTTCATCGCCCTCAATGCCGGCATGGCTTCCGGTGCCGAAGCGGTCCTGGTCCCGGAACATCCCGTCGATCTGGCTGCCCTTTGCCGTCACCTGGAAGAATCGCACCGCATGAAGAAATTGAGCAGCATCGTCATCGTCGCCGAAGGTGCTGCCAAAGGGGCTGATGTCGTCGACTACATCAAAGAACACACCTACCTTTCGCCGAACTTGACCGTCCTCGGCTATGTCCAGCGCGGCGGCGCTCCGTCGGCTTATGACGCCATCATGGCCGGCCGTTTTGCCAGAAAGCCGTCGACAGCCTGCTGGCTGGCACGTACAATTGTGTCGTCGGCCTCATCGATAACCGCGTCGTAGCGACGCCGTATTCGGAAGCCGAAGCCCTGCGCTATCCCATCGACGAAAATCTGTTGAGCCTGGTCCATCTCTTAGGGAGATAAGGCGCCTGCGGCGCCGTTTGGCGTGCAACGTGATTCGTTTGCCGTGGCTGTGCATAAAGGAAATGCTCCTTGTGCACAGCCTCTTTTTTGCGAAAGCTCTCACAAATACAGGTTTGGGACACCCACAGGATTCGCGCGGGCCTCCGCTTATAGGCCCCTACACCGCGGCCTGCGGCCAGCCGACTGCGTTTGTTTATTACGGCAAACGAACCACGACCCACGGTAAACGACGTGAAAAAGGGGTTATGCATGACGACGGCAGCCTTCGTGCGATAATCCCCTTCAATGCGTTGACATCTTATAAATATGCACGTATAATAGAGTAGCGTATATATTATCATATGTTACAGAGTGTCATTTAGAGGAGTGTTATCATGTCGTTTGATTTTAGTCTGATCTGGAACTCATTGCCCCTGCTGTTAGCCGGTGCCGGTGTTACCATTGAAATCACGGCGATTGCTGTCAGCCTGGGTTTCATTTTCGGCCTGATTACCAGTGTCTGCCGTCTGTCAGGCGTCAAGGTCCTGCAGGTCATTGCCGTCTGCTACGTCAATATTATCCGTGGTACGCCTATGCTGGTCCAGATTTTCCTGATTTATTTTGCCCTACCCATGGTTATCGGTGAACGTATCAATCCTTTCGTCGCTGCCGTCGCTGCCTGCTCGATCAATAGTGGGGCTTATGTTTCGGAAATTTTCCGCGCCGGGATCCAGTCTGTCGATAAAGGCCAGATGGAAGCCGGCCGGTCCCTGGGCTTATCGTGGATGCAGACCATGCGCTACGTCATCTTGCCCCAGGCTTTCAAACACGTCATCCCGCCGTTAGGCAACGAATTTATTTCCATGACCAAGGAAACGTCCCTGGTTTCGGTCATCGGCTTTGAAGAATTGACCCGCCGCGGCCAGCTCATCATCGCCAAGACCTATGGTTCTTTTGAAATCTGGCTTACGGTTGCTGCCATTTACCTGGTCATGACCTTGACCATTGCCCGTCTTGTAAGCTATTTGGAACGGAGGTTCGCAACGGATGATAGAAATTAAAGGTTTGAAAAAAGTTTTGGCAAGCACGACGTCCTCAAGGGCATCGACTTGACCATTCAGGATAAAGAAGTCGTCGTCATCATCGGCCCGTCCGGTTCTGGTAAGAGTACGATCCTGCGCTGCATCAATTATCTGGAACAGCCGACGGCTGGGGAAATCATCGTCGACGGCATCAGCATGAGCGATGCCAAGAGCATCAACAATATCCGCAAGGAAGTCGGCATGGTCTTCCAGCGCTTCAATCTCTTCCCGCACATGACGGTCTTGCAGAACATCATCTTGTCGCCGATGAAGACCCGCGGCGAAAGCAAGGAAGAAGCGACAAAGACGGCTATCCAGCTGTTGGAAAAAGTCGGCTTGGCCGATAAGAAAGATGCCTATCCGGAAACCTTATCCGGCGGCCAGCAGCAGCGTGTGGCCATTGCCCGCGCCCTGGCTATGAAGCCGAAATTCATGCTCTTTGACGAACCGACGTCGGCCCTGGACCCGGAAATGGTCCGCGAAGTATTGGACGTCATCAAGGATTTGGCCAAAGACGGCATGTCCATGGCTATCGTTACCCATGAAATGGGCTTTGCCCGGGAAGTCGCCGACCGCGTCCTGTTCATCGATGAAGGGAAAATCCTCGAACAGGGCAAACCGGACGACATCTTCTTCCACCCGAAAGAAGAACGGACGAAACTCTTCCTGTCGAAGATATTGTAGGAGGTGCGCCCCATAGGGGCGCACGCAGGCCGCAGTTCGCGGTTCGCAGTTCGCAGTTCGCAGGTCGCAGGTCGCAGGTCGCAGGTCGCCCACGTGCGACCCCTACAGTGGGAAAATGAGGTGTTGTATGAAGGCTTCTGCATCATGCAGGACCCCTTTCTCTTTATATTTGTAGAAAGGGATTGAAATTTTTAACCATCCGCTAACCACTAACTGCTAGCCACTAACAACTTAAAAGGGCTTGTCGCATGTGCGACAAGCCCTTTTTTATGCACGGGTTCTGCGGGATTCCCACAAGCGGGCCGCCCTTTGGGACGGCCCCTACGATGCAGCCATCAGGCCACGAGCTACGAGTCACGAGCCACGAGCCACGAACCACGAGCCACGAGCCACGAGCCACTAACCACTAACCACTAACCACTGCTTTTTCAAAGGCCGTGCGGGCGGCGTTTATGGTTTTTTCGATGTCTTCGTCGCTGTGGGCGCCGGAGACGAAGTTGGGTTTCAAATTGGGACGGTGCCAGGTAGATGCCTTGTTCCAGCATGGACAGGAAGTAGCGGCGGAAGGCGTCCTGGTCGCTGGCTTCGGACGTGGCGTAGTTGGTGACCGGGACGGCGCTGAAGAAGACGCTGAACATGGTGCCGGCCCGATGGACCTGGACGGCAGCACCGGCCTGGGCAGCGGCGTCTTTGAGGCCGTCTGTCAGGATTTTCGTTTTGGCACAGGCTTTTTCGATGTAATCCGGGTCTTCTGTGATGAGGCGCAGCGTTTCCAGTCCGGCTGCCATGGCCAGGGGGTTGCCGCTGAGGGTACCGGCCTGGTAGACCGGGCCGGCCGGCGAGACGCAGTCCATGATGTCTTTACGGCCGCCATAGGCTGCGACGGGCAGGCCGCCGCCGATGATCTTGCCCAGGGTCGTCATGTCCGGGACGATGTGATAGATGCTCTGGCGCCGTGCAGGGCCGTGCGGAAGCCGCACATGACTTCGTCGAAGATGAGGACCGTGCCATGCTTCTGTGTTTCGTCACGCAAGAGCTGCAGATAGCCTTTCTTCCGGCAGGACCAGGCCCATGTTGCCGGCAATGGGTTCGACGATGACGGCGGCAATGTCGTCGCCGCAGCGGTCCATGAGTTCCCGGAAGGCGTCGGCATCATTATAGGCGACGGTCAGTGTATCCTTGGCCGTGCCGGCTGTGACGCTGGGCTGTCGGGCTGGCCGAAGGTGGCGGCACCGGAACCGGCTTTGACCAGCAGGCTGTCGCCGTGGCCGTGATAGCAGCCGATGAATTTCACGATTTTATCGCGTCCCGTATAGCCGCGGGCGGCGCGGATGGCGCTCATCGTCGCTTCCGTGCCGGAATTGACCATGCGCAGTTTTTCGATGGACGGATAGATTTCTTTGACCAGTTTGGTCAGCTGCGATTCAATCAGCGTCGGGGCGCCATAGCTCGTGCCGCGCGTGGCCGCTTCCTGCAGGGCCTTGACGACGCGGGGGTGGGCATGGCCGACAATCATGGGACCCCAGGAACCGACGTAGTCGATGTACTGATTGCCGTCGATGTCACAGATGGTACTGCCTTTGGCCCAGGCGATGAACGGCGGCGGACAGCCGATACGGTTATACGAGCGGACCGGGCTGTTGACGCCGCCCGGCATGAGGGTCTGCGCTTCGGCAAAAGCCGCAGCTGATTTTTCTAAATGGAGCATGGGAAGGCCTCCTCATTCTTTGATGTCTAAGTTGAATACATTCCGCAGTTCACGGACGACCCGGTCTTCGTCGGGCGTGTTGGCCGCTTCGACAGTACGCCGCAGGGGAGCGCGCAGGATTTTGCGGACCAGGATGTGGGATAAGTTCTCGACGACGCGGAACTGGTCGTCTGTCAGTTCGGGCAGTTTGTTGCGCGCCCGCTTGACGAAATGGCGCCGCGTCCGTTCGGCCTGCTGGGACAGGCTGAGGACGACGGGGCGGACGGACAGGTATTGATAGCGTTCAATCATGGTGTCCACGGCTTCGTCGACGATATAGCTGGCGGCAATGGCTTCGCGCTGACGCGTCGCTTCGTTATCGTGGACACTTCCTGCAGGTCGTCGATGTTATATAAGGTCACGCCGGGAATCTGGGTGATTGCCGGGTCGGCGTCGCGCGGGACGGCGATGTCGATGATCAGCAGGGGCCGCCCTTGGCGCAGTTCCTGGAAACGCTGCAGCCGCGGGACGGTGATGACATAGTGCGGTGCGCCAGTCGAGGCGATGATGATGTCGACATCGGAAACGACGGACTGGACTTCTTTATAGTGGACGGCCTGGCCGCCGACGTCCGCCGCCAGTTCCTGGGCCCGATCCAGATGGCGGTTGACGATGTACAGCTTGCCGGCACCTTTGCCTAAGAAATTCTGAGCTGTCAGGCGGGCCATCTGGCCGGCGCCGTAGAGCAGGAGGTTCCGGCCAGAGAGGGAGCCCAGGCTTTTTTCGGCCATCTGGACAGCGGTATAGCTGACGGATACGGCATTGTAGGCAATGTGCGTTTCCGTCCGGACCGTTTGCCTGTGGCGATGGCCTGCTGGAAGAGCATGTTGAGGATGGCACTGGTCGCACCGTTTTCATGGGCCATGACGTAGGCCTGTTTGACCTGACTGAGTATCTGACCTTCGCCGAGGACCAGTGAGTCCAGGCTGGCGGCGACGGTGAACAGGTGTGGATGCAGGCTTTCCCCGTATAGCTGTAGAAATACGCCGGGTCATAAGCCGGGCGGCCGGCCAGGTCGAGGAAGAAGTCGCGCAGGGCCTGTTCGTTGTCCCGGATGTCGTCGACGACAGCGTAGACTTCGGACCGGTTACATGTCGACAGGACGACGGCTTCGCGCAGGCCTCCGT
>ENA-OQBT01001091-OQBT01001091.1-human-gut-metagenome-genome-assembly--contig:-NODE-1091-length-12221-cov-3.933686_pt1 | contig 12221 bp, 15 predicted proteins | sample MGYA00242749_ERZ504557 | MGnify/ENA primary metagenome ERZ504557 (study PRJEB26092, sample SAMD00036243) | human gut metagenome | host: Homo sapiens | study: EMG produced TPA metagenomics assembly of... | reverse complement strand
TCATCCTTAAGGATACCCGCGAGGGAGTAAAATGGAAACGAGCTTAAATGATATGAGTGGAACAAACGGACTTAATGAAGAGAATTTGAGTAGTTGAAAGGCATGCTTCATCAGTTGTTTCATTTGGAAGATAAAGACTTGCGAACATATTCTCCGCTGACATTGGCGTATATCGGAGATGGCGTCTATGAACTGGTGATCCGCACGATCCTTGTAAAAAAAGGCAACTGTCCGGTGAACCAGCTTCACAGAAAAGCCAGCAGTCTGGTTAAGGCAGGAACTCAGTCTTCCATGATGGAAGTAATCGAGCCCATGCTTACAGAGGAGGAACACAGCGTTTACAGAAGAGGAAGGAATGCTCATTCTCCTACAATGGCTAAACATGCAACCATGGCAGACTACCGCAGGGCAACAGGGTTTGAAGCTCTGATGGGCTATTTATATTTAAAAGATGATTTCAGCAGGATCATAGAACTGGTCCGTGCAGGGATTGGAGAGGATAAGATATGAGTGAACAGATAGAAGGACGCAATGCGGTTCTGGAAGCGTTTCGTTCCGGCAAATGTGTAGATAAGCTTTTTATCCTGGACGGATGCCAGGAGACCGGTCCGCACTATTGCCAGAGAGGCAAGAAAAAAAGATACGATTATTAATTATGTGGCAAAAGAACGTCTGGATCAGTTAAGCGAGACAGGCGCACATCAGGCGTAATCGCTCAGGTGGCAGCCTATGAATATGCAAGTGTAGAAGATATTCTTGCGAAGGCAAGGGAAAAAGGAGAAGATCCCTTTATCTTTATCCTGGATAATATTGAGGATCCTCATAATCTTGGTGCGATCATCCGTACAGCAAACCTTGCAGGTGCACATGGGTGATTATTCCCAAGAGAAGAGCAGTTGGCCTGACTTCCACAGTTGCCAAGACTTCAGCAGGTGCATTAAACTATACACCTGTTGCAAAAGTTACCAATCTGGGACATACCATCGATGAACTGAAAGAACAGGGCATGTGGTTTGTATGTGCAGATATGGGCGGTGAAACCATGTACAATCTTAACCTGACAGGTCCGATCGGCGTAGTGATCGGCAATGAAGGTGAAGGTGTAAGCAGACTGATCCGTGAGAAGTGTGATTTCGTGGCATCTATTCCTATGAAGGGTGACATTGATTCCCTCAATGCATCTGTGGCAGCCGGAGTACTTGGATATGAGATTGTACGTCAGAGACTGCAGAAGAAATAAGTTTATCTCAGTCTGAGATAAAGGCTTCGTGAGGATGTGCAGCGATTATTAAGAGGAATTTTTGCAGCAGAAAATTATTCCACAATATTGTTATGCTATAAGAACCCTCTGGGCGAATGATAGAGATTTTCAGAAAAACGGAAGGGTTAAATTGATGAAACAGTATGACGGAATTAAAGATGAAGAATTAATTTCCCGTTTCAAAAACGGGGAATCAGAAATCCTCGACTATCTGATGGAAAATACAAGAACATGGTCCGCAAGAAAGCAAGGACCATGTTCCTGATAGGCGGGGAGAACGATGACCTGATACAGGAAGGCATGATCGGACTGTTTAAGGCAGTCCGCGATTACCAGCCGGACAGGGATGCTGCATTCCAGACCTTTGCCAGTATATGTGTGGACAGACAGATCTACAACGCCATCCAGAGTTCCAACAGGCAGAAGCACCAGCCACTGAATTCCTATATTTCCCTCAGCGAACAGGATGGGGAAAATGAAGAACATCTTGGAGATAACTGGGGAGAGAACCCGGAGTCTATCATTATTGACCAGGAGAATGTCCAGGATCTGGAGCAGGAGATAACAGCAACGTTAAGTCCAATGGAGAACCAGGTTCTTGAATATTATCTGGCAGGAAACGGATACGGAGAGATTGCCAGATCATGGGAAAAACACCCAAATCCATAGATAATGCATTACAGCGTATCCGAATCAAGATCAGAGAGCAGTTGGAGCAATATCAAAAATAGAAAGATATCTGTATAAAACCCAAAAATAAAAATCAAAAAGTTAAAAATAGGGATTGACAATACAAACAAGTTCTGATAGTATATTTAAATGTGAGCGGTAAATCCGACACAATGCTGATGTGGCTCAGAGGTAGAGCACTTCCTTGGTAAGGAAGGGGTCACGGGTTCAATTCCCGTCATCAGCTTTTTTTATTGCTTAAAAATAAAGGGTTTCTTGAACTTCAGTAACTCAAAAGTAATCAGAACAGAAGTTTTGATATACTTCTAAGAACTGTTTGTACTTCAAGAATGACAAGAGATATGTTATACTTACAGTGTTGTCCAACCGATACCCGGCAACGGGAGGAGGTGAAGTCTATATGGAGAATCTTGCTATTTCTTTTCTTGTCTGCCATAAAAAATAAGAAGAAGCCCCCAGTATTCGCGCTACTGAGGGCTTCATTCTTTTTGTCTACATGGACTTGCTATTTCTTTTCGCCTACTGGCATTATAGCATATGCAGATCAGGAAATCAATATGCAAGTGATTCTGAAACATTCTGAAACAAATAAAAAGTTACTGTTCACACACCACTGTCCCGCGAGGTGTTTTGGCATGAATATGCCAAAATCCCGAGACATACAAGCCAAAATTCCATTGCCGCAGGCAATCTGGAATGAATTTTGGCTACGTTACTGTGAACGGAGTGAACAGTAACGTCTGAGAAATATAAGGCCTGTCACTGTTGTGTAAACGGTTGACAGATGGAATTTCCAATGATAATATAAATTCATTCGACATAAAAAATATTCAGTTGTATTTTTTATATATAGATGTGTGATAAAACAGTATAAAATACGACAACAGGAGGGAAAAAGATGGAGAACGAAACAGTTTCCAAAAATTTTATTGAGAATATCATTGATAAAGATTTAGCAGAGGGTGTTTATGACACCGTGCATACGCGTTTCCCGCCGGAACCGAATGGATATCTTCATATCGGTCATGCGAAATCTATTCTTTTAAACTATGGTCTTGCACAGGAATATAACGGCAAGTTCAACATGCGTTTTGATGATACAAACCCGACCAAAGAAAAGAGTGAGTTTGTAGAATCCATCAAGGCAGATATCAAATGGCTTGGTGCAGACTGGGAAGACAGACTGTTTTTTGCATCTGACTATTTCGGACAGATGTATGAAGCTGCTGTAAAGCTGATTCAGAAAGGCAAAGCCTATGTATGTGACCTGACAGCAGATCAGATCCGTGAATATCGTGGAACTCTTACAGAGCCGGGTAAAGAAAGTCCATACAGAAACAGAAGCGTAGAAGAGAACCTGCAGCTTTTTGAAGAGATGAAAGAAGGCAAATATGCAGACGGAGAGAAAGTGCTTCGTGCCAAGATCGATATGGCATCTCCGAACATGAATATGCGCGACCCGGTTATCTATCGTGTTGCTCATATGACTCACCACAGAACAGGTGATACATGGTGCATCTATCCAATGTATGATTTCGCCCATCCCATCGAGGATGCGATTGAGGGAATCACACATTCCATCTGTACTCTGGAGTTTGAGGATCACAGACCACTGTATGACTGGGTTGTAAAAGAATTGGAATACCCACAGCCGCCGAAGCAGATTGAGTTTGCAAAACTGTATCTGACAAATGTAGTTACAGGTAAACGTTATATCAAGAAATTGGTAGAGGAAGGCATCGTAGACGGATGGGATGATCCGCGTCTGGTTTCCATCGCAGCACTGCGCCGCCGTGGATTTACACCGGAATCCATCAAAATGTTTGTAGAACTCTGCGGTGTATCCAAAGCAAACAGCTCTGTTGACTATGCAATGCTTGAATACTGCATCCGTGAGGATCTGAAACTGAAACGTCCACGTCTGATGGCTGTTCTTGATCCGATCAAGCTTGTGATCGATAATTATCCGGAAGGCGAAGTAGAATATCTGGAAGCTCCGAACAATATGGAGAATGAAAAACTGGGAACCGTAAAATACCGTTTGGCAGAGAACTCTATATTGAGAGAGAAGACTTCATGGTAGATCCGCCTAAGAAATATAAGAGAATGTTCCCGGGCACAGAGGTTCGTCTTATGAACGCATATTTTGTAACCTGTACAGGATATGAAGCTGATGAAGATGGAACTGTACGTGTTGTACACTGTACTTATGATCCTGCAACAAAGGGTGGCAATGCGCCGGATGGCAGAAAAGTAAAAGGAACCATTCACTGGGTAGAAGCAAGTCAGGCAGGAAAAGCAGAAGTACGTCTCTATGAGAATATCGTAGACGAGGAGAAGGGTGTATACAACAAAGAAGATGGTTCTCTGAATGTAAATCCGAACTCTTTGACAAAAGTTACTGCATATGTAGAACCAGCACTTATGGAAGCAAAAGGCTATGACAGCTTCCAGTTCGTAAGAACAGGATTTTTCTGTGCAGATATCCATGATTCTAAAGAGGGTGCACCGGTATTCAACCGTATCGTGTCTCTGAAGAGCTCATTTAAACTTCCGAAAGCATAATGAGACTGAAATAGTAATATAATCAGAATAAAAAGGGAATGTTGCTTCTGCGATTGTATAATCGTGAAGTAACATTCCTTTTTGGTTACGTTACTGTGAACGGTAACGTTTATTCTTCAGATTCAGATGCAGCGTCCATAGTCTCTTCAAAATTCTCGGGTTCATCGGCATCTTCTTCCTCTTCTGCATCTTTAATCTCAACTTCAGCAGCTTTATCGGAAGACTTCTCAGAATCGTCTGTATCAGCAGCTTCTTCGTTTTCGGTGTCATCTGTTGCAGACTGTTCGCCTGTATGTTCCCAGGACTGGAAATCTTCGGCAGGTTCCTGATCTTCCTTAGCAGTTTCCTTTTCATCAGTCAGATCGAAATCATCAAAGTCATCTTCAAAATCAAAATCCTCTTTACAGGATCCTTTTTTGGCAATAAGGGCAGCTACAGCACCGGCAGCAGCTGCTGTAAGGGCACCTATTGCAACATATCCCCAGTATTTATTAATTTTAGCCATGATAATCATAAACTCCTTTCTGATATTTTCCTATTTTTGACAGCGAGTCAGGATAAAAATATCTTTTACTCCTGACACCATTTTATTCAGCTATAGGTTATTGTTATTTTAATACTTTTCAGATAAAAAGAAAAGCGAAATTTTATGGAAAGAGTTAATGAAAGCAGTTGCATACCAAAAAGATACAAGGTATACTATGACAGGAAAGAAGAGGTTATTATGAGAAAAATTATTTTGGCATCTGCTTCACCCAGACGAAAAGAACTGTTGGAACGGGCTGGCGTAGATTTTGAAGTGTTGCCTGCATCAGGTGATGAGAATCGTATCTCAGACAATCCGGGAGAGGCAGTAAAACAGCTGGCTTCGGATAAAGCAGCTTCTGTTATCCGCACTATGAAAGATAGTGCCGACGGAACAATTGTGATCGGATCTGACACAGTGGTAGTGTTTGAGAATGTGATCCTTGGCAAACCTCATGATACAGAGGATGCAGTGAATACATTAAAGAAACTTCAGGCAAGTACTCATCAGGTATATACCGGCGTTTCTGTATGGGAAAAGAAAGAAAAAGTCTGGACAGAACATACTTTTTATGAAAGTACAGATGTGACTTTTTATCCGGTTTCAGATGAGGAGATCAGAGAGTATGTTGCTACAGGAGAGCCTATGGATAAGGCTGGAAGCTATGGCATCCAGGGACTTTTCGGAATTTATGTAAAGGGGATCAACGGAGATTACAATAATGTGGTAGGACTCCCGGTTGCCAGATTATTTTATGAAATGAAGAAATCAGGAATTAACTTAAGAGGATGACAAAAGATGATTAAAGCATGTATATTTGATTTGGATGGAACACTGGCTGATACGCTGGATTCCATGGCTTATGTGACTAATATTATTATGGAAAAATTCGGGTTGAAAACACTTCCGGTGGATAATTTCAGATATTACAGCGGAGAAGGGGCAAATATGCTGATCCGCCGCGCACTTAAGGATGCGGGGGATCCGGAACTTGCGCATTATGATGAGGGACAGAAGCTTTACCGGGAAATGTTTGAAGCAGATCCGATGTATAAAGTAGTTCCCTATAAGGGAATGCCGGAAACCTTAAAGAAATTGAAGGAACATGGAATGAAGCTGGCAGTTTGTTCAAATAAACCTCATCCTGCAGCTGTGAAAGTAATTGCGCAGCTTTTTGATGGGGAATTTGATATGGTAGTTGGTCAGAGTGAAGCAATCCGCAGGAAACCGGCACCTGATGGTCCGCTTATGGTTGCGGAAAAATTTGGTGTAAAACCGGAAGAATGTATGTATGTGGGAGATACAAGTACAGATATGAAGACCGGTAAAGCAGCAGGAATGTATACAGTAGGTGCGCTATGGGGCTTTCGTGACCGAAAAGAACTGAATGAGAATGGAGCAGATCTTGTCGCTGAGAAACCGACAGATCTGGTAAAAATTTGCGAGGAACATGGAAATGATTAAGTTGGTTGCAAGTGATCTGGATGGGACGTTACTTTTACATAAGGCACAGTCTCTGCCTGAAGAAATTTTTTCGCTGATCAGGCAGTTAGAGGAACTGGGGATTATGTTTGTAGCAGCCAGTGGAAGGCAATATCCGAATATGACAAAGCTGTTTGCACCTGTTGCTTCAGAGATTTCCTATATTTCGGAGAATGGTGCGCTGGCAGTGGATCATGGAGAGGTACTGTATCAGGATTCTTTTGACAGAAAGCTGGCAGGGGAGATTATTTCTGCAATCCTGGAAAAGAAGGATGCCGAGTTTACCTGTCTGCAAAGGATTACCACTACCTGATGCCGAAGACAAAGAGATTTCATGACCATATGTTATATGAAGTAAAAAATGAATGCAGATTTGTAAACAGCATGGAAGAGATGACGGCTCCTATTATGAAGCTGGCTGTGTTTGAACCGGCCGGCCTTACAGAAGAATCTGTGAAATACTGGATGGACAGATTTGGAAAAGAATGTGTTGTTGTCACTTCGGGAAATGAGTGGATTGATTTTATTCCTTTTGGAACAAACAAGGCAAAAGGAATCAGAGAATATCAGAAAAGATATCATATTTCGCCGGAAGAATGTATTGCGTTCGGAGACGAATATAATGATATAGAGATGCTTAAAGCGGTAAAATATGGCTTTGCCATGGAGCATTCCAAGGAGGGGGTACGGGCAGCTACGTCCTATATGACAAAACAGGTTGAACCGGTCCTTGAGAAGCTGATCCGGGCAAAGGGAAAGATTGAGGAGGTTATTTAAATTGTTTACAGAAGAATGTATTAATACGTTTCTTGAAAATCAGGAGCAGCTTTTTCCACAGGCGGTAGCAGAATCATATGAAGCAGCGGAAGCATTCCTTGAGGATTGCATGGCGCAGGTTGTGGATTCTATTGAAGAAGTGAGAGAATATCTGGAAGAGTCAGGCGCTGATGTGGAAGGAATGTCAGATGAAGAACTGGAAGATGCAAGTGAAGTATTTGCTCTGCCGGATGGAAAATATCTGATAGTAGAAGGATAAAAACTGTTCGGTCAAATTATGGATATCACGTGATATATCGGAGAAATAACTGTAAAACACAGTTCGGTCCCTGAATATTGGAGAAAATTGAACTCTGATACTCAGGGGCTGAAGTTGTTTTAAGGGAGAAAATACAGATTACATTTCCGGAAAATGTGATGCTATAATGCTTTTATACAGAGAAAAAACGATGTTGTGGTCTGTGATGGGAATGAAAAGGGCAGACAGACACAGAAGCATCACAGAACTGTAATTATTCAGTACCTTCAGAGTGGCTGCTGAATAATTACAAATCTTATTATAAATGAAAAGGAGGACTACAGATGGAGAGAAAGAGATTTCTTGCAGTTGTAATGACTGTGATGATGGTTATTTCAATGATTCCATCCATGGTTTTTGCGGCAGCTCCGTCAGGAGAATTGGGCGGTAAGCTTAAGATTAAGGGACTTGCAGCTGTAGGCGTAGTGTTGAGTGCAGATTATGCAAAGGTTACACCGGAAGAGGTTACGGATGAAGATTTTACTTTTTCCTGGTCAAGACAGACCGGGGAGAAGGAGTTAACACAGGTAGGTACTGAGAAGACCTATACGATCACTCAGGATGATCTGGGATGCAGACTGGTGCTTGATCTGACCCCTGTAGATGGAAGCGGACTGACAGGTACTCTTACTGCAAAGACGTTAGAGGTAGCTGCAACTGAAGAAGAGGCGAAAGCAGTGGAACAGGAAGCAGAGGATGCACAGCAGACAGAAACGGCAGATGGAACAGAGGATGCACAGCTGGAAGAAACAGCAGATAATGCAGAAGGCAGTCAGGATTCTGAAAATCAGGATGTAGATAGAACAGAAGATGTACAGCAGAATGCAGGGAATGAACAGGAAGATGAATCTCAGAACACAAAAGGTCAGCCGGAGGAAACAACAGAAGGTACTGATGATTCCCAGATGAAAATTTATACAGAAGATCAGCTGCAGGTGGATGAGAACGGAAATGTGCAGACAGATGGATCAGAGAAAGATGGACAGGCAGCAGGTGAAGATGATAAAGATAAAAAGACTTACGAAGCGACTGTCACTGTAGAGGACAGCGAAGATCAGATCTGTGATTTTGGAACAGTAAAGAGTGATCTTGAGGATGTGGAAGCACAGTATGTGCAGATTACGAACACCGGAAATGAGAGCTTGAATTTTCAGGAGATCAGTCCGGAACATTTTATGGCTCAGGATATTATAGAACCGCTGAGTGCAGGTGAATCTGTAAGCGTATGGATACAGCCGAGGGAAGGGCTGGAACCGGGTGAATATGATGATATGATCACATACCGGACGGAAGAAGGTATTGAGGTTTCTTTTGAAGCGAAGATTGCAGTTGAAGGTGAGGATGATTCATCAGATGACGAAGACCTGAAGCCTTCGGATGAGCCTTCTGCAGAACCGACAGAGACGCCGGATGACAGCGAGGCTCCATCGGCAGGTGACAATGCAGATGCATCTCTTGAGGCACAGTCTCTTGAGGTAAATACAGGAAGTCTTAATTTCAGCGATATCGAAGAAAATTATACACAGGCCAATGAGACACTGTCTGTAACCGTAATAAATACAGGGGACGGAATTATCACTTTAAAGATACCGAAATCAGATTATTTTGAGGTGATGAACGAAGATGGAAGTGAAGCTGTATCAGGAATACAGATTGCAAAAGGTGATTCTCTTATGTTCATGGTACAGCCAAAAACCGGTCTGACGAAGGGGGATTACAGTGATACCCTGATATTTGAAAGTGAAGAGGATTCGGAAGTAGCAGCGCAGGTAACTGCGGAAGTGTCTGTAAAAGAGGCAGAACAGGAACAGATCACAGCAGTTCAGGCAGATCCGGAATCTTTCAGTTATGATGATCTGAAGGAAGGTTATGATACTCCTGAAGCGACGACCATTACACTTACCAATACAGGAAATACAACTGTTTCGCTGATGCAGCCATATGCAGAGTATTTTGATATTGGGGAACTTTCGGCATCAGTGCTGGAGCCGGGAGATTCTGCTGCATTTACAGCAGTACCGGTGACCGGTCTGAAAGTCGGCAATTATCTGGACAGTATTCAGATAGCCCAGACCAGTTCGGAAGGACAGGAGGATGTATTGACAACGATCAAAGCTTCTGCGACTGTTTCGGAAGTGAAAAAGATTTATAAATTATCCGTAACACCGGAAGAACTGAATTTTGGAAAAGCAAAAGAAGGATATAGTGAGGCACCGGAAGCGCAGAAAGTTACAGTGACGAATGAGGGGAATACAAATGTAACTTTAAATGCACCGTCAGGTAAAAACTTTAAAATCGGGAAACTTTCAGCACAGAGCTTGCACCGGGGGAGAGCTGTACATTTAAAATCCGCCCGAAGGCGGGTTTAAAGGCCGGCTCCTATACAGAGTCAGTTGTGATTGATAATGAACAGCAGATCAGTGCAGAAGTGAAAGTTCAGTTTACGGTTAAAGCTGCCCGCAAGGCGAAAATTGCAGATCCGGCAGATAATAAGATTACAGGAATCAGTTCAGATGGATATACAACACAGTCAAAGATTACATTTACAGCAGTCGGAGCGGGTATGGACAATGAAAGTCCGGGAAAGGGAGATGTCCGCTATGTACCGTATAACTGGAAAGTGATCAATACAAATAGCTGGAGCAGTGCACCTTATACTGCTGCATTTGGAATTACAAAGGCCGGAACCTACACATTGACAGTTACATTTGACCGTCAGAAGTATAATGGAAGTGAATGGGAGAATACAGGGGAGCAGGATACTAAACAGGTGAATTTCAGTATTACACAGGCGCAGACTGTAACCGCAACTCCGACTCCGCAGCCGAATGGAGCAACTGCGAAATCAGCGGTAAAGACAGGAGATACGACTAATATTACACCGTTTGTGATTATTCTGGCGATTGCAGCGGGATGTATTGTGGGAGTTGTGGTATACAAAAGACGAAAGAAATAAGAGTTATCTGAAGAAAAAAATACAGGGGAATATGTAAAATATAAAATTATTAGCACTCATTTTTGGTGAGTGCTAATTTTTTCTTGACTTTTGGAATAAATGGTATTACTATATCTTTCAGAGAAGCAACTTACAGGAGTCAAAAGCTATTTCAAAGGATAAACAGGAGAGGATAGTTTTGGCTCCGGAGGCAGAGCAGATAAGAATGCAGTATATTGACAGATAAAGTTGCGGCAAATGATTAAAAACAAAAAGGAGTGTGGACAGCATGGCTGTAAAACATGGAAATTTATCAATTAACAGTGAAAATATTTTCCCAATCATCAAGAAATGGTTATATTCCGATCATGATATTTTTGTAAGAGAGCTGGTCTCCAACGGATGCGATGCGATCACTAAACTGAAAAAACTGGAAGTAATGGGAGAATATACTTTTCCGGAAGGATATAAACCGGAGATTCAGGTAATTGTTAATCCTGATGAGAAAACTTTGAAATTCATCGATAATGGTATTGGCATGACTGCTGATGAAGTAGAGAAATACATTACCCAGATTGCTTTTTCAGGTGCAACTCAGTTTCTTGAGAAATATAAAGACAAAACTACAGATGATCAGATGATCGGTCATTTTGGACTTGGATTTTATTCTGCATTTATGGTGGCGGATGAAGTGCATATTGATACACTTTCCTATACAGAAGGTGCACAGCCTGTACACTGGTCCTGCGATGGCGGAACAGAATATGATATCCAGGAAGGCAACAAGAATACGATTGGTACAGAAATCACCCTGTTCCTGAATGAAGACTGCCTGGAATTTGCAAATGAATACCGTATGCGTGAGATTCTTGAGAAATACTGTTCCTTCATGCCGGTTCATATTTACCTTTCCAAAGCAAATGCACCTCAGGAATATGAGACAATTGATGAATCTGAGTTAAGAGACGATGATGTAGTTGTTGAACATATTCATGAGGAAGCAAAGACAGAAGAAAAAGAAAATGATAAAGGTGAAAAGGAAGTTGTTGAAATTTCTCCTGCAAAGGATAAAGTAAAGATCAATAAACGTCCGGTTTCCATCAGTGATATTAATCCTCTCTGGATGAAGCATCCGAATGAATGTACAGATGATGAATACAAGGAATTTTACCGCAAAGTATTTATGGATTATAAGGAACCGTTATTCTGGATACATCTGAATATGGATTATCCGTTTAATTTAAAAGGTATCCTGTACTTCCCGAAGATCAATACAGAGTATGATTCCATTGAAGGAACGATCAAACTTTATAACAATCAGGTATTTATCGCAGATAATATCAAGGAAGTAATTCCTGAATTCCTGCTTCTTCTGAAAGGTGTGATCGATTGTCCGGATCTTCCATTGAACGTGTCACGAAGTGCATTGCAGAATGACGGATTTGTACAGAAGATTTCTGAATACATTTCCAAAAAAGTGGCAGATAAGCTTACCGGAATGTGCAAGACTGACAGAGAATCTTATGAGAAATACTGGGATGATATCAGCCCGTTTATTAAATATGGCTGTATTAAAGATGCTAAATTTGCAGAGAAAATGGGAGATTATGTACTCTTTAAGAATCTTGATGGCAAATATCTCACATTAAAGGACTGCGTTGAAGAGAATAAAAAAGAAACAGAAGAA
>ENA-OQBT01001090-OQBT01001090.1-human-gut-metagenome-genome-assembly--contig:-NODE-1090-length-12236-cov-2.402428_pt1 | contig 12236 bp, 13 predicted proteins | sample MGYA00242749_ERZ504557 | MGnify/ENA primary metagenome ERZ504557 (study PRJEB26092, sample SAMD00036243) | human gut metagenome | host: Homo sapiens | study: EMG produced TPA metagenomics assembly of... | reverse complement strand
GGACTTCATCTTCGGAGCGAAGCCGACCCTCGTCGCCGAGGCCGGTGTTCAGGCCCTGCTTCTTCAGGACGTTCTTCAGGGTGTGGGTAGACCTCGACGCCAGCTGCAGAGCCTCGCTGTAGGTGTCGAAGCCGTACGGGAGATCATGTACTCCTGAATGTCGGTGGCGAAGTCAGCGTGAGCGCCACCGTTCATGATGTTCATGTTCGGGACCGGCAGGATGTGGCCGTTGGTGCCGCCGATGTAGCGGTACAGCGGCAGGCCGGCGGACTCGGCGGAAGCGTACAGAGCAGCCAGGGAGACGCCCAGGATGGCGTTGGCGCCCAGCTTGCCCTTGTTCGGGGTGCCGTCGAGCTCGATCATCAGGTCGTCCAGAGCGCGCTGGTCAGCAGCGTCCATGCCGATGACCTTCGGAGCGATGACCTCGTTCACGGCCTTGACCGCGTTAAGAACACCCTTGCCGCCGTAGACGGACTTGTCGCCATCGCGACGCTCCCAAGCCTCGGCCTCACCGGTGGAGGCGCCGGACGGGACCAGGCCCAGGCCCTGGGCGCCGTCTTCGGTGTCCAGAACGACCTGAACGGTCGGGTTGCCGCGGGAATCGAGAATCTGACGCGCGTACACGCTTTCAATTACTGCCACAACTACTCCTTAAAACGGTTGTGTATCTTGAATGACATTCTTAAGAGTAGTGCGATTTGTGGACGTTGTGAACAACACGCCCAAAATTTAGCGTTAGCGCTCACAATGCCAGTGTGCCGCCTGATTGCAAGGCAGTACGGACGAAATCGCTCAGTCAACGTCCTTGCCATTGAGGTAGCCGATCTCACTGTCGGACAATTTCAGTTCGCTGGCTTTGAACGAGTCCTGAATCTCCTGCGGGTTTCTGGCCGAGGGAATCGTGAACAGATATTGGTATTGCGCAAGTTCCCACGCGAGCGTGACGCGCTGGTAGGAGCAGTCGTGAATCTTGGCGACTTCGCGGAACCGGTCGAACAGATGCTCGTTGAACGGGTCGAGGAATCCGCCGAGTGGCGACCAGCAGACAAAAGCCAAACCGAGCTTTTCGCAGGTTTCCAACGTGTGTTCAGGGTCGCGGTGGACCGGGGAGAACTGGTTCTGGACGGCCACGAGACGATCGCCCAAAATATTGCGGGCGGTTTCGATGTCCGCGTTGTCGATTCTGGAGATGCCGACAGCTTTGGCCACACCTTCGTCCACGAGCTGCTTGAGTGCGCCCATCTGGTCTTCGTACGGCACCTGCGGATCATTGCAGTGCGAGTAGAGCAGATCGAGCGTATCGACACCGAGGCGGCGGGCTGATTCCTTGGCATTGGCGATCATGGTTTCAGGTCGGGCGTCGGCCTGCCAGCGTAGTTGCCGTTGCCGTCAAGCGTGCGCAGCCAGCCGGTTTTGGTGGCTACGAGCACCTGATCTTTGGGGCCATGCCACGAGTGCAGAGCATCGCGGACCAGATATTCGCCATAGCCCATATCCTCCGGTTCGCCGGTGCCGGGTGCGCTGGGCAGATAATAGGACCAAGCCGTGTCCAAATAACGGACTCCGGCATCGAGCGCGGCATGGATGGTCTCGATTGCCTGATCACGGTTGGAGGGGCGCCCTCGATGGCGAGCGCCATCGTGCCCATGCCAAGGCGGGGAATCTCATAGCCGGCAAGTGTTGCCGTGGTCGCGCTCTGGTTCGTGCGGCTCGTAGTCGTTTCGCTCATAGCAGTCACTTAATCTCGCTCGCTGGACAGTCGGAACGATTCCGTCTGGGGTGAATCATCGTCACAAACGACGGCATGAATATGAATATGGCTCACCGGAGGTTGCCCGGTGAGCATAGCTGGCTCGACTGTCGCCTCGCACCCCGTCTACAAACGGCTCTGCCGTTTGCTTGAGACGGGGTCCATGCCAAATCATCAAGTAACTGGTTGGTCCAGAGGACTACCTGGTCGGAGCTCATGGGACCTTGGCCCAGGGAGCCGGTGAACGGGGTGGGGACGATGAGTTGGTGGGTGACCGGGCGGTATTGGGTGCCTTTGTAAATACGGCCCATACGCATCTGGATGGATTCGGGCGGGTCGATGCGACCGATGCGCACGCGGTTGGATTGCGCGAGAATCTCCGAAATGCCGAGCTTGCGGGCCTTGAACTTCAGACGGGCCACGTCGAACAGGGTCTCGAATTCGACCGGCGGCTTGCCGTAACGGTCGGTAAGTTCCTCTTCCAAATCCTTCAGATCGGCCTCGTTGCGGGCGGAGGCGAGCTTGCGGTACGCTTCCAGACGCAGCTTGTCCGAATCAATGTACTCGATCGGAATCGACGCTTCGATGGGCAGGTCGATGGACACGGCCACCGGCTCGACGTTCTCTTCGGGCTCCTTGTACTTTTCCACGGCTTCGGACACCATGCGTACGTACAGGTCGAAGCCCACGCCCTCGATATGGCCGGACTGCTCGTCGCCAGAAGGTTACCGGTGCCGCGCAATTCCAAGTCCTTCATGGCCACGTCGAAACCGGAGCCGAGCGCCGTGTTCTGCGCGATGGTGGCGAGCCGGTCATGGGACTGCTCGGTCATCGGCTTGGACGGGTCGTACAAGAAGTAGGCGTACGCGCGCTCGCGGCCGCGACCGACGCGGCCACGCAGCTGATGCAATTGGCTCAAGCCGAAGCGGTCGGCATGGTCGACGATCAGCGTGTTCGCATTGGAGATATCAAGACCGGTCTCGATGATTGTGGTACACACGAGCACGTCGATGTCGCGATGCCAGAAGTCGCGGATGATCTGGTCGAGCTGCTTCTCCCCCATCTTGCCGTGGGCGATGCGACGTGCGCCTCGGGCACCAGCGTGTGGATCTTGTCGGCGATGGACGAGATGTCCTGCACACGATTGTGGACATAGAACACCTGGCCGCCTCGCAGCAGTTCGCGGCGTACGGCTGCGGTGACCTGCGCATCCTCGTAGGCGCCCACATAGGTCAGCACCGGCAACCGGTCTTCGGGCGGGGTGGCGAGCGTGGACATCTCGCGAATGCCGGTCACGGCCATTTCCAGCGTGCGCGGGATAGGCGTGGCAGACAGGGACAGCACGTCCACGTTGGTGCGCAGGGCTTTCAGCGTCTCCTTGTGTTCCACGCCGAAACGCTGCTCCTCATCGATGATGACGAGTCCCAGATCCTTGAACTTGATTTTCGGGTTCAGCAGCTTGTGCGTGCCGATGACCACGTCCACCGTGCCGGTTTCCAGCCCCTCGATGGTCTCGTTGATCTCTTTGGTGGTCTGGAATCGGCTCATGGCCGCCACATTGACCGGGAAACCCTCGAATCGTTCGCTGAACGTCTCGTAATGCTGCTGGACAAGCAGCGTGGTGGGCACGAGCACGGCCACCTGCTTGCCGTCCTGCACGGCCTTGAAGGCGGCACGCAGTGCGATTTCGGTTTTGCCGAAGCCCACGTCGCCGCAGATGAGGCGGTCCATCGGCACGGGTCTTTCCATGTCGGATTTAACTTCGTCGATGGTGGTGAGCTGGTCGGCGGTTTCCTGATAGGGGAAGGCGTCTTCCAGCTCTTTCTGCCATGGGGTGTCCGGCTGAACGCGAAGCCCTTGGCGCGCTGGCGGGCGGAGTACAGCTTGATCAGGTCGTCGGCGATCTCGTGGACGTGCTTGCGGGCCTTGGCTTGGTGGCCGCCCAGTCGGAGCCGCCGAGCTTGTTGAGCTTGGGGCTTCGGCGCCGATATATTTGCTGACCTGGTCGAGCTGGTCGGTGGGGATGAACAGTTTGTCCGCCGGGGCGCCGCGCTTGGAAGGCGCATATTCGATGACCAGGTATTCGCGAGTGGTTTTGTTGCGCCGGTGCCGATGGTGCGCTGACGCATTTCGATGAACCGGCCAATGCCGTGCTGCTCGTGCACCACGTAATCGCCTTTTTTGAGCTCCACCAAGTCGATGGCCTTGCGCCGGCGTTTCGGCGTTTTGGCCACGGCCACGGCTGAAGTGCGGCCGGTCAGGTCGCGTTCGGTGAGCAGGGCGATTTTGGCGGCTTTGTCCACGAAGCCGTCGATGGCCTGAGAGCGGATGACGTCGAAATTGGCGATGCCGGTAGTGTTGATCGCGCGCCTGAGCCTGGCCAAGGTGCCGGCCGCAGCGGCGGTGATGGTGACGTGGAAGCCGGCGTCGAGCAGGCCTTCGATGCCTCGGGAGCCTTGGCCTCATCCCCTCGGAATTCGGCCGGGTTCTGGCGTCGAGCTGCACATGGCCGGTCAGCGTGGTGTCCACGCCGAAACTGGTGAGGCGAATCACCGGATGTTCGGAGTATTCGAGGGAGCTGATGGTTTCCGCATAGTCGAGGAAGCTGGCTTTGTCGAAGCTGATGGCGCGCCGGCACCGTGGCCGGAAGCGGCCACATGCCAGCTGGCGGCCAGGAACTCGTTCGCGGTTTTTGCCAAGTCTTCGGCGGAACGGCGCAGTTTCTCCGGGTCGCTCAGGAGGATCACGGCGTGCTTGGGCAGCATGGAGCCACCGGTTCCAGATGGTCCACGAGCGCGGGCATCAGGGATTCCATGCCTTCGACCGGAATGGCGTTGGCGATGGATTCGAGCATGTCCTCAGCATTGGGAATCGAACCGACCAAGGCTTTGGCGCGGGCGCGCACGGCGTCGGTCAGCTGCAGTTCACGGCATGCGGTGCCCAGATGGTCTTGAGGCCGTCGCCGTAAGTACGCTGGTCGGAGGCGTGGAATTCCTTGATGGTGTCAATTTCGTCGCCGAAGAATTCGATACGCACCGGGTGCGGTGCGGTGGGCGGGAACACGTCGAGGATGCCTCCGCGCACCGCGAACTCGCCACGGTCCATGACCAGGTCCACGCGCGTGTAGGCGTTTTCGATCAGACGTTTGGCGGCTTCGTCGAGGGGCAGGTCCTCCCCCACGGTGAACACGAGCGGCTCGACGTCGCCCAGTCCTTGGACGACCGGCTGGATGAGCGAGCGGATCGGCATGACGAGAATGCGAATCGGGCCGAACATCGGATCGGTATCGCTCGGATGCTTGAGTCTGCGGAACACGGCCATGCGGCTGGCCACGGTGTCCGCGCGCGGCTCAGACGCTCGTGCGGCAGGGTTTCCCAGGCTTCGAGCTGGGCGATGTCGTCCGGGTCGCCGTCATACCAGGAGCGCAGCGAGCCCACGGTCTCTTCGGCTTCGCGGCCGGAGCCACGACCAGCACGACCGGCTTGCCCGGGTTTGCCGGTCACACCCTGCCCGATGGCGGCGGCCAAAGCCGGGCGCAAGCCTTCGGAAACACCGGCCAGAACGGAATTGTCGATGTCGTCCGAAACCTCGATGTCACCAGTGGCGAGTCTAAGGAAGGTCTTGTCCTGTTCCAGCCCGGACAGGATGCCTACCAGTGAGCCGTTGATCAGGTCCGGGTGCGTCGCCTCACCGGCCATTGAACTTCTCCTGGGTCTTGGCAAGACCACGGAAGATGATGTCCTCGGCGGCGTCGGCGCCGTCAGCCAGGAATTCGGGCAGCTGCTTGCGCTGGTCCGGACCGAATCCGCCCAGCACCCAGTTCACCGTGTTGTCATGCGCGTTCGCACCGCGCTTGGAGTGGCCGACGCCCATGCGCACACGCGCGTATTTCGGCGTGCCGAGGGAACGGTCAATCGACTTGATGCCGTTGTGGCCCCCTGCGGAGCCGCCTGCCTTGACCTTGATACGACCGAATTCCAAGTCCATGTCATCGTGAATCACCACGATATGGTCGGGCTCGATCTGGTAATAGGCGCTAATGGAAGCCACCGCATTGCCGGAATCATTCATATAAGTCAGCGGCTTGGCCAGAAAGAACTTGACGGTGCGGCCGTCCAGGTTCATCACGCTTTTACCGAGCATGGCCAGACCTTTGTGGTCGGCGAAGTTCACCGTCCAACGTTCGGCGAGCACGTCGGCGGTCATGAAGCCCATGTTGTGCCGCGTGTCCTCATATTTTTTGCCGGGGTTGCCCAGTCCCGCAATCAGCCAGAAATCCGATGCCATAATCCACTCCTCGTCCGTCTTCCTATATTCCCGTATGCACGTTCTGTACGTTCCGTACGTCATGCGCGCGTTCGCCTCGCGCACTGGCCCATGCCCGGCCGGATTCAACCGTCAAGATTGTACTCAACGCCGCCGTCAAGCTCGTTTGCTCCGGCATCCTCACACTTTTCTTGACTGAAATGACTTACTGCAAGGCTACAGGTCCAAATACCAGTAGGACATGTCCCGCATGGTGCCGGTGGAGTCGGTGGCAGCGGCGGGCATGAGTCCGAATTGGGTGAAGCCGAAGCGGTGCATGAGGGCAATGGAGCCGGCGTTATCGGCGAAAATGATGCCGCAGGCTTGCGCATGTGGCGGGCCAGCGCTCGGTGAGCAGCCTGTCAAGCATGAACGTGCCTACTCCCCTGCCTTGCCATGCCGGATCGATGTAATAGGCCAAATCGGTGACACCGTCATATCCTGCGCGGTCATAGAACACGGAGAGCGCACCGAAGCCAATGATTGAACCGTCTTCCGATTCCACAACAAAAACGCCGTAGGGCGGCGTATGGGATTCGACCCAGGCGCGGCGTTGGTCGAAGGTGCGCGGGGTGAGGTCGGCGGTCGCACCGCCGGCCATCACTGAGGCGTTGTAGATGTCGGCGATGGCTTGGACGTCGGATTCGACGGCCGGACGGAAGGTGTATGGCATGAGGTTCCTTTGAATACGCAAATAGCCCGTCCTTATGATAAGGACGGGCTATGTCAGTTGAGGTAACCGACTCCCTTCAGTCGCCTTCGGCGATGGCTCCCCTCACCCTGAGGGGAGCCAATTCCTGTCGGAACTACTTGTCGAGCTCGATGGCCTTGTTGAGGGCGTCTTCAAGCTCCTTCTGCGCCTTGCCGTAGGCGGTCCAGTCGCCGTTCTTCATGGCGGACTGGCTGTCTTCATGGCTTGGGCGGCATCGTTCAGCGCCTGCTGGAGTTCGGGGCTACGGTCGGAAGACGAGCCGGAATCCGACTTGCCGTCCGTGGTGCCGGACTGGCCACCATTGGTATCGGAACCAGATTGGTCACCGGATATGCCGGACGACTGGTCACCAGACGATCCGTCACCGGACACGTTCTCGGCATCGCCTGCGGCCGCGCCGGAATCACCACCGAACACCTGATCCAAGGCTCATCCAACGTATCCGCAAATCCTACCTGATCACCGAACGCGACCAGCGTCTTCTTGAGCAGCGGGAATGAAGTCGCACCCGAAGACTTGACGTACACGGGCTGCACGTACACCAGTCCGCCACCGAGCGGCAGGGTGAGCAGGTTGCCGCGCACCACTTGCGTGTCGCCGGATTGCAGCAGGTTCAGTTCCTTGGACACGTCGGCGTTGGCGTTGAAGTTGTTCTGCGCCTGGCCGGGGCCCGGTACGTTCGAATCCTTGGGCAGCTCCTGCAATCGGATGGTGCCGTAGTTTGAGCCTATCTTGCCCTTCTCATTGCCGGCATCCGAGTCGACCGACAGGAAGCCGGTGAGGATCTCACGGGTGGACTGGCCAGCCGGAATGTAGGTGGAGGTCAGCGAGAACACCGGTTCCTTGGTGCCACCGGTCTGCAAGGTCAGGTAGTACGGCGGCTGCAGGATGTCCTGGTCCTGCTGGGACTGGGATTCGGTCGGGTCGACCGGCGTCTGCCAGAAGTCCTCGCCGGAGTAGTACTGGTTGGCGGAGGTCACGTGGTACTTGGAGAGCAGCTCGCGCTGCACCTTGAACAGCTTTCCGGGTAGCGCATGTGGCTCATCAGGTCGCCGGAGATATCGGAGAGCTGGTGGTACTGGCCGGGGAAGATCTTCTCCCATGCCTTGATTACCGGGTCGGATTGATCCCATACGTACAGATCCACGGAACCGTCGTAGGCGTCCACGGTGGCCTTGACCGAGTTGCGGATGTAGTTGGCCTTCTGCGAGCCCAAGGATGAGACCGTTGCGGAAGAGACGGTGGTGGAATCCTTGGTGGCGGAGCCGAGGTCGGTCATCTGCGAGTATGGGTAGGCATCAGAGGTGGTGTAGCCGTCGACGATCCACTTGACGCGGCCATCGACCACGGCCGGATACACACGGCCGTCAAGCGTCAGGTACGGCGCCACCTTGGCCACGCGCTCCTTGGGGGAACGATCGTAAAGAATCTGCGATTCGCTGGTCACACGGTCGGAGAAGAGAATCTGATCGGAGCCGAAGCGGATTGCGTAGAGAATACGGGAGAACAGGTTGCCAACCGAGGGGCCGCCGTCGCCCTTGAACGTGGTCAGGGCGCCTTCCGAACCGGTCGGGTAGTCGAACTCCCAAGCCTGCGTGCCCTCCGGTGCGCCGACGATCGAGTATTCGGTGGTGTTCGGCGAGAAGTAGATGCGAGGCTCATACTTTTCGGATTCAGTGAGCTTGCCCTGAGTGGGGATGCCGGATTCGAAGAATTCAGGCTGGCCGTCGGCGGTCACCTTGTTACCGTAAGCGGCCACCACGCCGTAACCGTGGGTGTACACGGTGTGGTCATTGACCCAATTGCGGTTGTCGTTGCCGGCCAGGGCAAGCTCGCGGGCGGCAATCACGGTGTCTTGGGAAACGCCGTCGATCTCGTACTTGTCGACTGCCAAAGTGTCGGCGAAGGTGTAGTACTGCTTGGACTGCTGCAGCTGTTTGAATGTGGGGCTGACGACCTGCGGGTCGAGCAGACGAATCTGCGCGGTGGTGTCGCCCTCCTTGGCCAGAGCGCCTGCTCGCCCTTGTCGGTTACCTTGTATTGCTCGGTCTTGAGCTTGTCAAGACCGTAGGCGGCGCGGGTGGCGTCGATATTGCGCTGAATGTAGGTGGATTCCATCTCCTGTGCGTTCGGGTTGACGCGGAAGCGCTGCAACAGCACCGGCCATGCACGGTGAGCACAAGACCCACCACGACCACGACGGCAATGGAGGTCACCGGCACACGCCAGGCCTTGAGCGCGGCGGAGGCGCGCACGCCGATGGACGCCTGGCCTTCGAGCGTGTGGGAACGCATGAGCCAGATGCCCAGCACCACGCCGAGGATGGCGGTCAGCGCGGCCATGATGAAGGTGACGGGGATGTTGGCATGCACGGCGGTGTAGGAGGCACCGGTGATGCGTGAACCCTGCACGGTGAGCTGGTCGAAGACGCCGATCATCTGGCGCACTGCCCAAGCGAACATGTTGAGCATCAGCCAGATGCCAAGCTGGCGACGGCAACGCTTGGTGATGGAGAACAGGCCGCGTCCGTTAACCGGCATAGTAATGCGGATACCACCCATCAGCACATGAGTGACCACGGAAAACACAAGGCCCACGCCCAGCAGCATGGCCACGGCGGCGAGCACGAGCTTCAGGCCCGGCAGCACGAACACGTAGAAGCCGTTGTCCAGACCGAACTGCGGATCGGTGGTGCCGAACGACTGCGCGTTGAACATGAGCAGAATCTCGCTCCAGTTCGCGTTGAACTGAGAGCCGAAGATGACGCCGACGATCAGCGAAATCACCACGGCCACGCGGCGAGCGGTTTTCGAGCTGACGGATTTGCCGACCTCGACCACATCGCCGTTTAATGCGAATGGTGGAACCGTCGGCCGAATCAGGGCGTGCTCGAATGGCCAGCCAGGCGGAAACGAAGCCGGTCAAGGCCATGAGCAGCGCGTAGGCCACCCACAGACCGATTTTCACCCCGAGCTGGGTCCAGACCACGGACTGGAAGCCGAGCTGGCCGTACCACATCAGATCGGTGATGAATCGGGACAGGCCGAAGAACAGACCGACGATGATGCCAAGGCCAGCACCACGCCGATCAGATCTGCTGCCACGGCTGCCTCCTGAGCCACCGGACGCTGGCTTACGGGTGATACGCGGATTGGCCGGGCCACGTGGAGGGCGGGATGACCCGGAGGGGCCGGCGTTGGTGTTGCGGGCCGGACCGTCCCCATCGGCCTCGACATCGAGGATGATCGGATCGTCATTGTTCGCATTGTTGCGTCGTGAATCGCCGCCATTGCCGAACAGTATTGAGAAAGGATCGTTAAAAGACATAACTCAAGCCTATCGAAAGGGCGGGAGGTAGGTTATGCCCTGAGCACAGAATGAGGCAGCGTTCTGTTCTACGCTCCGTTCTACGCTTGCCGGTATGAACAGCCAACGGCCACAACATATGCGTCCCTCAGCACACGCCACACGCCAACTTCGGCACAGGAGCACTCCAATCGTGGCGACAATATGTGCTTTGGCAGTGGTGTTGGCCGGCGTGGCAGCCTACGGATGGCATGTCGGATGGTTCGCCAAATCCACATCAAACGGCAACACCACCACTCCCCAGACCTCCCAGACAAGTGCGTTACCACGCGCCGACGTTCCTTCCCCGAAGAAGAACGAACCGGCCGCACAAGCCCAACGTGCGGTATCCGCCATGACACTTGAGGAACGTGTGGGACAGTTAGTGATGGTGCCGTTGCTTGCCGGTTCCGATCCCTCCTCGTTGGCTTCAACAATCACCGATGAGCACATTGGCTCGGCCATTCTCATTGGCAATTGGAATACCGGCGCCGATACGGTCAAGACCGCGACCGCGCAACTCCAAGGATATGCGCCGGCCGGCAATCGTCTCATCATCGCCACCGATCAGGAGGGTGGTCAGGTGCAGCATCTGACTGGTACCGGTTTCGACACAATGCCCAGTGCCGTTGAGCAGGGCACAATGTCCGCTGACGCATTGCGTCAATCGGCAGGCACGTGGGGTTCGCAATTAGCTGCTGCTGGCATAAATGTCGATTTGGCACCGGTGCTCGGCACGGTGGTGGGCGATCGTGCCTCAAATGCTCCGATTGGCGCGCTGGATCGTGATTTCGGATTGGATGCGGCCGGCAACGCCGAACATGGCATCGCCGTTATTGAAGGTTTGCGAGACGCTCAGGTCGGCGCGGCGGTCAAACATTATCCTGGGTTGGGCGCGGTAAGCGGCAATACCGACTTCACCACCGAAGGCATTCTGGATACGACCACCACGTTGGGCGGGGCCGAGGCAGGTGCCTTTGACCAGGCGATCACCAAGACCGATCCTGCGATGGTGATGATGTCGTTGGCCACGTATCAATCCATCGACCCGAATAATCCGGCGGTGTTTTCTTCTACGATTATCGACGGTCATATTCGCAACGCCCTGAAGTACACGGGCGTGGTGATTTCGGATTCGATGTCTGCCGAAGCGTTAAGCAGCTACGATGTAAGCCAATTGGGAGTAAAGCTTGTCGAGGCGGGCGGCGACATGTCCTGCATCGGTCAGACGGATTACGTAAAGCCAATTGTGGACGGCCTCAACGAACGGGCGAAGTCCGATCCGGCTTTCGCTTCGAAAGTGACGGCGGCGGCGACTCGCGTAATGGCATTGAAAATCAAGATGGGACTGGCCTGACTGCTTATCCTTTGCACTGGTGAGGATTGATGCGCACTGATTCGCGCTAATCCTCACCAGCCCTCGTACAAATGCACACTAGTCCTCGTACGAATCGTCAGTCCTCGTATGAATACAGACCATGCTTGCCGATGTATTGCACCACGCCGTCAGGCACCAGATACCAGACCGGCTCGTCGTGTTCGGCGCGGCGGCGTACATCGGTCGAAGAGATGGCCAAGGCCGGGATCTCAAGCGTATCGACCTTTCCTTCGGGCAAGGTCACGCCGTCCGGACTGGAGTAGCCGGGGCGCGTGACGGCCACGAAGTGGGCGAGGTCCCACATGAGGTCGGCGTCCTTCCACTGCATAATTTCGGCCACGGCGTCTGCGCCGGTGATGAAGAACAGCTCGGCGTCGGGATGTTGGGCGCGGATATCGCGCAGGGTGTCGATGGTGTAGGTGACGCCCGGACGGTCGATGTCGACACGCGAGACGGTGAATTTGGGGTTGGATGCGGTGGCGATCACAGTCATCAGATACCGATCTTCGGCGTTGGTGACGTGCTTGTCCAGCTTGAACACAGGTCGGCCGGTGGGTACGAAAATCACCTCATCGAGGTCGTATACCCAAGCTACTTCGGAGGCGGCGACCAAGTGGCCGTTGTGAATCGGGTCGAACGTGCCGCCCATGATGCCGACGCGCAGGCGCGTATGCCAGTTGCCGCGTGCGGAAAGCCTGCCTTTGCCATGGCTGCTGGCCCCGGCCGGCGCGGACAGGTCAGACATG